>Ga0214474_1000633_pt1 | contig 17030 bp, 37 predicted proteins | sample RVTome_2_FD_187335 | JGI IMG/M metagenome (GOLD analysis project Ga0214474, IMG submission 187335) | Soil microbial communities from uranium-contaminated site in the Upper Colorado River Basin, Wyoming, United States - RVT95D214 HiSeq ...
TAAAGAAGCTTCGTGAGCTTCGCAAGAAGAAGGAGAGCGACAAATATTTTGATGTGGAGCTGCGAAAGGGAAAAGCTTCTTTTGTTCCTGTGGCTATGGTATCATTGCCAAAGGAATATAAGCGCAGGAGATATGTTTTTCGTGGCAAGACTGATACGCTTGAGCAGGTATTTGGAACGAGACCTTTGACAAAGGCTGAGACTGAACATAAGATAAAGGCTTATGTTAAGAAAAACAAAATTGAGAAGAAGGTGACTGTTCGCAGTAGGGTTTCAACTGTAAGTTTTCCTTCGGAATTTGTGAAAAAATCCCGAATAAGAAAAGGAAAAGTTTCTTTTTATGTTGTGCCTGCGAGAAAGGAGAGGCTTGTAAAATCACGTTATACACAGAAGTTTGTAGCTCGAAGGGCAAGTGTGATTAGCAGATATGTATATATTCCCCTTGAAGATTTGTCTGTGAAAGATGGTCTGCGAAAGCAGCTTACGAACAGGATAATATCTGAGATGTTTTCATATCCACGAGGCACGAGTGAAGTATATGCAACTCTTGTTTTTGAGGGATACCGAGATGATGGCAGCCATGTCCAGTTACCTGAGTCCAGCCATGCTTATTCTACGCATATAATGGCTGTTGCATCAGGTCAGATAATGAGCGAGTTGCGTAAATTTGTGAAGAAGAAAGTAGAGATAATGGTAAGTTTTCTTACAGGTGAGACTTATGAGGAAGAGAGGCTTGTTTCTATGATTCTTTTGCGTTATGACATTGTTTATCAAAGGGTATATCATGGGAGGCGCAGATAGTGTTGCTTCCATTTGAGCCTGAGATAACTTCTAAGATGAAGGCGTTGCGCCCTTTAACTGCTACAGAAAAAAAGGAATTTAAATATGCTGTTTTTGACATTGAATCACGAAACTGGATAGATTTTGAATTGCTTGGTTTTTTTGATGGAAACAAGTATAGGGAGTTTGATTCTGTAGATGAATTTCTTGATTTCTATTTATCAAGGAGATATGAGTTTTGGAGGCTGTTTGCTCATGCAGGCGGCAGGTTTGATTTTAATTTTATTCTTGAAGCATTAAAGGATAGGAGTGAGTTTGATTATGAGATTCTTTCTTCGCAAGGAATTACTCAAATGAGGATAACTAAAGGAAGCAAGTATGGAGGAAAGAGTTTTCGTCATGCGTGGATTTTGAAGGATAGCTATAAGATGCTTCCAATGTCGCTTGCTAAACTATGCAATGCATTTGAAACTGAACACAGGAAGCTGGAGATGGATTATAGTAAGATTGACAAGAATGATGAAAAGGTTCGGCAATATCTGAAGAATGATGTGCTTGGGTTGTTTGAGGTAATCGAGAAATATGGCATGTGGCTGGCGCAGTATGGAGTTCCTCTTCAAACTACAATCGCTTCGCAGAGTATGATGATGTTTCGCAGGACATTGTTGAAACCGATACGTTGTCTGAAGCCTGAAGTTGAGATGTTTGCAAGAAGGAGTTATTTTGGTGGGCATACAGAAATCTATAACATGAGAAGCTACGGCAAGATTTATTATTTTGATATAAATTCCCTTTACCCAAGCCAAATGCTGAAAAATGAGATGCCTGTTGGTAAAGGATGGTCTGTAAAGAATTTTGTGGAAGGTGAGATAGGATTTTACAAGGCAGATGTTAGGATTCCAGATATTTATGTTCCTCCTGTGCCGAAGGTGATAAATCATAAACTGATGTTTCCTTTTGGGAAATTTTCTGGATTTTATACGAGCAAGGAGCTTGAGCTTGCTCGTGATGTGGGAGGTGAGTTTGATATTCATTATGGATATATATTTTCTTCAGAGAATATTTTTGGAGAATATATTTCGGATATGTATAACAAAAAGAAAAATGCAAAGGATTCTACTACTCGTTCTATAGCGAAGCTGCTTATGAATGCTAATTATGGGAAGTTTGGTCAGAATCGTGATAAGGAGATGCTTGTAAAAATTTGTAATATGAAGGATGCTGTAGGGCTTACTCCTTACAATATTGATAATGCTTTGTTTACGAAGGAGAATTTTTCTCGTGCCACATTCATAATTCCGACTATAGCCTCTTGGATAACCTCATGTGCGAGGGTTGAAGAATATAGGCTGTTGCAGAAGGCTGGAGAAAATGATTTGTTTTATTGTGACACCGACTCGGTAGCAACTACTAAAAGATTGTCTGTGGATAATGAGCTTGGAGGATTGAAAATGGAAGAGGAAGCAGATGAGGCTATTTTCCTTTTGCCAAAGGTTTATGCTTTGAGGAAGGGGGATAATGTCATTATTCGGGCTAAAGGATTTGACAGGGAATTTGTGAAGAAGCTCTCGTTTAATAGCTTCGAGAAGGCTTTGGAAGGAGATGTGTCCGATTTCAAGCAGCAGCTCAAAAAGTTTGCTTCCATGCGAGAGTCGCTGCGAAGCAATGGAACTTTTGTTAGCATGATTAACAAGACAAAGAGCATCAAGGCTCGATATGACAAGAGGCAGATACTTCCTGATTTTAATACAAAGGCTTGGGAGCTGAAAGAGTGATTCCATGATATTCCAATTCCACTGTCACCTCTGCCACTCCAGCTTCATGCAGGAGTGCAGCTACCACGACCTGAAGGGGTGGGAGTTTCCTGCCTGCCCTAACTGCAATGTTTCTGCGCCTGTGATGGCTGTGCAGAGCAGAGAAAGGATTCACAGGAGGGCTTGATGTGACATGCGCCCATCCGAGTGACAAGATAAAGATTTCCAGCACTGGCTTATGGTGTAGGCTATGCTGCGCCAAACTTCCACCATCATTTTTTGCAGCATGTAGGCATGGAAAGAAGATAGGGCATCATTGTTCTGTATGCCGAAGGGAGCAGACAAGTTTAGGAAATTACTGTTGAATTACATGCGTGATTGTTTTACAATATAAGGATAACCTTATACATAAGGCATCAGCTTTTAAAGACTGTATGTATTAGAATTGTCATGAGACAAGCAAAATATGTCGGCATTCATTTTCTGAATGTTTGCTTGGCTTTTATTGCATTGGTTCTTGGAAGCTTGTTTCCAGAAACAAGAGCCTCATTCGAGTTCTATCTGATTTTTATGGCTGTGATTTTGCTTTCTGGAATTTATATGGAGATTTCTGATTATGCTGATTCTGAACAACCACGAAGGAGGCGTTTTTAGATGAGCTGGTTTTCAAATGAAGAAATTGAGGTGAGAGGAAATATGAAGGAACTGAGAAAGACTTTGCAGGAGACTCTTGATAATCTGGAAGATGATTTGGAAGAGGCTCAGGCAGCAATAGAAACTAAGGAAGATGAGATTTCTGTGGCTCAGTCGGAGCTGGCACAGCTTCGATATGACAGGCAGAAAAAGCAGAATGACATACAGCGAGTGGAAGCATCCATTAGGCTGATAACGAATAGGAGGGCTAAACAATGAAAGCGAGTGACTTTATTGGAGCAAAGGCAAACTACCTGAATGTGGCAAAGGCTAAGGAACTTGGGGTTCTTGAAAAGCCATTGACAATCAAGGATGTGACTGAGGAGAAGATTGGCAAGGAAGGGGAGAAGGAAAAAAGAAAGTTGCTTATCCACTTTGCTGAGACCGATGCAAAATTGGTTCTCAACAGCACGAATAATGCAATCATATCCGATGCATTCGGTGATGATACAGATGGCTGGCTGAAGAAGAAAATCAAGCTCCGCACATCGAAGGTGATGTTTCAGGGCAAGATGGTTGATGGGCTTCAGGTAAGTGTTTAAGGAAATAATTTTTGGATTTTCTTTTTTACCTTTTACATTTGTGGTGAGATGCATGGAAGTTTCAAAGGTGACTTATAGCGAAGATGAAAAGGATATGTGGATTGTCATTAGGGCTTCTAATGGGGAGTTCATGAATATTCATGTGAGTGCTTCTGTGAAAATGGCATGGAAGAAAAAAGGAGTCATGCTTAACCTTAAGGAGAAATAAAAATGATTTTTGCTGAAGGGTTTGATTTGGTGATGCTGATGCTTAGTTGCTGGATAGTTGGGGTTGCTGTCGGCATTGGGTGGACTTATGAAAAATATTTGCTGAAGAAGGGAGTTTTTAAAAATGGTGAAAAGAAAGACTTTTGAAAAGATATGCTTTACATTTGCAGGCTCTGTACCAAAGACGGGACTTAACAAAAACTGTAACATGATGGGACTTGAACAAGATGGAGGGAAACAATAAATGAATATTTTTACCCCACGTTTTAGAGTCAGTTACCTAGACATTTTATGTTTTGTATTATCTGGGGCTATCGCAATGTATTTTGCATTAATCATGTTCTTCCATTAGAACATAATGCACAATCTTGGAGACAACCGCTATGGCAATTAGCAAACCCCCAAATGGCGGGGCATATGGTATTGAAAATAATACGCCTGCTGCCAAGATAGCTGCTCCAATGACAAGCAATATTGCTACACCCTTGTTTATGCGATGTACTTTTGGTTCTGTCATTAGACTAAACCTCTGTAGTATCTACCCTGATATTACAGAGGGGTCAAAAGTTTAAGAATACATTTTCCTTATCTACCTCTAAGAAGCAAGTAGATAATTACAATTGTAAGAAATATCAAAAACCATATAAGTGGGCTGCTGAGAATCGATATTATGTCAGTCATATTATTTCACTGTTTCTAATTTCGTTCTTATTATTTTGAGTTTGCGACGATAGAATGTCAAAATTGCATAAATGAATACAAGACCATATCCGACCACTGCAACGATTGAAGTAGTTCCGTCTAGCGGTGCTGGATTTATTTGCTTGGTTATGAGAGCTATGACCAAACCGACGAGTAATGATATTGAGGTAGGCAAAACTATTTTTAATTCTGAGAGATAGTGTTCGTGTTCCAATTTTAGTGATTGTATCTTTTCTTCTTTTCCCATTCATAACAAATGACTTCCTGATATTTTAAGTTTATCCCTTTCTTGGCTTATCCCAATACGGAGAATGGCATTTTGGACATACACGAGGCGGGTCTTTCATTCTAGGGGCCCATTCATGCTCACATCGTTCACACTTAAAACCATCAACAAGAATTTTTACTCGTGCCATGCTATTATTTGATTGGTTCTGTATATATTTGTTCTTTATGTATTTCATAGTAATATATTAGTAAGTGGAACCTTAAATAATAGTGACTGACGGTTTGCATTCCTACAGGAAGGCTATCGGAAGAGAGTTTCCGCAAGCGCAACACATCAAAGCTGATGGGATAACGTCCCATGAAAAGAACAACAATATGATAGAGCGCTTCCACAATACGTTCAGAGAGAGGGACAAGGTTATGCGAGGCTTCAAGGGACAGAAGAACGCCTCAATAATGGCAGAGTCCTTCCGTACATACTACAACTTCGTGCGCCCGAACATGGCTTTGCAGGGCAGGACGCCCAGTAGAGTAGCTAGGATACAGGCAGAAATTGGAAGAAATAGGTGGATGAAACTTCTTGCATAATCTTGTATTTTTAAGTTTTAACGTCCTATATGTAGTATATATTTTATGGTTTGAAATTACGTAAAAATCACGACCAAAAACTAAATATATCAGGAGAGACTAGTAATATATAAGCTTTTCGGTCAATTGACCAATAAGACAAGGTGATGAAAAATGGCAGAGAAAAAGTTCTTTGACGATGTAAGATTCGTCAGAATAGAGAAATTGAAAGGCAGGGCAAAAGAAGAGGCAAATAGAATGGGGTTAAAAGAAGGCTTAGCTATTCTAAAAATGTCAATAAATTCACTGCCAGAATACGAAATAGAGGTAGTTAAAGGCGACCCATTACAAGCATTAGAAAGACTTGGTTTAGCTGACGGTATAACTCCAGAAAGATTATCTCAAGCTATAGAGAAGGGGCTTAAGGATTAAATAGTGATTTGTATGGCTTCTTTGTTTATTTTGTGCCATACAATATTTCATGATGTCTGGAGAAATTATGAAAGACCTTCAGAACATCAATCATCAGCAAGGTTTTTTGTAAGGTATCTAATTGAAAAAAGAACCTCTATGACAGATGATGATGTAATTGCAGTAACATCTGAAGAAGTAATTAATTCTATGTCGGGGTTTTTACCTAATCAAGGAAGTGGACAATATCAAGCACAGCTTGTTTTAGCACTAAAAAATATTGTATTTCCACTTCCTACAAAAATACAAAATTTAAATGAATCTGTAGTAATCATAGCAGATGTTTTAGCATCAAGAGGAACGGATGTGATTTTGGTATCAAACATGCCAAATAAAGTCAATAAAATAGTAGATTTTTATCAGAAATATGAAAAAACATCAAAAAAGTGGCAACCAAAACATATAGACGAAATATTCAAAATTATGAATACAACAGAATTAGAAGCACACCTTAGAAAAACAGATAAAGAAACATGCAATAATGTAGACTTACAATTCGAATCAGTCTGATTTTTAATTATTATAAGTCCCTCTCTGTTACTGCCTTCTCAAAGTCCCTAGCTTGTTACAGAGCCCATTTGCAGGGATTTGGTTGACTCAGTGGACTGTTGCTGCATATCTTTTGGATGTCAGGTTCGCTTATGGTGGAGGGGTTGCTTTGATTGCCTTGATTATAATCGCTCTTGGATTGCATGAGGAAGCGGAGATGAGAAAATGAAATTATCGTCTTTGGAATTAATGGCTGCCAAGAATATTATCAAGATTCTTGAACCTTGCAGCAATGAGGAAGCTTTGAATATATTGAATAAGGTCATGATGGCACAGATAAACAAGGAGAGGAAAAAATATGAAAATCAGGAAACTGCTTCCATATAAGTTTACCATCCTGTTCTTCATATTCTTGCTTCTTGCGTTTATGGTTGAAGACATTGCTGGATTTGTTTTGTCATTTATGGCTGGAGTGATGTTGGTTTATATGGTTAAGGAGATTTGGGATAAGTTGAGGCGAAAAATATGACAGAAGAATGTGACCATGACCTTATCATGTCGAGCTGCTCCAAGTGTGGCAAGAATGCAAAGGTCATACTTTTGAATACTTTTATTGACCATTTTATTGAAGACTGTGAGGAGAATGCTGTGATGATTGGAACTTCTTACTATGTGCCTTTGGCAAAGATTCGCAGGATGGAGAAGTGGAAGGAATGAAAGAAAATCATGAGCTTGCTGCCAAGATATTCGAGGAGGATGGGAAGAGGACTGCCATCATGATGCTTGATTTTTTCGTCAAGAACAGGATTCCTCATGATGTTGCAATACTTTCTAGTGCAATCGCATGTGTTTCTTTATGTGTTGGCAATGGGATGTCAAAGAAGGATTTTATGGAGATGATTGATGAGCTTTATAGGTCATACATGGAAACGGAAAGAAATGATAAATAGTATGCAAAGCAATAGTTAGCATGGAACGAATTTCAAGATGTGGCATTCATGATTTTAAGATTGTATGGACAGATGGCATGACTCAGAGATTGGTTTGCGAGAAATGTGGGATGTCGAGGTATGTTTGCTATGAGAGATAGTCAATCATCCTCCTCGTAGATGATGTCCTTCTCTTTTTTCTTTCTCTCTTTGGGCTTGTCCGCTTCGCCTTTTTTCTTTTGGAATTTCAGGAACTCCTCGATGTCCAATTCATCAACCTCTTCGTGTGTGTCGTAGAGGTTGAAGATGGGAGCAGTTTTAAATCTATAGGTTTGTTGAAGTAACATGGCAGGATTTGAATATATCCGTAATTGACATATACTTTCATGACTATTTAATTGAGGGATAGCCACAAAATCGGTTTCCAGTTGCTTTCGCAAAAACTGTCCGAATTCTTATGTTACTGCAAGAATAAACCTCAATTTATTCTTCCAACAGCCTTGAAATATTGAGTTGTATTTTTGCGGATGAAAGAAAAACTTTCATTCAATGCAATATGGATATCTCGCTTCCTCGATTTTGCAAGCACAAGCGTTATGAACTTATTTTTGTGTGAACCTGATACTCTGGAATCTTTATGGTCGTGGAATCAGGATTTCACGATGCCCATGTCCAAAGCTGACGGATGCTTTAGAAAATAAAACATCTTTCGTCTAAGGCAGCGAATCCAAATTTCATGCTCAATATATCAGTTGGCGTTTTAACCCTCGTATATGGAATGTGGTTGAGTTTGTAGTTGCAAAAAATTGCCCTTTGCTTGTGATAATTTCGCAAAGCAAGTTTCACGAAAGGAAGTTAGTTTCCTATTCTATATGTTAGAGCTAATGTCTTGCCACTCCCTAACTATATTGGATATGAAACAAATGTTTCATATTCTCCAAGTATTTATGGGAGGAAAAACATCAGTTTTTCTTCTTGCCATCAAGACCACACTTCTTGTTCACCTCCTTAGCAAATGCTCCATTCTTTCGCTTTCTTGAATATGCTATTTGTGATTGATGCTCGATATGGTCAGGATTAGACCAAAATAGTTTTCTTTTTTCTGACATTTTTCTTATAGTTTCTGGAGAATGTTTTGTTCCTGTTTTTGGGTTAAATTTTTTTAATGTTTTTGAAAGAGTTTGTGACATCTGTTTCATTAAATCGCCTCACGGATACCCATGCCTTTAGGCTTGGGATGAAGTGATGCTTGTATGAAATCTGTTAGTGTTTTATCAAGCGACTCCTTCGTAGCCTTGTCTAAAGTTGGTTCTATCCTTATGTTCAGATGTCTGCTCTGTTGCTCTATGTATTTTTTAACCTGTGCCTGTGAAATGAATCCTGCTGTGCTTGCATAATAGCCTTCTGCCCACAGGCTCTTTCTAACTTGTGCTTTCAGGTATGGAAATACCCTTCTAAGTTGTATGCTTGAATTGCCTTTCAGGATTCCCACGACTTCAGATACTGTCCATGTCGGTGGCACGGATACAAAGTAATGGATGTGGTCAGGTTGAATCTCAAGTGCTAAAGGTTTCCAATCTCTGCATTCTGCTTGTCCTCTCAAGATTGATTCGCATATCTCTTTGACTTTCGGATGAGCAAGGACAGGCTTTCTATACTTCGGAATCCATACCAAGTGATAATTCAAATTCCATACTGCATGAGAGGAATGCCTAAGTGTTTTAAGTTCCTTCTGTAATTCCTCTGTCGGATGGAAGTGCGGATATTTCATAGTATCACAGCCAGCATGATGCAAATATATTGCATGTAGGTTCTCCTCTAATTCCAAGTGTTACCTTTGGATTTTTGCAGTTTTTCTCTAAGGCAACTGCTTTTCTCATCAGTTCAGGATGTTTTACTTTCAGGTCTATCCATCCAGCCTTTTTCGTAAATGGACAGAAGAAACATCCCGATTTAATCACGTTATCAAACCCATTTCTTTTCAGAATTTCTATACATCCTTGCCTATCAATTTTGTTGTCTACAAGTGGATATGAATTCTCAATATATTTCACATCAGATGTTCTCATGCGATGTGCTTCTTCAAGGGCGATGCCGATATAAGTTACAAACTTAGCATCTTTTCCATATTTGTTTCTCAGGTACTTTCTAATTGGTGACACCTTAAACTTTGAAGTGCAATCTCTACGCATTCTTGAAGGTAATATTTTTTTGTTCCAACAATATTCAAAGAGGTCTTTAGCAAGTTCACTCTTAACTATTGTTGGTTTGATGCGTTCTATGATTTCGTATGTTTCAGGCAGTTCGTTCCCTGTATCAGCAAATATGATTTCCTCAAGTGGCATATTTTTCTCTTTAATCAGGAATAGAAGGGCAGTGCTATTCACTCCTCCTCCAAAAGACAATACATGAACCTTCCGTTCTTGTTCCATATCACTAACCTCTCAAGATACCCCGCCCTTTAGGGCGTGGGAGTGCTTCATTCTTTTATCAGTTTTCTTTGTAAGACCTTTATTCCAAGAAGGATGTTGTGCATGATGATGGTGAGGGCACATGGGAACAAGATTATCCAGCCGATTATCCCATCTATCATGATTTATGTGATGAGTATGCAATCTTTTGTCATGACATTTTATATAAGAACATTTTTTAAAATGTTTTCTTCCTAAGATTGCTGCATAAGCCCTCATTGTATTTTCTGCCCATTTATCTTTCTCATAGATTCTTGCTTCAGGAACTTTCATACAAACTCCTTCTCTCAAGTCTTCTTATGCTTTTCCTGATACACATTCCCCTTCGCATTGCCATTCTTTCCTCCATGCAGCAAAACAAAAGCCATAACCACAATCACAAATGTCACAAGCATCCCTACCCCTGCCTTCATGATGATTCCCTGACCTGTAGGCATCCATGATTCTAAAGTTTCTTTCAAAAAACTGCTCCAATAAAATCCTACAAACAGGCTCGTAGAATACAAAAACAGGCTGCGAAACAGCCCACCGAAGCTAATCCCCTTCTCTAGCTTCTTCTCCAAATCAAAATCCAAACGAATCATCCCTGCTTTCTGTCTTGTGGCTTGCTTCTTTCGTATCTCCTCAACAAATCATGAACTTCGTCTATGAATTTCGGGAACGCTCCAGTTAGCTTGTATCCATGAGACTCCAGAAGGTTCTTGTGGTAGTTCATGGAATGCAAAAGGGAAGCAATCCTGTCCTTTCGCATCTTGAATAATAAATAATCTCCCATGTCACACCTTCTCGATTTTTACATCTTTGTCAAGATTCTTGAATCTTCCCTCAAGCCTTTTGCGGACAGCAATATCATAGAGGCGGTTCTCGGTCTTGTATTCTATGTTAATCCAAATCTCGTTCCCTCTTCGTTTCCATTCTACGACTCCGACCTGATACTTTATGAATTCGAGCTGAATAACTTTTAACCTTTCCTCGAACTCATCGGGCTTCGTTGTCGTGATATGATACTTGATAGCCATGCTCATCACGCTTTTTGGTAGGTCTTCACAGCCTTCCACATATCCTCATACATCCTGTCGACCTGAGCCTTTGGAACATCAAACTGCTTTGCGAAAGACACCAAAGTTGATGATAAGACAAACAGGGCTTCCTCTACAGTCATGTCTCTCTCAGCAAACCATCGAACAAGGGCTTCTGTTTTATCTGCAATCTTGTTCAGGTCTTTTTCGTTAATCGTCTCACCTTCTTCTTTCTTCCTCGTTGAAGCATTAATGGAGCAAGAGAATTTTTCATGGTATGGCATTCGCAGTCGCATCTGTCACGAACATAATGATAGCAGCCTTTGCCGCATTCATACATCTCTTCGTTTTCAATAGTCATGCTACCCACTTCTTGTTGCAAATCATGCATGTTGTTTTTGCAATTAGCTTTTGATGAGTCTCTTCGAATACATGCGCATATCCATGCTCGCATGGCTCGAAAGCTGGAATTATTGTTTGAGTTTCCCGAAGCTTGTAGCACATCATTCATCCTTCTCTATTGCATTTTTTATTATCTCACGAATCTTGTTCTCGCATGAGTCACATAGATAACAGCCTTTTCCGCATTCGGATTTCATGAAGTCGTTGAACTTCATCTGCGAGTATGATGGAGGCTTTTTCTTGCCGAAGAATTTTTTCAGCCTGCCCTGCTTGATGGGAGCAAATCTTCCTTGAGATTGCGAAGGTTCAGGCTGAATGACAACCTGTGGCACAGGCTTGACTTTCGGAGGTTTCACTATTCCAGCTTTAATCAAGGACTGCGTTACTATGTCCGCTACTTCTTCTCGGTCTTTGTCTTTCATATTATTTTTTCACCTCACCCTCGAACACCTGAAAAGAACTGGCGCAGTCGAGAAATCTTTTGGTCTTCACGCTGGCTTGAACTTCTCGCTACATCCAGTAGTTCTTTTCTCCCCTGCCTCTTGTATGAGACTCTCAAGCGTAGGAAGTTCAATAGAAATTCTGTAATCATCACATCTTTCGTCTTTTTTGTGACTGCATACAATTGAGCTACCAACTTCAACTCGTAATCATCCAGCTCAGTCATGGTCTTGTGGTCAGAAGTCTGACCGAGGTACATCGCCACCTTCGCAAGAGCCTCATAGCTGCAATTTCTGATTATTCAGAAATTTCTACAGAGAGGTTTTCTTGGTCGCTGTCCACATCGACTGTTGGGATGTTTGGATTTACATTTTCTTTTGACATCGTAGTTCCTCCATTATTTTTATTTTCTTCAGTCTTTTTGAAGCACTGATTTTCGCTTTCATTGTGTTGCATGGTCTACATAAAACTTGATATTTTTCAAAATCCCTCTCATGTATTATTCTGATGAGAAAAGCATTCCATCCGAATCTATCTTTATCAAGATGACCTTTGTTATCCCTGTGGTCTATCACAAGGTCATTTTCAGTTGCACAGTATTTACACATGGGAGGAAATCCTCCATACATGATAAGAGCCACCAATTTCAAAAGTTTGTATCTACTTCTCATCTGTGTATTGGCATGAATTTTATGGCTTTTGTAATATTTTTCAGAATATTTGATGCTGCGCTTGCTATTTTTATGGTAAGACTTTCGTGCTATGGCTCTCATTTTTTCTGGATTCTTCCAGTAAAGTTTGAGCTGTCTCGCTCTTCTTTTTTGAATATCTTCCATCTATCTTCGACTCCTGTTCATAATCAAGCTCCCTGCCGTTGTAGCGACTGGAGCTGCGGTCTCGCCTTTAGGAATAAAATCTGCAAGTAAGATACCACATAAAAGACCGATTACCACGCCAATAACAAGGTAAAGGATAATCGCTTTATCAGCTCCCTTCGGCTTCAATAGCTGCTCAAGAGTCTTGTTTTCTACAAGATGCTTCAAATTCTCGCCAGTATAAACTTTGATTCCAGCTTTTGTAAAATGCAGTGGCAAAGCTAAGTTGTGCTTTATCACATAAACAGGCTTGTAGCTTTTGAAAAGAAATCCAGTTCGCATGTGCAATGTAGAAGCTTTGTCAACTGAAATCTGCTTTTTCCCCAAAAAGATTCTTCCGTCTTTTATCTTCGTGAGCAGGGAGTTCATCAGGTTCTCAGTTTCAAAATAAAGTATCAGGCTCTTCTTTGTGTTGCGGACTTCTATAAGGAATAATATTCCGAACATCGCTATTGGGATTCCAATGCAAAAGAGTATGAGCAAAGTAGTAGGCTCTATCACAGTTCCCCATTCAAAAGGATTAAAGATGTCAACCAAGCAAACCACTTACTCCATATTCGTTTCTAATCTCAGGCTTCACATCAGAAAGGGATGCCAGCAGCCGAGCCAAGAGGCTTCCCTTTGTTGTGAGCGAATAGACATGGATTGTCCTGTTGTCATTCTTTGCTTCAGTAGTTTTAACAAGACCATTTTCTCGCATGTAAGAAATCATCCGATAGAAAGCAGCAGAGCCATAAAGTTTGTTATCTTTTTTGGTCACATCTCTCACCAGCAATGTCAGTAAAAATTCTTGTTGCTTTTTAGTTAGCACAAATCTCAACTGTTTATTTTAATGTATATAATCTTTAAAAGCACATTACACTTAGCACATACACTGTGTCATGTTCTTTGACAGGTTATCCACAAGCTCAAATGAAAAATTATACACAGGGCATTGCGGAGGGGATAGAACCATATCCCTCATCGCAAGGAATATCAGTATGATAGTTATCCATGAGCCGACTCTTATTGCCTGTTCAATCCACCATTCTTTTGTTTTCCATCTTGGAAACAAGCGTATGACCAGTCTGGATAGCTGTGTCATTTTTCATCCTCAGTATTTAAACTTGAATTTAATTAACTGCATATTTTTAGTCAGCCATCTATAAATATGGAGCAAAATCAAATATCCTACATTGGCGAAGCTGACTGTAATGGTCGACAATTACGGAACGCATAAAAGCCACTCACAAGGTGATAACTAATGGCTGGAATGGGCAATACAAAAATTAAGGAAGCCTTTGGTGTTATCATAATCGGTGTCATCCTCGTGCCAGTAGCAGCTTCGTTGGCTGCTTCTGCAAATGTCACAGGAACGACTGCGACTGTGGTTACGCTGCTTCCGTTGCTGCTTGCGATACTCGTTGTTGTGTTCATAGTTGGACTGTTCTGATTACGGACATAACATTGAGAAAATTGCACTGCATCACACCTCCAAGAGCATCCCCATTCGGGGATGCATTTTTATTTTCTTTAGATAATAATTCTATCATGTCAAACTGTTACCGAACACTCATGCTGTGCAAAGTTTGTATGGTAAAAATGACTTCCATGTCCGCAAAACAGAGGCACAGGAAGCTTGGTCATGAACTGCTTCCCATTGGAAGGATAAAGTGGGTTTGAGAAACTATTCATGGCAAAGCGAAGCTTTGCCTGTATAGTTAATGCCGAACATTAACTATATATTTAACCGCAAACAAGTATATTCATGGCTGACACAAGCAGATGGCTCAGGCTTGTTTTAGGATTCGTATTCCTTATGCTGAGCGGAGTTTTTGCTGCAATCTTCTCATCAATGTGTTCAGGTCAGCTCACATGCTCGACAACTGGTATGGAATTAGTTCCTCTGTTTCCGCTATTCATCGGAATCTTCCTGATAGTTCATGCGCTTGTTGTAAAAGGGGATGGTGTTCCATGAAAATCCCTTTTCTAAAAGAAAAGGTCTTTTCAAACCCCAAAAGAAAGGAGGCATTGCTTCGCAATGCAAAATATTATAAAGAGTGATAAAATATGGCATTTGGAAAAGACATGACGATTGGCGCACTGCTAATAGTAAGCATGGCTGGAATAATGTTCTTCCTGCTCGCAGCTCCAGCTTGGGTTACGATGCCCATGAAGGCTGTGATTTCGCTGGTATTCATATTGATATTCTTCGCTGCGTTGAAGATGGCTATGTGATTTTTAAAGATTAAAATTATCTATTTTTATGCCTTTTCAGAAAAGTCATACTCCTTGGTGGATTGTGAAAGGAGTTGAGCCTCCTTATAAAAAATATGCAAAAGAGATTCTTGCCAAGAAAAAGCAGCATTATGCAGATGGAACTATAAAACCATGGAATAAAGGACTAACGAAAGAAACAGATGAAAGAGTGAAACAGGCTGCCCTTGCTATTAGCATGAATAAAGAGCATTCTAAAAATATAAGCTTGGGGAAAAAGGGAATATCTTGTGTAAAATTGAAAGGCAGAAAGAGACCAAAAGAAGTCATTGATAAAGTTCTTGCAACAAAAAAGATAAGATTTGCTGAAGGAAAATATATTCCTGCAAGATACTGGCTTGGAAAAAGATTAACTTTTATTCCTTATATGTATGGTAAAACTCATACAGAAGAAGCAAGAGCTAAATTGCGTGAATGGCGTTCACACCAAGTAATTCCAAAGAAAGATACTTCTATAGAAATAAAATTGCAGGATTTCCTTGCTACTGAAAATGTTTCATTTGAAAAGCATAAGCCGATAACAGGGCAGCCTGATATTTTTATTTCTCCAAATATATGCATTTTTGCAGATGGATGCTATTGGCATGGTTGCAATAAATGTAATCTTGAAAAAGCAAGGCATCCAGATGATTCTAAAATAACAGATAAACTGCAAAATTCTGGATATAAAGTTCTCAGATTTTGGGAGCATGACATAAAAAATAATTTTGAAAATGTTTGCTCAAAAATATTGGAGGAAATCCCATGTTGAAAGTAGTAATAAATATTTTTGTTATTATTATTGGAACTGCTCTATTCTTAACATCCGCTCACATGATTGACAACGCATGGAACATGCAGTCTGGAATGTTCGACAAATCTATATTGCTTCAGTTTGACAAAGAAACATTGTATGAGTCAGGAATTTTTCTGATGTTTACAAGTTTTTTCATAACTATGATTGCATGTTTGACAGTTTTCATAAATTTCAAAGTTGAGAAGCTGAAGGATGAAGATGAATTTTAGATAAAAAAGTTCCTTCACAGCTTTGCAGCTCAGGAACGGAGATGCTATACAGAGTTGCAGCGACTACAGTGCTGTCAGACGCTAAGCCAGCATGAAGAATTATTTCTTGAAAAGTTTATCTTTTCAAGAATAGGAGCTGCGTTAGCAGCGACTATTTCTTTCCCTTTTTCTTTTTTGCCATTTTAGATTTTCCCTCCTTTATGTTTTTTATAAAAAAATAAAACTTTAACAAACTCTTCTTACTCTTCTCTTGTGCTTTCTTTTCGCTTTTCTGTAGGACTTTTCCCAAGGCTCTTGTGATTTCATGCTTTGGTCTTGCGAAAGCCCTCTTTTTGTCCGATGACCTTTATGCGTTGGCATTTTGTTTCCCTCCTATGTGTTTTATAGAATCATGACACTCTTTTTACTTGTGCAGCTTTCAATCTTTTAGCTGGAAGAGGTCTATTGAGCTTGTTGAGAACAGTTCTTGCTTCCTTTCCCTTAAAAACATAAACTGTTTCTTCTCTTCCTGTCATCTTTCCTCTTATTTCGATGGCATTTTTCCCAACTTCTTTGATATGAATAGTTGCAGTTTTTGGTCTTGGCATTTTGTTTTTCACCTCTTTTATCTTTTAGAACTATCTCAATTTTCTCAGTTTCTTCTGGAAGACTTTCCTGTGTGTTATCTCATCCTTCTCGATTGCCCTTATGCTGCGGTCTTTGTCATATTTGTGGTAGCCCTTCGCAGCTTCCTTTTCTTCTTTCACGAAACGCTTCAGAGTCCTCTTTGTCGGTTTTGCCATTTAGAATCACCTATGAAACTTTCTTTAAAGCCCTTCCCATCCTGTGAAACCCACGCCCAAGCCCACGCTTCATGACCTTTCCAGACTTCGACCTGCGAGTGGATTTCATCTTCCATTTCATTATTTTTCAACCCTTTCCATTATGATAATTTCCTAATCCTGCAAACTCCCTTCATCTTCCCCTCTCGCTGCTCCTGATATGCTATCGCAACAGCCTGCTTCTCAGGATAATGCAAATCACGAATGTGATGGGAAACATGCATCTGGAAGCATCTTCGCTCTTTCTTAGGAACTTTTGTTATTGGCATTCAGCTCACCCTCATATTTATCTTTTATTTTTGTTAACCCTTTTTGATTATTATACTACTCTCCTCAACTGCGTTCTCCCATGCCTCACATCCTCACGAATGTTTTCAGG
>Ga0214474_1000635_pt1 | contig 16994 bp, 14 predicted proteins | sample RVTome_2_FD_187335 | JGI IMG/M metagenome (GOLD analysis project Ga0214474, IMG submission 187335) | Soil microbial communities from uranium-contaminated site in the Upper Colorado River Basin, Wyoming, United States - RVT95D214 HiSeq ...
TACCTTACCCTGCGAAAGCCAGGTCATCCTCAATTTGTTACTTACAAGGAACTGAAGGCCGAAAGTTGTCGACTGTCGCCTGAGTTAAGCGAGGAGACACTTCGCCGGGCTCTGGACTCGGCTGTGGGGCACGGTGCTCTATCACACTCGACCTCAAACATAAACGGAATGCTCGAGGATGTTTATTCCCTGGCCGGTGATAGTCTTCAGCCGTCGGCCATTAACGTCTTCGCCCTCTACGAGCAGAATATCGGCATAATAACACCCATGATCGCTGAAGAACTCAAGGAGGCCGAGAGGCTTTATCCATCCGAATGGATTGAAGAAGCCTTTAAGGAAGCAGTTGCGCTGAATAAACGCATTTGGAGATATATCAAACGTATCCTGGAAAGATGGGCTAGCGAAGGTAAAGACAGTGGAGAGTATAAGAGAGACATTGAAAAAGATGGCCCAGACAAATATGTCAAGGGCAAGTACGGACACCTCGTCAAAAGATAACGTGCCCCCTCCTTCGGAAGAAGACACACGTGAAATCTGCCCTATTTGCAGAGGGGCGGGCTTCGTTCATCCTGCTCTGGATTCAGGAAAGGCTGATTTCAGCCGGGTGGTACCCTGCCGCTGCAGTAAAGGGGAGCTGAGAAAGAAGAAAACAGAATATCTTGAGAAATACAGCAACTTAGGTTCCTTGTCGCAGCTTACCTTTGGTAATTTATCTCTTGAAGGAAGACCTACCCGTCATTCTGAGCCCTTCGCTTCTTGTCATTCTGAGCGAAGCGAAGAATCTAAGTCCGCTCAGGGTAAACTCCACGAAGAATCTCAAGAGCACTTTGCTAAGGTTTACCAGGCTGCCAAAGTCTTTGCTGATAATCCCCGGGGTTGGCTGGTATTTTCAGGTCCCAGCGGCTCTGGTAAAACACATCTGGCTTGTGCTATCGCCAATCATCGTATCAGCTTAGGAGAGCCTGCATTTTACATCGGTACTGCTGACCTCCTGGATTACCTCCGCTCCACTTTCAGCCCCACCAGCGACACCACTTATGACGAGCTGTTTGAGCAAGTAAAGAATGTGCCTCTATTAGTGCTTGATGACCTTACTCCGAGAAGTGCTACTGCCTGGTCTAAAGAGAAGCTAGAGCAACTCCTTCAGCATCGCTTCAATACCAGGCTGCCCACGGTAATCACCACCGATGTACCGCTGGAAAGAATGGATGAACGCTTAGGCGGTCATCTCGCTGATGGTGAATTCTGTCAGATATGGACGATTGAGCAAAAATCGCCCTTGGAATCCCGAGGTGGCTTAGAGTTAGCGCTATTACGAAATATGATGTTTGATAATTTTGACCACAAGAGGCTGGAACTTCCCTCGGAGCAGCGGCAGAATCTGCGCCAGGCTTTCAATTTAGCAGCAGACTTCGCTCGCTCACCAGAGGGCTGGCTGATATTTCAAGGCGTTAATGGCTGTGGTAAGACTCATCTGGCAGCAGCTATCGCTAATTACCGGCTGGCGCAAGGAAAGCCAGTCTTATTTGTGGTTGTTCCCGACCTTCTTGACCATTTGCGCTCCACATTCAGTCCAGATAGCAGAATATCATTTGACGAATTTTCTGAGAAGCTTAAAGAAACTCCGTTGCTGATACTCGATGACTTCGGAGAGCAATCGGCCACGCCTTGGGCTCAGGAGAAGCTATATCAATTGATAAATTACCGTTATAACGCCCGGTTGCCCATGGTGGTCACTACATGTCTCTCTTTAGATGAGATTGAAACACGAATCAGTTCACGAATGGTGGACCCCAGGATAAGCCTGGTATTCAACATCACCGCTCCCGATTACCGGGGCAATGTAAAATCTACACGGCAAGCTAAACGCTACTAAGTTGCGTGTTCGCCCATCAGTGCCAGTCACCCCTCCTCCATCTTTGCGAGGCAGCGCCCTTAGTCCTTCCGGGATACCACCCTTTGTCTTTGCGAGGAGCGATAGCGACGAAGCAATCTCGGTGAGGTTGTCGAGTCGGGGATTGCCACACTTCGCTCACAACGACAATTTAACAGTACCTGCACCCTTATGGGCGGAGGTACGGGGAAAACCTCAATTCAGGTCCCAGCTGCTGACATCGCACTGCCCGTCGGCGTTGCTTCCCACGGCGACCACGGTGCCGTCGGACTTAAGCCCTACCGTGTGATACGAGCCTGCGGCGATGTTGACGATGCCCGTCCAACTGCCGACCTCGCACTGCCCGTCGCCGGTGTCTCCCACGGCGACCACGGTGCCGTCGGACTTAAGTCCCACCGTGTGCCCCTCGCTTGCGGCGCCCTGGGTGATGCTCGTCCAGCCGCTGACATTGCGCTGCCCACAGTCGTTGTCTCCCACAGCGATCACTCTGCCATTGGCCTTAACCCCAACCGTGTAACTGTAGCCTGCGGTGACCTGGACGATGTCTTTCCAGCCACCGACATCGCACTGCCCATGGTCGTTGTATCCCCCCGCGTCCTTCGGCTTCTGCGGCGACCACAGTACCGTCGGTCCTAAGCTCCACCGTATGCAAGCAGCCTGCGGCGACCTGGGTGATGCTCGTCCAGCCGCCGACATCGCACTGCCCGGAGTTGTTCCATCCCACGGCAACCACGGTGCCATCGGACTTAAGCCCCACTATGTAACCGTCGCCTGCGGCGACCATGGGGGTTACGTTTCCTTGAGGCGTATTCAGGGCCGTTGCCGAGGCAAGGCTCGAGGCATCTATCGCTAGATGATGAATAAAATGGTCATTTGGTCGAGGCACGGTTGCCGAAGCTCCCCCCACCCAAGCAGGAAGAAGCAGGCTGAAGACCAGAGCGGTAGAGAGCGAGATTTGTAAGAGAAGTTTTCTGTTTTTCATTGCCACTTCCCATTATCCTTCCAAGGCATTTAAGAACGCAGAGACCCTTCCCCTTCCCCTTCCCGATACTCAGGGTCAGGGTGACAACTGAACGGCTCTAGCAGTCTTGTTTCACCAGAATCCTTAACTTAGGATATTATCGCATCACACACTATTGTATCACATCCACTATGCTGTCGAGCCTCTTTAGTGTGTGTGCAGGGGGAGTATCATAACGCTAGTGATTTAGGCATTTCGTGACCAGCATCCACTCAGAGTCGGTAATGATGTGAAGTGCACTGTGTCTTCTCAGCATCGGAGAGGCATGGTGTGAGCTTCTCTTCGTTGGCGGCTGGTTTGCCGATAGCCTGGCAGTTACACTGCGGCTGTTCTGCTGGGAATAGTAGCTTTATTTTTTGATTTCCCAGTATTTCGCCAGGATACCGCTCCCCACCCAGCAAGCTATGGCTATGATCAGGCCGACAAAGAAGTCATACGCCGGGGTAAACAATCCCACCAAAAGCACTATCAATCCCACCAGACCAATAAGGCTGACGTAAGCAATCTTGGCATTTCTAGACATATTACGACCTCCTGTTACGTAAACACCTGTCTCTACTGTGTCACGCCGACCAACAATTTTATAAGCCGGACCAGCGCCCCGATTCCCAGCCCGACGGCGACGACGACCAGAACAATGGTCACTGCCACCGGCATGATATCGGCAACGGTGGGATCGGGAATCACGCTGAAATCAAACGGAAATATAGCTACTAGCTTGGCAACGACCGCAGCGCCAATCGCGTTGAGGATAATCTGAACAATCTCCCGCAGCCAGTATCTATCGTAGGCAATCAATACAACGTAGGCAGATATAGATATGGCCAATGCCGTAACTAGAACTGGGAGCCAGGTAAAGTAGTCGCCGGTAAGAAGTGGCAACCTAGTGATACCTCCGCCCGGCTCAGCATGGTACCAGGCTATATACCTGTGGAAGAAGCAAAAGAATACAAGGAAGACTACATTGAAGAAGATGGCGACGCCATATCCAGCAACTCTGCCGGCTCTGGTCTTCGTGAAGTAGTCCTCCGTCCGCTTCCCAAACTCCTTGGCCTTTTCTGATATGAGCTGAGCTTGTGTCCCTTGAGGCTCTGGCGGCTTTTCAGTTTCCTCTGTGCCCGTAGCTTCAGTTGTTTTCTGCTCCTCACCTGCTTCAGGCTTTCCGGCACGCCAGCTAGCAGGCAGTAATCCCTCGGCCACCTGACCAGCGACCGGGACTTTATACAATTCGCCCTGGTAAGCCTTGACCATCAAGACTATCCACAGAACGAAGACCAAGATGCCTATAATGATGCCAAATACCTCCCCAGCATAAGGTATCCAGCCCAGAAGAGCACCGGCGACAGTCAAGGCACCAAAAGTGATTATTGACTGGAGGGCATGAAAGCGGACGAATTTGTTCTTTTCTTCTATTACAAGAAAAACGATGCCGCTGATCCAGCCTCCGAGGTAGCAAAGCAACCCGGCAACATTTGGCTCCAGTCCTGTGGATGAACCACCCTCAGTCATCCGTTGCTTCTGCTCGGCCTCAATCCGTGCCTTCTCTTCCTCGTAGATTTTGCGCCTTTCTTCCGGTGATAATGACATAAACACCTCCTGCAGTCCAAGTCTAACTACGATTAACAGACTTGCCTTCGTACGCTGTCTGAATCTGTAGTCCCGCTATCATTTGACATAATTAGCAGCAGCTCGTTCAAATTCCTGTTACATCCCCTGCTAGTCAGCTTCCATCTTCGAGAAAAAGTAAGAACCTAGACTTGCCAAGGCTATACACAATATGAAAAGAACTGTGAAATCGAGCCAGAGTGGAAAGGCGGAAACGCCAATAAGAGTAGCTCTCAGCCCATCCACGCCGTAGGTCAAAGGGTCAATGTACATTACGTATCTCAGCCAGGGAGGCATGGACCGTATAGGGAACAGGGCACCCGAGAGGAAAAATATGGGAAAGACTATTAAGTTCATTATGGCCATGAAGCCTTCCAGATTGCCCAACTTGGTAGCAATGATTAAGCCGAATCCCGTGAATGCGGCGCAGGTAAGAATCATAATCAGTATTGCCAAAAGGAATCCCGGTACACCGGACAATGTGACTCCCATGGCTACGGATATTCCCACTATGACCAGGGCCTGAATTATGGCTGTGGTCATGCCGCCCAGGCTTCTGCCCAATATGACAGAAAAGCGATTGACCGGGGCCACCAAGACCTCTTTCAGGAAGCCAAATTCCTTGTCCCAGATGACCGATGCCCCGGACATGGTACCGGCAAACAATAAGGTCATGCCCACTATTCCCGGAGCGAGGAAGTCAAGGTAACCTACCCCTTCTAGCCCCGGTATTTCCCTGGCAGGCATGAGGCTCATGGGCAACCCCAGAAAAGCCAGGAAGAAAAGGGGCATCAACAGTGAACCAACAACCCTGGCCTTTACTCTCAGAAATCTTTTCATCTCCCGCAGCCACATGGTATAGATCGGCAGCGGGTCTATGAGCCGTCGCGCCCCGATTATCTGCATGCTATCGCTTACCTCCGCTCCTTCTCATCCATGCTTTCCATATTTCCAGCACACTTCCTTCCTCCTCCCTTATAGTCTTCCCGGTGTAGTGCAAAAAGGTATCCTCCAAACTTGGTTTATATAACTTGATAGATGATATAACAAATCCACGACTATCGGCAAAATCAATAAGCTCAGGTATTCTTTCTTCGCCGCCATCGATACTCAGCTGCAGTGAGCCGTCACGCGCTTCAATCTTCTTTATCCAGCTAATCTGCTTCAGCGAATCAACTAAGCCGCCACTGCTATCCTGAGCTATTTGCAGGGAAATCAAATTTAGACCCACTGCCCGTTTGAGCTTTTCCGGTGTATCCATGGCCACTATGCTGCCGCGGTCTATTATGGCAATCCGGTGACAGAGATAGTCTGCCTCTTCCATATAGTGAGTGGTCAGGATTATGGTTATACCTTCTTTCTCATTGAGCAACTTGATGTAGTCCCAGAGATTCCTTCTGGCCTGGACATCCATGCCCAAAGTCGGCTCGTCCAAGAACAAGACTTTGGGATGGTTCAGAAATCCCCGGCCAACCTCAAACCTGCGCTGGGTTCCGCCGGAACAATCGCTGATCTTCATATCTTCCTTCCCCTTCAAATCCATCAGGTCCAGCACCTCCGCAACTCTCTCCTGCCTGGTTTTCTTGTCCAGATGATACATTCGGGCATGGAAATCCAGGTTCTCCTTACCAGTCAGGAACGTGTCAATGGCCCGATCTTGAAACACAATCCCTACGCACTCCCTGACCTCATCCCTCTGCCGCACAATATCATGACCACAAACCTTGGCCGAGCCGGAAGTAGGGTTCAGTATGGTGCAGAGCATCTTTACGGCTGTGGTCTTCCCGGCTCCATTGGGGCCAAGAAATCCGAATATCTCCCCCTTTCCTACGTTCAGCGTAATATGGTTTACGGCTACCAATCCATCGAATGTCTTGGTCAGGTTTTCAATTTCGATTACGCTATTCATGCTCCTCGTCCTGCAACCTTTTCCCAACGTAGTGTAGGAACACATCCTCCAGGCTTGGCTTGTGCTCTCCGATTGACGAAATGGCAAATCCGTGCTCTCGTGCCAGTCTTACCACCTCAGGTATCTTCATCCGCTCGTTTCCTACACTTAACTCAACTTGCGCGTCGCGCCGTGTCACCTTTTTGGCCCAGTCCATTCCACTCAGCAGAGTGACGAACTCATTGGCCTGGTCAGCTTGAGGAAATTTAATAGAAAGCACGCTGCTGCCCAACGAATTTTTCAATGCTCTGGGGGTATCCACCGACACAATCTTGCCACGCTCAAGAATAGCTACCCTGTTGCAGAGGTAGTCCGCCTCCTCGACGTAATGAGTGTTCAGCAATATAGTCGTGCCAGCTTCTTTGTTCAGACTCTTAGCATAGTCCCACAATAGCCTTCTCGTTTGCACATCCAGACCTAGAGTCGGCTCATCTAAGAATAGGACTTTGGGAGAATTCAGCATTCCCCTGGCTATCTCCAGTCTGCGTTGCATGCCACCCGAGTAATGTTTGACAAATACATTTTGTTTATCCTTTAAGCCAACCAAGTCCAGAGCTTGAGATACCTTCTCATTTCTCGTTTGTTCAGGAAGGTGATACATTCGGGCATGGAAATCCAGGTTTTCCCTTGCCGTGAGACCGATATCCAGGCTCAGTTCTTCAAAAACGATGCCTATTGATTCTCTGATTTTGTCCCTCTCTGTGATGATATCGTACCCACATACAGTAGCGGTCCCAGAGGTGGGATTCAGCGCCGTGGCCAGCATCATAATGGTGCTTGTCTTCCCGGCTCCGTTAGCGCCAAGAAAACCAAAGATTTCCCCTTCTTCGACCTCAAATGAGATATGGTCTACGGCAACAAGTTGGCCAAACATCTTGGTGAGGTTGTCAGTTTTTATTGCCCTCATTGTCCGTCTCTATTTCCCGCGCACAAGCTCTTGACCAAGGCGGAACGCATCTTCGAGAGTCGCAGGACGCTCCTTAATCTGGGCCTTGTTGTCAATGCCTCTGACCAATAAATCACCAGAATATTCCACACCTATGGCATCGAAAAAATACTTCACCGTGAGCACTGCGCCATCAAAGAGTTTTTTGCCCCGGGTAGCGCCTACCGAGATAAACACCCCTTTCCGCACCCGCTTATCTTCCTTGCCCATGCCCAACACACGTCTTCTTACCCAGAGCGCCTGGCATCTGTCTATTATGGCCTTTGCCTGGCTGGTAACACCATAGAAGAATATAGGTGAGGCAAAAATGATATGGTCTGCTTCCACAAGCTGCTTGTAAAGCGCATCCATATCGTCCTTGATGGCACAGTTGCCATCCTTGCGGCAGGCATATATTTCCAGGCACGGCGAGATTTTGAGTTTGGAGACCAGCACCTTTTCTACCTCGGCTCCGGCCTCCCTGGCACCTTCCAGCGCCTTATCAAGAAGGATTTCGGTATTGCTTTGTCTTCTCGGGCTGCCCATAATGCCTAATACTTTCACTTTGCCGTTCTCCTTATACGCCGTACTTGTCTCTCAGTATCTGCGAGATCTCAGGCAAAAAGGCAAACGCCTTTTCCACTGTCCTTTCCTCAGAGCTGGACACCTGGCATTCGCTTGCCTTCTTATCGGTGGTACCGGCCTGGCCTACATCGCTAAGGCAGCATCTGGCCGGCGCCACCAGCGCTTGCAGAGCTATTTGATTCAAGGACAAATCCGCATTTTCCGCGATTACCTTCCAGTAATCTGAGAGGATTGCTGCCAGTGCTTCTGGTGTCTGCGTCGCCAGGACGGTGGATTCAGTGGGGACGATGCCCCACGAGATAATCCCGCCTCTCTTGATGAATTCAGCCACGCTACCGGCATATTCCTTGGGCATGAACCCAATTTGATAGGCATCGAAGGACAGAATCTCCACCCCCAGCTCCAACAGATAGGGTAAATTCACCTCAGCGCAGAGATGCAGCCCCTTAGGACCTTCCAGTCCTTGAACCAAATTATGGTAGTCCTCTTTGGCCTGTTGTTCGTTGTATCCCGAAAGACCACTGAACACGTAACCCAGACCTGGCTCATCCAGCCAGACAAAGGCATTGGGATTCCGTTCCTTGAGCTCCCGGTACTGGATGTTGGCTTTCTTCTGAAGGAAATCAAACAATATAGCCCTCGCCTCATCGTTATAAATGATGGGCTTGAGGCTCTCATCAAGCACCTTGAAGCCAAAGCTTACGGGACCAATGCTCTGCCCCCTGATAGCTTTGAAACCATGAAGCTCCTTAGATAGAAACTTGTGGAATACCGTGGAGTACTGAGCGGTGAGGGCAAAAGTCTCCGGGGCATCCATTTTCACGTAATACCCGTCGAGTTCCTGCTCAAATCGGGCAGTGTTGAAACTAAGCCGCTCTTTTTCGAAGTCAATAGCTATGCCCGGAAAATTCTGCGATGCCTGAACATACATGTCTTCATACAGGCTCACTTTGGGAAGCTGTGGCCAGAACGGAATATCCAGGCTCAGGGCAAGTCCCAGCGCCTGCTCAACATTCCTGTGCGGCATTATGCCCATAGCGGTAGTGCTGCATCTCGCTTCAAATGCCATCATGAATTCCTGGTCTCTCTCCCCAAAAGTATCCCCTAAATCATAGCACGAAGGCGGAAAGAATCTTGAGTATCATCTGCTAATCCTGTGAACCAATGGGGTTCGTTCCCCTGACGGTGCGAGGACTAGTGCTTGGGAGACGACCTTCTAATCACCTTCACGTGGCAATATAAGGCTGTCAAATGTGTTCCCCCGATAAGATAGGGTCGAGGAGTTGACCTCGACCCTATCTTTGACTCCGGAGTGTCAATCCGGGCTGATGTGAAAGTTCACCTTCAGTTATTCTCGAGACCTCTATCTCGCCGCCTTGTTGCCCAGACAGCCAGTGTTATAGAGACCAGCACCACCAAACCTACTATGGTCGCTTGCTCGGTCGGAGTAGTGTTGACCGCTACAGCACTCATAGCAATAGCAGGTGCTAGCCCAGCCCTCACTATCGGCTTAAGGTAGGGGTGTTCGGTTATGAACTCGGCTATTGGTGGGCTGACGCTGTAATAAAAATCTACGAAGGCCTGTCCCACAGGGTTGGTGAGCAGATATTTGTCTCTGAACTCGCGGAGAATCTGTATTTCCTCAGCCATGGGCGTGCCGTAGGCGGCGGTGGCGATAAAACAACCCATTCGCTGTGGCCGCCCGGTGGTGCCATGACCCGTGTTGGGAGCGACATCGGTGGGCTCCCAGAGGTCGCCGATGACGTCGACGACATACATGATACCTTCATCCCCAAGCATGTCCAGAGGGATGGCAAACCAGAAGTAATCGGTGTCGGCTAAGACTGGAAACTCACCGGCATACTCAAAGCACTCATAATCTGAATTCCATAGCAACAGCACTCCCGCCAACTCCCCGGATGGAGCCTGTGCGGGTTCAGTTTCAAGTTGCCGTTTGTCGCCTGCTGTGCGGAGAGGTAATGACCACTCCTCCCCTGTCATGCCATAGCCACCTGCCGGGTAGATAAGAGCGAGGGCATCGGCTCCGATGTCATTGGTGGGTTCTTCAGGATAATCGGATACGTACCCTGTCGAGTCATCAAGGTCGAGGTCAAGCCACATCTCATTCACGGTATAAGAGGACTCAACAGGCTCGGCAGTCCTGACCCGGAAGTAGACGGTCGTCCCATCACGATGAAAATCGGCGCCCTCGATATCGGAACCGTAACCATAAAACTGGTCGCCAACGGGGTCGGTGATAAACTCGGTCCAGGCAGGTTCAAGCCATAGTATATTGCTAAGACAGTTGTTTTCCTCACTTAATTCATCTACAACGTCATAGAAATCAGCGCACACCGTTATTGTGTCACTTGATAGACTGATGGTTACGATGGTATCGAAACAGCCCTGATACTCTTCTCCCGGGGCAAGCTCCACCGGTATTGAATCAGTCTCAAGTAGCACCCCATCCACGGTGAGAGTGGTAGCATGATTTGGCGGCGTGGCCACATTGCCCTGGTTTTTGATGGCATAGTGAACTCTGTAAGTGTCTTCCTCTTCGTCCACCCATTCCTCCCATTTGTCGGCGACCACCAGGTCTGACCCTTCACCGGTGATGCCGTGACCTTCATTGGGCGCGACATCGGTGGGCTCAGAGAGATCGCCAATGACGTCAACCACGGACATGATGCCATCATCGTCAAGCATGTCCAGGGGGATAGCAAACCAGAAGTAATTGGTGTCTGTGAAAACGGGGAAGTAACCTGCAAGGTAAAAGCCCCCATAATCTGAATCCCATAACAAGAGCCATCCCACCAGCTCTCCGGACAAGGCCTGTACAGGTTCACTTTCAAACTGCCGTTCGTCGCTGGTCATGTGCAGAGGTAAGGGCAACTCCTCTGCCGTTATCCACTGGGGCAAGATGAGAGCAACGGCATCGGCACCGACGTCATTGGTGGGTAATGGGTCAGGATCAGGAGACACGTAGCCGGTCCGGGCGTTCAGGTCGAGGTCGAGAAACATATAATTCACAATATAATCGGGGTCAACAGGCTCAGCAGTCCTGGCCCGGAACTGGATGGTTGCCTCATCGCGATAGAAATCGGCGCCCACGATATCGGGACCGTTGCCATAGAACTGGTCACCAACAGGGTCGGTGATGAACTCAGTCCAGACGATTATGGGAATCGAGAGTTCCCTGGTGGCAGTGGCCTCGGCAGCATCAGTAACCCGGACGGTGAAGTTGCAGGTGCCGGCTTCGGTCGGTGTCCCCGAGATAACACCGGTGTCAGTGTCAAACTCCAGCCCATCGGGCAGAGCGCCGTCTATCATCGCCCAGGTGTAGGGCTTGGTGCCGCCCCACGCCGCTAGGGTCGCCTGGTATTCCTCACCCACCATACCAACAGGAAGCTTACCGGTGATAACCACAAGATCATCAAGGGGCATGATTACTGCCCTTATAAAGATGGTCTTGGCGTCTTCGGTCCAGTGGGGCACATTCGTATACATCTGCGGCGCCAGACCAGCCAAGAGCACATGCAAGCTTTCACCATATACGCCCAGCGCCACTGCGTCTCCCCGTATCCCATAGTCCTCAGAGCCAATATCGCCCATGATAAAGCCGGAGTAGCCCGAGAACCAGGCATGGTCACAGTCACCACCGGTGATAATGGTTATGTTGTTACCTTCCTCCCAGCCTTCAAAGAGCGAGTGAGCCTGCGTCACCTGGTAATAGACATCGCCGCTCGAATAGTCACAATTCTGTCCAGCAGGGTCTCCCAGGTACCACTGCAGTAACGATATCCCATATGGGGCTGATGCTGCTGGCCACGAACTGGTGAAGACGACTCGCGTCCGGTTAAAGCTTGCCGCCTCCAGGAACTCCAGGAACGTGGATTCTCCTGGATCGTTAGGGCGGTTCACGACCACAACATCATAGTCGCCTATATCATCGATTATGTCCCAGCCCCTTTCCTCTGCCCAAATGTCATTGGCTATGAGAAAGTCGGTCAACTGGGAACTGTAATCACCCAATACTGCCGCCACCGCCAGGACGGGGTCAAGGGCAAAATTGACTACAGTGGTTTCATTTTCAGCAACATCCACATCGGGAATCGTAGATGGCCGATAACCCCGAACCCGTGCCCTGACATTGTAAGTTCCTATCGGTGCCTCTACAGAATACTCGCCAGTTTCATTTGTGGCAGTGCTAAGCGGGGTATCCAGCAAAGCCATGACTGCCCCTTCAATCGGTCCCTCTGCTTCCGCGTCAGTGACCGTCCCCTCGATGAACCCTGTCGGCATCGGCTCCAGAGCGAAGTTCTGAGGAGTGAATGCGTCTTCCACAACCTCAACTGTTGCATTTCCCTGGTAATAGCCAAAGGTGCTGGCAGTCAGGTTATAAGTACCTGGTGGCAGGAGAAAACGATAGTAGCCTGAGTCATTTGAGTATCTTATCTTCCCGGTCTCGCAAACGACTATCCTGGCACCCTGCAGCGGCTCTGCGGTTTCCGCGTCCGTGACAAATCCCTCAATGCCTGAGTCAACAACCACCAAAGCTACCGCCTCAAAAGCATCGATTCGGCCCCACCCGTATCTAGTATCCTGCCCCTCATCGCCGAGGTCAACGACAGTCTCCTGAAAGACATCATAGACATCCTCGACAGTCAGCGTTGGGTTACCCTCGAGCATGAGTGCTACCGTCCCGGCAACGTGGGGTGCCGCCATAGATGTTCCCGACCAAGACTCATATTCACCCCCCGGAACCGATGAATAGACACCAACTCCCGGGGCACTGAAATCGGGCTTGATGTAGGGCTCTGAATGAGATGCGGGCCAATCTACTACCTCGCCGCTACTGAAATAGGCAACCAGATCTTCTATGTCCGTGGCACCAATTCCGAAAGCATCGTAGACATTGCCTGGACTTCCTGAAGTCTCTTCTCCACCGTTGCCGCTTGCCATGACCGGGACGACGCCAGCAGCTTTCATATTTTCAATCGGCTCTATAAACGCATCAACGTAGTCATAGAATCCGCCAGATAGGCTCACGACATCCGCTGCAGCACCCGCTGGCTCACCATATTGGTCGAATGGGTCTATCGCCCATTGCAGAGCTGCAACGAATATGGCGTATGTTCCACCCCCGTATGGCATCATCAGGCAATGCATCAGCGTGGCGTCTGGGGCGACGCCTATCGCTGTGCCGCTGGCATCACCACCGAGAATGGTGCCTGAGCAGTGGGTGCCGTGCCCATAAGTATCATGAGGGGTTGACCCTACGACAATACTGCCATACAAGTCGAACTCGATCCATCCCCCCGGATAGGTGGAATCCTCTGGATCATCTGTCCACATTTTCCCCGCGAGGTCCGGGTGGGTTATATCAACCCCTGTGTCCAGGACCGCCACTCGCACCCCGGAGCCGGTGATATTCATGGCCCACACTTCAGGGACACCTATCTTCTCCAGCCCCCAAGTATAGCTTGCGTCAAAAGCCACGGGGAGACTCGCCTCCTCCAGGGGCTCGGGTATGGTTATCGTGAAGTTCTCAAAAAGCCTTTCAACTTTCGTCAAGGAAACAAACTGATACAGGAGGTCTACCGGCACCTCAGCCAGTATGGCGTTGGTGAGCCAGAAAACATTCAAAACAGTTGCACCCTTCGTGTTCAAAAATTCCAACACTTTCTTCTGGCTTTGAGCTGCGTATCGCTTGAGTTCCCGGACTACATCTTTCTCGTCAACACCGGCAAGCGATGCGTTTTCTAGTTTTATGACCACTGTGACTCTTCCGTCCTCATCCGCCTTCTGTCTTAGCACCTGGATATCACTGGCTAGAGTCTGAGCTCTATCACCAGAACCCTGAGGGAAAATTGCACATCCCGGTAGGAACAACCCCAGCACCAGCAATACGGCAAATAGTCCCATCACTAGTTTAGCTCTCATCTTGCACCTCCTCGTACCAAATTTATTGATTGGATCGTCCTTTGCGACAGCACATAAATGTAAAAAGAGACCTGCCGCGGCAGGTCTCTTCCTACTTCAATTCATCTCGTTTCTTGCCACCCACAATGCCCGTGGTTTTCCTTAGCCACGCCTGGTCGAAGTAGCAGACGCCGTTGTTATCCGTGAAGCTCAGCAGTAACAAGACTCCGCGCCTATTCAAGTTCAGCACCCACTTCTCGTCTGTACCGAGCTCCTTTGCGGTTTGACTCGGGCCCCTTTGGGTGGCTATACTAGCAAGTCACCCTCACGTTTCATGGCAACTCGGTAATAGTACCCATTGGGATAGTTATTCTAAGAATAACACTTGTTCGAAAAAGAGTCAATACCCTACGTCTTTTGGCTCTATTGCGTATACATCTAGACTTGTTTGTTGCCCAAGCTACGACCGTCGAGTCGTGACCTGAACTTCCAGGAAATCTTGACCGTTTATCGTTGCGGAGACGCTTACCGTCTATTTCGTTGTCTTACGATCTTTTGTCCTTTGACAGGCTTATGCGAACTTTCCTCGGTCTGCCGTTGGTAGCAGCTTTGTCAACCGTAACTTCCTGGACATGAGCCACTGCGGGAATCTTCTGCAGCACATCAATAACGTTCATAGGCCTGCGCAGGAAGACCAGAATTAAAGGCACATCAATCTGAGGTACAATCATCTCAGTATTAGCCACTTCGGGTAATTGATCGAGGAAGGACACGACTTCCATGATTTTGGCTATCTCAAACGGAGGCAGGATTTCCACTTCCCATTGTGGCTTGCCCGACTCTGGCTGCTCTTCAACTTGAAGTAATTTCGAGAGTTCAGAGCTCTCTTCAATATGTTCCGTAGCTTGGCTTGGTTCCGGGTACTCGTCAAGTGCACTTCTGCTCGTTTCCGCGACTATGGTCTCGCTCTGTTTCGCGATTTTTGCGGCTGCAGCGTCTATCTTTTCTGCAACATCTACCGTTGCAGGTCTGTTATCTTCTCTAGGCTCAGACAGCTTACTGCCAAATTCTGCCTGTACCGCTGCTGCCTGCTTCTTAAGGCTTTCCAGTTCTTCCAGCATATAGCCGAATTGTTGATTTACAAGGTTGCGTAGTTCCCCTCGTATCTTATTCTTCTGGTTCTCTAGCAGGATTGCTGCTTCTTCTTCAGCTTTGGCCTTGATTGCATTAGCCTTCCCGTTAGCAAGCTCCACAGCTTCAGTCATCTTCTTTTCCGCCAGCTGTCGAGCTTGTTCTTTGGCTTTATCTACGATAGCGGCACTCTCAGCTTTAGCTTGCTCTGCGGCTTCTGTCTTGATCTGCATAGCCAGCTTATCCGCTTCGACGATAGCCCTTTCCGCAAGTCTGTTAAGAGACACGATATGGTCCTGGGACTTGGCCAGTTTATCCCGCTCCTTGATAAGCTCGTCAATGAAAGACGCTACCTGAGTCTCGTCTAGCCCGTTCTTTACTCGCTTGAACTCGCGGCCGCCCAAAACGGCGACATCATCCTTAGGACTACTACTCATAATATTTCACCTTTCTCACGGAACTAGAAACAGCGGGAGTATCAAGCCAACGCCTCAATCCCATTTCATTTCGCGAGATCCCGCCATATTTCTATATCTTGATTTCTCCCTGAAAGGCCTTCCAGATTTTCTCTGAAGTTCTTTTAGTTTCTTCCCAGGCTTGTTCAACGGTCTCTCTGCGTACTCTCAACGCTTCATTCACGCTATCCTGATGAACTTGTGTAGCGCTCATTTTCGCTTTGTTAGACATCTCCTCGGCTTCTTGTTCGGCCTTTTCCAGGGCCCGCGCGGCTTTTTCTATGGCTACTGCACATATTTTAGCGGCGTGTTCTTCAATGTCTTTAAAGGACGCCTCCACCCGGCGTTGGCGTTCCTGATATGCCGCAGCTACCTTTCTCTGAGCGTGCAGATAGGACTCATAGGCGGCCTGGGCCTGGCTCATCAACTCATTGAGAGTATCCCTATCCTCCTGAACGACTTCGGCGGGAAGCTCGACCATTTCTTCCCCATCTTTGCCCGCCACCTTCCTGGTTTGTGGATTCTTCGTGATTGTCGTTGCCACGATACACCTCCTAGAATTTGTTCCCTAAAATCGATGGTATTTCTCGCATTGCGCCCACATGATTCTTCTGAATTCTTTTGGTCTCCGCCTCAAGGCTGCGTAGTTCATCCTCCGCGAATAGCCTCCACCCTTTCCTGTCTCTATACTCAGCATCCTGTATGATGTTTTGCCTGATCCAGCGGAAAAGAGTGCTCTTACCTATGCCCACTATCTGGCAAACCTCAGCAGTCCTATAATAAATTCGACCATCTATTTTTACAGGCATATGCAACACCCCCTAAAACTAACTGACTATAGTCTAAGACCACTTCACATTGCCGTCAATCACCCATTGGTAATGCTACTTTCGTAAGGGACCAAGGTTGTCCTTCGTCTTACTAGCTTGCACAGAGGCGACCAATGAGGAAAGCGGTGAAGCTAGGGTAACAGATCAAGGTTATACCTGAAATCAGAAGGGCTGGATCTCCCCGTTGGTGGGATATCCAGCCCTTGCCCTATGCAAATCGCTTGTCAGGCCTTCCGCCAGTCCAAGCACCATTTACCTAGATAGAGGGATTCAGGACGCGCCCGACAAAGAGAATAGCACCCGTCTCAATGTCGCGAATCAGGAAGATGAAGGGGCGGTCTATGGTGACTTCCACAGGAGGCGGAGGTACAGCCGTGTTGGTCATAATCACTGCGGTGGCGGCAGCAGCCTCAGTGCCAGCTTCATCCACGGCAACAAATGCCTTGTGCACAACGTCTGATATGACCAGCTCACGATTACCGGTCATTCCGGAGAAATCGGCGTCATCAGGAGAAAAGGCAATCGGCATGCCCATTCCGGCCAGAGTCTCCTTCAGGCCGAATTCTGAGTCAAATTCAAATCGGGGCATGGTCAGGGCCACCTCAGTAAGCTGCAGACGGCTTACGATGTTAGTGACCTGCTGAGCCCCCAGTCCTTCTTCAAAAGCCTCGAACTGGC
>Ga0214474_1000636_pt1 | contig 16974 bp, 14 predicted proteins | sample RVTome_2_FD_187335 | JGI IMG/M metagenome (GOLD analysis project Ga0214474, IMG submission 187335) | Soil microbial communities from uranium-contaminated site in the Upper Colorado River Basin, Wyoming, United States - RVT95D214 HiSeq ...
AGTAACAGGGCCTATCTCTCTGATAATGGAAATACCGACAACCTTGCCTGTATAAATCTTAAGCCCGAGAGCCGAGAGTTCAGCGGACAACTGCAGCGAAAGAGCCATTCCGATAAAAAGAGAAACAAGAAATACGACAAGGAAAGAACCTGCGCCTACATAGTCCATCTGTTCAATAAAATCTCTAAAATAAAAGGGCCTCCTGATTACGCCGGAAAATCCGCGGATAGACAGCAGGTAAAAATCCTGAAGGTCACTTATTAATTCCTTTATTCTAATCGTTCCCATTGTGTTGTGAATAAATTTATTTTTCGATACCTTAATGTACCCTTAACTGATGGTTTTCGGTATATTTTAGTGAGTATAACAAATAAAGATATTTTCAAAAAATTCATCGAGTTAATCAGCCTTAGGCGGATTAAATAAATTTTTGAGCAATGTCTGCATTATTCGGGTTAACAAGTTTTTACTTTTTTTACTAACGAATTCATTAGTATATTCAAATTTCCTTAATTTTTGTTCGAATCTATGCTCTTATGGACAAGTTCGATTATCGTCACCTCAGGCGGTGATAGAAAACGGATTGGTGGCCCCCATGTACCTGCACCTCTACTTACGTATAAACACGAGCCGTTAGGAAGATTCGCAAAACCTGCCTGGGTAGGATAATACAACCCTGTAATAAGGCTAAATGGGAAAATCTGCCCTTTATGTATATGTCCTGAAAGTTGTAAATCAAAAAGACCGATAGCATTTTTATCTACAAGGGGCCTGTGTTTAAGTAATAAAGTAAATTTCCCGCTGTGAAGTCCTGATAGCAATTCCTTCTCCGGTATATCTTTGAAATTGCCGTAAGTCTTTCCCCCAGGATCATCTACACCTGCAATATTAATCAGCCCTGCAACAGTCAATCCTTCTCCTCTCAATATTGTAAAGCCTGCTTTTTTTATAAAATTCAGTGCGTTAGTAAGCCCCGCATAAAATTCGTGATTGCCTGTTATCGCAAACTTCCCATATCTTGGATTGATTTCTTTAAAGCTTTCTGCAAATTCAGAAAGGTTGTCAATCTGTCCATCTACAAGGTCACCTGTTGACACCAGTATGTCAGGGTTTGCTTTTTTCACTTCATTGAGGATTCTTTTTAATCTTTCTTCTCCAACAATCAGTCCAAGATGAACATCAGATATCTGGACTATTCTCAGTCTTCCTATCTCTTCAGGAATTTTAGGGGATTTTATTATCACTGTTTCGGTGCGAATATTCTTTGCCTCAAAATAGCCGTAGATACCGATAACGACTGAGAGCAGAAAAGGTATAAAAAAAGAAAATCTTGCTGAAGGAGTTAATAAGATAAAATCTTTTCGTAATATTAAGCTGCTTAAGTATATTAAGAGATGGTAAATATCGATAATGAGAGAGGCAGAGAAAAATAAAAACAAGATTCCCATCCATGTATATCCGATATAAGACATCAAGCGTGCAAAAAACTCAAATCCTGCTTTTTCAGATAAGCGCACAATAATAGGGGCAAAGATCATTAACACCATGACAAGTGCTATATAAATACCGGTATGTATTCCAAAAGCAAAGGCAGCCTTTGCTTTCAGGAACGCATAGAGATGTACACTGCCATAAATCAGGAAAAAGGTCAGCAGAAATAGTGTCATGTTAATTTACTCACCAATTGCATTAAATTACTATTATTGACAGGGCAGATGTGTTGAAAAAGGCCTGCCAGGGACACCTTAAATCCCTTTAGACTGGCCAGCCAGCCTTCTTGTAAAATAGACTTGCCGTTAGAATTGCAGTCATGTGAATCATAATGAAATCTTGTCGCTTTGCAGGGATTTTTCAGCATGTCTGCCCTGTCTTTTTTGTAATGTTTAGGTTTACTCATACCTTAAGGCATCTATAGGGTCAAGGAGTGAAGCCTTATATGCAGGATAAAATCCGAAGAATATTCCCACCAGTCCGGAAAACCCGAAGGCAAGAAAAACCGAGAGAGGCGATACGATTGTGGTCCATCCGGCAAAAAATGATATTGCTTCCGAACCGGAAACACCTATGACAATCCCGGCTACCCCGCCGATTAAAGATAATATGAGCGCTTCGATGATAAATTGCAGCCTGATGTCCCAGGTCTTTGCGCCAATTGCCATCCTGATCCCGATCTCCCTCGTCCTTTCGGTAACCGAAACGAGCATGATATTCATAATACCTATCCCTCCCACAAGGAGAGAAACCGAAGCTATAGCTCCGAGCAATATGGTCATTACTTTTGTGGACTGTTCCGCTGTCTGCATGATCGAGGTGAGATTTCTGACCGTAAAGTCATTATCCTGTTTGGGGCCGATACGATGTCTCTGCCTGAGCAGCTCGTTGATCTGTCTCTCTGCAGAAGACAGGTCTTCGGTGCTTTTTGCTTTCACCATAATGATCCTCACCATCCCGGGAAAAGTTGTCCCAAAAAGTTTCTTTTGAGCCGTGGTCACTGGGACGAGAATGGTATCGTCCTGGTCCTGCCCCTGCGGGGATTGACCTTTAGTTGAAAGAACACCGATAACGGTAAACGGGATCTTCTTGATCCTGACAGCCTGGCCTATCGGGTCCATATCTCCGAAAAGGTTGTCCACAACAGACTGCCCTAATAAACATACCTTTGTGGCGCTCTTTACATCCTGATCAGTAAAAGACCTGCCCGAAGCGACCGGCCAGTCCCTGACAGTCAGCATGCCCGGTGTTGTCCCAACTACTCCTGTTGACCAGTTCTGATGTCCGTAAACAATCTGTGCAACACCGCTCAGAATTGGCGCAATATTTGAGACTGCAGAACACTCTTTCTGAATGGCTTCAGCATCGCCCATAGTAAGCGTCGGTTGCGTACCGGAACCCATTCTCACGCCTCCTGAAGTAGTTGCTCCCGGCAGAATCATGATGAGGTTGCTCCCTATACTCGAAATCTGCTCTGCAATCCTCTTGCTTGCTCCTGTACCGACAGCAAGCATTGCAATGACGGCCCCTACGCCGATAATAATCCCAAGCATCGTAAGTGCAGACCGCATTTTGTTCACTTTCAGCGCCCTGAACGCTATCCTTAAGGTTGAAGGTATGTTGATCATACTGTTTTCCTTTTCTCGTCGCTGATAATGCGGCCGTCAATAAATTTTATTACCCGCCTGCTGAATGCCGCTATATCATTTTCATGGGTTACGAGTATCACGGTCATATTCGATGTGGTGTTCAGTTTTACAAAAAGCTCCATAATCTCCACGCTCGTCTTTGTGTCCAGGTTCCCGGTCGGTTCATCAGCAAGGATGAGAGGGGCGTTGTTTACAAGCGCTCTCGCTATGGCAACCCTCTGCTGCTGCCCGCCCGAAAGCTGATTGGGGTTATGGTCTTCTCTCCCCTCAAGACCTACGCTCTTAAGCGCATCCATTGCCTTCTGCCTTCTCTCCCTGGCAGGGACCCCGTCATAGAGCATCGGCAGTTCAACGTTTTCGATTGCTGATGTCCGCGGAAGGAGGTTGTATCCCTGGAAGACAAAGCCTATCTTTTTATTCCTGATGCCCGCAAGTTCATCCCTTTCGAGGTCACTGATGTCAATGTTCTCCAAAAAATATTTTCCGTCTGTCGGTTTATCAAGACATCCCAGGATATTCATAAAGGTGGATTTGCCGGAACCGGAAGGCCCCATCACAGCGACAAATTCACCTTTCTCTATGGTTAAAGATACATTGCTAAGCGCATTCACCTTGATGTCGCCGATCCTGTATATTTTCGTGATATCCCTGGCTTCGATCAATGCCATATCAGAACATTCTCATCCTTGGGCCTGAAGTCTGTGATGCATTTTCCTTTGAGAGCGATTCCACGATAAGTTCCTGTCCCTCCCTGATTTCGCCGGAGACCAGTTCGGTATAGCTGCCGTCGCTGATTCCAGGAGAAACCGAAATGCGCTTCGGGTTATCCTTTTGGAGTATCCATACCCCGGGCCTTTCTTTTCTGTTCTGTTTTCCGGCGCTGGTACGCTTTTTCCCGAGAGCTTGAATCGCAGGGCAGCATTAGGAATTTTCAGCGCGTCTTTTTTCATGTCCACAATAATGGATACATTTGCGGTCATCCCGGGCTTCAGTTTAAGATCCGGATTGTTCACCTGGATAACTACATCATACGTAACAACATTCTGGACCGTAATCGGAGCATTTCTGATCTGCCATACCTTCCCTTTGAATGTAATGTCAGGATATGCATCTACGGTAAAGTCAACCTCCTGCTCTGTTTTCACTTTGCCTATGTCAGCCTCATCCACACTCGTATCGATCTGCATTTTTGTGAGGTCCTGTGCAATGCTGAAGAGCGTCGGTGTCTGAAAACTGGCGGCAACAGTCTGCCCGACATCTACATTTCTCGAAACGACAATCCCGTCTACGGGAGAAATTATCTTAGTATAATGAAGGTTTGTCTCGGCAGAGCTTAAAGCTGCCTCGCTCTGAGCAATCTGGGCCTTTGCCGCGCTTACCGAAGCCTTTGCAGTTTCATAGTTCGTTCCCGCCGTATCAAGGTCGCTCTGTGCAATAAGGTTTTTCGCCAATAATTCTTTGTTCCTTTCCATTGTCCTCTTTGCATCAGTTTGTGTTGCCTCAGCTTTATCCATATTTGCCTTTGCCGAAAGGAGATTTGCCCTTGCCTGGTTCACCTGCGCTTCAAACAAAGCAGGGTCTATCCGGGCTATCAGCTGGCCTTTCTTCACAGGGGAATTAAAATCCACATAGATATTCTTTACCGTACCCGATACCTGTGTGCCTACAAGGACAGTGGTTACAGGGTTTACTGTGCCTGTGGCGGTAACTGCCATTTCTATATCGCCCTTCGTTACTTTCTCTGTTCTGAACTTCACTTCACCGCCATTGTTCCTTAACAGAAAAAATGCTGTTGCAGCAACCGCTATCAGGATAATGCCGCCTATTATGATCTTCTTTTTCATTTCAGGCCCATTGCCTTCTCCAGGCTTGCCTGAGAGACCTTATAATTATAAAGGGCTTGTATGTATGATAACTTTGCATTCGCCAGTAATACCTCCGCATCGGTAACTTCAATGGGATTCCCTACCCCTGCTGCATATCTGCCGGTTGCTATCTCAAAATTTTCTTCTGCCTGCTTTACACCAAGTTCCGCCGTAGGGATACTCTCTTCCGCTTGCTTAAGATTAAGGTACGCCTGCTGTACGTCCGAGAATATGCTTTGCCTCAGTGACTCTTCATTCGCTCTCAGGACATTCAGATTTGCCTTTGCTTCCTCAACCTGATATTTTGTCAAATAGCCGCTGAACAGGGGAAATGCGAGGGCCGCCCCGACATTCCAGCCATGGTCAAGAGAAGAAATTTTTTCTCCGGACCAATTGTAACCAGCATTGCCTGTTAAAACAGGATAGTAACCTGTTTTTACAAGGTCGATGGATTTTTCTGCTGCCTGCCTCTTTGCAACGATTGATTGTAAATCGGGTCTGCTTTGATATGCTTTTGATAATGCATCTTCAAAGGTAATAGTGTATTCCTTGAATGAAAGATTATCCTCGATGATATACTCAGGTGCATCAGGGACACCTATTGCATTGTTCAGGGTTACCACCGCTAACCTGAGGGCATTTTCAGCCTTTATTAAATTCAGTTTCGCATTGCTCAAGTCCGCCTCTGCCTTTGTCACATCAAACTTCGGTTTTGTGCCCACTGCATAAAAACCTTTTGCCTGATCAAGGTGCTGCTGGAACTGTTTCACCGTATCCGCAGATACATCTCTGCTCCGCTTTGCCTGCAATATCCCGTAGTATGTCTGCCTGACATTAAAGATCACCTGCTCGGTTACATTTTCAAGGTCTGAGCGTGATGAATCGACATTAAAATTCTGTATCCTCACCTGAGACGGAGTCTTCCCGAAATCATAAATGTCCTGGCTAAGACTGAACCCTGTGGAATATTGATCAAAGGAACCGGTTCCGCCAGATAAAGAACCTGTTGTGCCGATTGATGAGAATGAATTCCCCGACCTGCCGGATGCCTGTGAAATTCTGTTGTAGCTTGACGACCAGTTTATCTGCGGATAATAATTTGACTTTGCTTCGCCGACACGGCTCACATTTGCATTGACATTATGCAGCGCCGCAGCGATGTTTGGATGCATCTTTAGTGCTATTTCTACACATCTCTCCAGATTAAGAGATTCCCCTTTTTTTATGACCTCCTCCGCGCCCCCTTCAAAGGGCATAATGAATATGAGAAATAATATGAAAGGACTAAACCATTTCATTTTTAACCTCCTTTATTTATTATCTATTTAACAAATCATCTTCTATTTTGTTTCTAAGCTATAAAAAATAAAGATATAGCGTTATAGTGTCCTCTTAAAAGTCCCGATTGCTATAGTCATCATCACAAAAGTAAAAATCAGAAGAAAAATTATGTCTCCTGAAATGTCACTGATGCGCTCGCCCTTAAAAAGAATAGACTTTAATGCATCTACAGCATATGCTTCAGGGTTTACTTTTGCAAATGCCTTGAGCCACTCAGGAAAGCTTGCAATCGGATATATTGCACCGCTTGGGAAAAAGAGTATAACATTAAGGAATCCACTCAAGAGTCCAACAATCCTTGGATGGTTTACCCTTCCAATCATAACAAACATAAGACTCAGCAGACAGAGCGTGGTAAGAATTATCACAATCAATATGGAAGCAAACTGTTCTATGCCTTTTGAGAATGGTATGCCGGTCATGACCATGCTTACTGCAAATATTAAAACAGCGATAATTGTTGTAATGGACAAACCGCTTATGATAAGGCCTGCGACGATATGAGATTTTGAAATGGGTGTGAGAAGATAGCTCTCGTCTATTCCGAGGAATCTGTCCATAACCAGATTAAAGGCGCCTGTAGTCAAGGCCCCCAGGAAAATTGCCATAATAACAACTCCGGGGACAAGGGATTGATAATAATCCACCTTTCTGTAAAGGTCTATGTCTCTGAGGAATATCTCGTCGGACTTTTCCCTGATGGATACGTAATCCGAACTGATTGATTTCAGTGCACTATTTACGGCATTCCTTATGGCATCGGCAGATATGGCATCAGTGTTATCAAGAAAAATACCTGCTTCGGGCCGGGCCTTCAACCCAACCTTTTTACTGAAATCAGAAGGTATTATCAGTCCAGCCTTGTATCTGCCTTTTCTGACTCCATCAATTGCTTCTTTATCATCTGTGGCAACAAGGATTGTAAAAGTCTGCGGTCCTGCTTCAACAGCCCGCAAGTTCTCCATAAATCTCCTTGCATAAGTACCTGAGTCATGGTTTACTACAATCAGCGGAAGTGCCTGCAGTTTTCCCTGGAATGAATTACCCAGGATTACAAGATAAATGACAGGCATTAAAATGCTCATTGCAAGCACCATCGGATTCCGGCTGAATTTTTTTAAATCCCTTTCTATAACCGCCAGCAGTCTTATCATATCGCGTCTTTCATTGTCCTTATCTTCCCCATCTCTGGGGTATCCCGGCACCGATAAGGAGGCTAACCTTCCTGGCCTCTTCTTCCCGAATAGATTTGCCGGTATAGTGTATAAAGACATCTTCAAGAGACTGTTCGTGGATAGTCACTGATAAGATTTTACCGCCAAAAGACTTTATTTCATCCATGAGCAAGGGAAGATTCAAAGCACCGTTGTCCACGTATATCCTTAAATTGTTGTCTTCAATATTGACATTATGTACAAATGTCAAAGCCTTTATCCTGTCAATGATGTCTTCCGAAAGACTTTCAAAGGTAAGAGAGATGATATCATTCCCCGGGATCTGTGACTTCAGCTCATTAGGGCTTCCAATCGCTATTATTTTCCCTGAATCTATGATAGCAACCCTGTTGCACAACGCCTCTGCCTCTTCCATATAATGGGTCGTAAGAAAAACCGTCATCGAATCCCCTTCTCTGAGCTTTCTCAGAAAATCCCAGACAACATGTCTGGACTGAGGGTCAAGTCCGATAGTCGGCTCATCTAAAAAAAGTATTTTTGGCCTGTGTACAAGAACCCTTGCAACCTCCAGCCTCCTCCTCATCCCTCCTGAATACGCTGCCACAAGGTCATTGGCTCTTGATGAAAGTCCAACCATCTCTAAGAGATGCTTTATCCTCTCTTTCCTTTCTTTTGAAGAGATTCCATAGAACCTGCCATAAATGTCCATATTCTCATAGCCTGTAAGATCAAGATCACTTGTCATAGCCTGGGGAACGACCCCGATTTCACGCCTTACTTTTTCAGGCTCTTTGGCCACATCACAGCACGCGACTGTAGCACTCCCCTCCGAGGGTTTTAAGAGTGTTGTCAACATTCTGATAAGGGTAGTCTTTCCAGCGCCATTCGGGCCAAGGAATCCAAAGATTTCGCCCTCAACCACCTCAAAGCTCACATGATCAACAGCAGTAATCGATCCGTATCTTTTTGTTATTCCAGAAACCTCTACTGCCTTATCCTTTTGCATACTCCCTTAATCTTTTTTCAGTATTTCAACTTCTACTGTCATCCCCGGCTTTAATACACCTCCGGTATCTTTCAGCTTTATCTTAACCCTGAATGTCTTTATATCCTGCCTTCCGCGGGTTACGTCCCTTTGAGTTGCAAACTCGGCATATCTCCCTATTTCTGAAACCTCTCCCTTGAATAATTTTTTAGGGTTTCCTTCTGTTCTGATATTTGCCTCGCTGTTAAGCGCAACATTTTCTATCAAGGTCTCATCTATATCAACCCTTGTATAAAGATTTCCCGTATTCACTATCGTTAAAATAGTCATACCCGGACTGACTGTTTCGCCTTTCTCCAGTGATTTGAAAACAACAGTTCCTGATATAGAACTCGTTATTGTCATGTCTGCTAACTTAGCTATGTTAAATGATAAACTTGCCTCTGATTGTTTAAGGTTAGCCCTAACAGATTTAAGCTGGTTTTCAGCAGTTTCTAATTGAGCCAAAGCAGCATCCCTTTTTGAATTAGCTGAAGCAAGTCTCGACTTTGAAGACGTATAGTCTGCAACAGAAGCATTATAAGCTGTAACCGCAATATCAACGGATTCCTTTGATATAAAATCCTTCTTATACAGTGCATTTGACCTGTCCATTTCACTTTTAGCCAATTCCATCTGAACTCTGACTTTATCAAGATCTGACTCAGCGGTTCTAATGTCCGCTTCGGCAGTTACAATATTTGCCTGTGCATTCCCAATCGCTGATTCTGAAACCTTAACCTCGGCTTTTGCCTTTTCAACACCTGCTCTCGCCTGTTCCACCGATGCCCTGAGGTCATCACTTTCAAGGGTAATGACGACTTTGCCTTCTTTGACCGGATCCCCTTCATTACAGCATATATAGGAAATCCTGCCTGATACCTTCGGGGAAAGATTAACCTCTATCCCCTCTATAATCCCGGTTGATTTTATGCTTTCAGGTTTTTTCTCTCTTCCGGCATAGAAAAAGATTATGGTTGTAATGATTATAAGAATTGCAACTGTAATAAAAATTGTTCTTTTCTTCATAAATCAATTCTGCCTCTTTTTACCTCTGCCAAACCAACCGCTTACCTTTTCCTGGAATGTATCCATGTAGACGAAAAAGACAGGAGTCACATAGAGCGTGAGCACCTGCGAAACCAGCAGGCCTCCCACTACGGCGAGACCCAGGGGCTGGCGTGATTCACCCCCCGCCCCAAAACCAAGCGCTATAGGCAAAGTAGCCATTAAGGCGGACATGGTCGTCATCATGATAGGGCGGAACCTTATAACACATCCTTCGTATATGGCATCAACAGCTTTTTTCCCTTCCTTCCTCTGAGCACTCAGGGCGAAATCGACCATCATAATGCCGTTCTTTTTCACAAGACCCACAAGCATAATGACGCCGACAAAGGCATATATATTCAGATCCATATGGAAAAGAAGCAGGGTTAAAAGGGCACCGAACCCGGCTGCGGGAAGCCCTGAAAGGATCGTCAAGGGGTGAATAAAACTTTCGTAGAGTATTCCCAGGACGATATAAATGACGAGGATCGCCATGATTAGTAGAAGCAGGAGCCCCTGCATGGAGGACTGGAAAGCCTGGGCCGTACCCTGAAAACTCGTACTGACCGTTGCCGGGAGCGTTGCACGAGCGAGTTTATTAACATCCTCCACCGCATCACCGAGGGATACACCGGGTTTAAGGTTGAAGGAAATTGTAACCGCTGGAAGCTGTCCCTGATGGTTCACAGAAAGGGGCCCGACATCCTGACTCAGTTTGGTAACGGTATCCAGGGGAACGAGTTTTCCGGAAGATGACCGTATATAAAGCATGGACAGGGCAGAAGGATCCCTCTGGTATCGAGGCTCGACTTCCGTTATCACCTGGTATTGATTGGTCGGAGCGTAAATCGTCGATACCTGCAGCGATCCGTAGGAGGCCCCGAGGGCGCCCTCTATCTGCTCGGCTGTGACACCCAGAGATGAGGCCTTGTCACGGTCAATCTCTACGTTCACCTGAGGATTTTTTATCTGGAGGTCGCTCGTCACATCCTGGAGCTGTGGAAGTTCTTTTAATTTTGCCTCAAGGATCGTCGAATACTTGTAAAGTTCATCCGTATCCGGACTCTGCATAGTATATTGATACTGGCTCTTTGTCATCCGGCCACCGATGCGGATGGGGGGGAGGTTCTGCATGAACATCTGGATTCCCGTCACATGAGCAACCTTCTGACGGAGTTCCTGGATGATCTCGTCTGCGCTCAGACGGCGCTCAGAACGGGGTTTCAGGCGGATAAACATGCGTCCCGAATTGCTCGCAACGCTCATACCGCTTGCACCTATGGCTGACATGAAGGAATCGACATTCGGGTCATTGCTCACAATTTCAGCTAATTCCTGCTGGTGTTTCGCCATCGAGTCGAAGGAAATACCCTGTTGGGCTTCGGTGAAGGCAAATATCTGTCCCGTATCTTCGCTCGGCAGAAACCCCTTCGGAATAGCGCCGAAGAGATATATTGTTGCCACAAGGGTAAGGCCGGTGATTACCATCGTAGTCCTCTTGTACCGCAGTACAATTTTAAGGCTCCATTCATAGGCTTGAAGCATACCGGCAAAAAAGCGCTCGGATGCCATATAAAGGCGCCCGTGCTTTTGAGTATTCGGATGGCGAAGGAAACGGCTGCAAAGCATGGGGGTGAGGCTCAGAGAGACAAACCCGGAAACGAGGATCGCCACCCCGATGGTCACCGCAAACTCGTGGAGTAAACGGCCGAGGATCCCACCCATGAAGAGCACCGGTATGAAGACAGCAACAAGGGAAAGCGTCATAGAAATAATGGTAAAACTAATCTCTTTGGATCCGTTAAGGGCAGCCTGAAGCACGCTCTCCCCTTTTTCCATATGACGCACAATGTTTTCAAGCATGACAATGGCGTCATCCACAACAAAGCCGACTGCAAGAATTAAAGCCATCAAAGAAAGGTTGTCCAGACTGTACCCCAGGAGATACATCACGGCAAAGGTAAAGATGATCGATGCGGGGAGCGCAAGACTCGGGATGACCGTTGCGGAGAGATTGCGAAGGAAAAGAAAGATAACCATAACAACCAGGAAGATCGCCAGTAGGAGGGTAAATTTCACGTCATTCACGGACGCACGTATCGACACAGAGCGGTCATATAGGATGTCAAGGTTCACAGAGGCCGGCATCTGGGCACGGAAGGTGGGAAGAAGTTCCTTTATGGCATCCACAACCTCCACGGTATTGGTTCCAGGCTGACGCTGGATCGCAAGAACAATGGACCGGGTATTATTATACCAGTTGGCCACCTTGTCATTTTCGACACTATCGATGACCCTGCCCAGCTCTTCAAGGTGAACCGGCGAACCGTTGCGATAAGCCACAATCAGCGGTCGATAAGCTGCAGCGTCGTATAGCTGTCCTGTGGCCTGCACGGTGAATGCCTTGTCTTTTCCCCATAACATTCCTGTCGGGAGATTCACGTTTGCCTTCTCTATCGCATTGGTCACTTCATCTATCCCGATTCCACGCGACGCGAGGGACTTTGGATCCAGCTGTGCCCGTACGGCAAATTTCTGAGAACCGTAAATCTGAACCTGCGCCACCCCGCTCACCATTGATATACGCTGGGCCATAAGTGTATCCGCATATTCATTCACCGCAGAAAGGGGAAGGGTTGGAGAGTTCAAAGCAAGGTATATTACCGGTTGATCAGCAGGGTTGACCTTCTGGTAGGATGGGGGAGTGGGCATTTCGGATGGCAGCTTCTTGGCAGCCTTTGCGATCATCGCCTGGACGTCCTGGGCAGCGCCGTCGATATTACGACTCAGGTTAAATTGTAAAGTAATCTGCGTGTTCCCCAGGCCGCTCGTTGATGTCATGGAATCCAGACCAGCGATGGTCGAGAATTGACGCTCAAGAGGGGTAGCCACGGCAGAAGCCATGGTTTCGGGACTCGCTCCAGGAAGGCTGGCGCTCACCAGGATCGTCGGGAAATCAACATTCGGGAGGTCGCTCACCGGCAGAAGCCGATACCCCATTATGCCGAAGAGGAGAATCGCCAGCATGATGAGGGTCGTCATGATAGGTCTGCGTATGAAAATTTCTGCGATATTCATTATTTATTGTTTTCAGTCGATGTCTTTATGTTTACTTTTGCACCGGGGACAAGCCGGAGTTGGCCGTCGGTAACCACCTTCTCTCCCGGCTGCAATCCCTTATCGATTACACTTTCGCCGTCCAGCGATCTGACAACAACCACCGGGCGGGATTCGACACTGAGGTCGCTCTTTATGACAAAGACATAAACTCCTGACTGCCCGGTCTGGATGGCCTGCGAAGGAACCACTATCGCATTGGGCCTTGAGGTAAGCGTCATTAACACATCAACGAATTGACCCGGCCAGAGATGTCTTTCCCTGTTGGCAAAAGTCGCCTTAAGCTTTATAGTTCCTGTTGCGGTATCCACGGTATTGTCCACAAAGGTGAGGATACCCGTCTCCGGATGTTTTTCATCTTTGCCGATGACAACCTCAACCTTCAGCTTGCCGGAGGACATGTATTTCTTTATATCTCTAAGGTATTGTTCAGGGACAGAAAAAGTCACATAGATAGGCTGAATCTGATTAATGACTACCATAGAAGTATCAGCATTCGCCTTAATAAGATTGCCTTCGTTAACTATGAGGTTTCCGGTCCTGCCGTTAATAGGAGAGTAAATGTAGCAGTACTTCAACTGCAAACGGGCATTTTCAACCATTGCCTTGTCGGCATTTACTGTAGCCTCGAAGGCATCAGCGTTGGTGCGAATCTGGTCGTATTGCTCCTGTGCCACATAACCTTTCTTCACAAGTTCTGCATAGCGGTTCACCTCCACACGGGCATTTTCGAGCTGCGCAGTATCTTTTGCGAGGTTTGCTTCCGCCTGTTTGAGCGCTGCTTCGTAGGGACGTGGGTCAATTGTAAAGAGGAGATCCCCTTTGTTTACATCCTGCCCCTCCCTGAAATGGACACGGGTCAGGATGCCGCCGATTTGAGATTTGACGGATATGGTGGAATAGGCTTCAATATTGCCGATAGCGCGGACTTGTACGGGAACGTCTTTTTGGATTACGATACCGGCTGTCACCGGTACAGCAGGTTTTTGAGTAGGCTGTGATTTTTCTTTATTGCAGGCAGCTATGAAGAGTATCAATAAAACAGATAAAATGAACCCGACAATTACTTTAGTTTTTACAAATCCCGAATGCACTTTCATCACCATTCACTCACCCCTTTTCCCTGTCTTTAGAAGGCCTTTGAAGACGAATTCACTTAGTCCTTTTGACGTAACAGAAACGTCGGTTTCTACAGCCATTGAAAAAATGATGCCCCTTAAAGATCCCATAATAATGTTCGCCATCTCTTTCGTATCACATCTCCTGAATTCTCCTGCACGTATCCCGTTAACAAGAATCCTTTCGATCAATTTTCTCTGACTCCTGAAGAATTGTCTTTTTGTCTCCATACCGAACGTAAAACCATGCTCCCTGATATGCAGCAGGATTTGTTCCCTGTGTTTCGAGGCATAGTCGAGATGCAATCTTAAGAAGTCAGTCAGAGCCTTTGTAGGTGATTTTGTCGGTTCAGCAATCAGCTCAGTCTTTCTTACAAGGTCCTCGATTCTCTCCTTAATAAGACTTAGATACAGCTCCTCCTTGTTCCTGAAATATAGATAAACTCCGCCTACACTAATTCCGGCAGTCCTTGCGATCTCTCTGATATTCGCCTTTGCGTAGCCCTGTTTAGAGAAAACTGCCATAGCGGCATTAATAATTTTCTTTTTCGTCTCTATGCCTGAACGTCTGTTCATGTGAACCTATGTTCAGTATAAAAAAATAGTGGACGCATGTCAATAAAAATATTCCCCAAAAAATTGCCGATAGAGATTCTGAAACAAGTTCAGAATGACAATTGTCAAGCCATTGTCGATATTCCTGTCATGCTGAATTTATTTCAGCATCTCCTTGAAAATTAAAGGGGGGCGAGTCTATCAGCAATTTTGGGCTTTTACATGCTAATGACACAGTCAGGGTTGGTTACTTAGTAATCCCCTCCTTGGCAAGGGGGGGTTGGGGAGATTTTCAGGTAAATGTTTATTCAATTATGAGACTGTTAATAAGTCTTTTTATCAAGAAGATCAACCAGAGTTTTAAGCAGAAGGAAAAGAAAGCCTGAATCTTCATCAGTCAGCACAACATCATCACCCTCCTCTGAGCTCTCCATAAGGGCTTCTACCACATACTTCATAACATATGGCTGCTTGGAAATCTGTATCCTGGCGATTCTATCAATAAACTTCTCATCGGCTCCTTCCAATTTACCAATAAGATCTTCGTTATATTCATAGCAGTCAATAATCTCTTTGGAAGTAATCTTTTTGATCTTGTTCTGTGAGCCTTCAAAAATACGATAAACGACAAAAGCGATATAAATAGCCAGTTCCCTTACTTCCGGGTCCATATCCTCGATCAAAGCCATTAAGAAAGCCAAGAGATCCGGCTGGTTTTTGCCCATCTTTTGCATCTCTTTGATTGCTCGATTTGTGCTGAACCCGGCAACTTCCTGCCAGGTCTTCTCTACGAATTTTTCTGATATGGGTTCCATCACGGTTCACTCCCATTTTAGATATAGAATTGGATATAGTCAAATTATTTGTGCAGCATTTTTATTTTTCTTCTGAAATGTTGAATTATCGAACAAAACTATATTTGTCAAATTAAGCACTTCATGATGGCTGACTTCAGGAAGTGTTTTACACAGAATTCATTCTTGAATATTTTACCCTGTAATAAAGAAGGCATTTCTGTTGGATGCACCTACTTATCGACAGCTATTAAAGACCAGAACTATTGATGATTTACAGGAGAAGTACTTATAACGCTAATGCTCAGGGGGAGGCGTGGACAGTTTCACGCCAATCCCGTGAAACGCTTCATTATGCTTGAAATCATTTTCATATTAGAATCGCCATAGAGACAGAGATAATTAAGACAACCACTGAAACAATCAGCATAATATGTTTATCTCTCGGCATTGCCAGCCTATATTTTGGGTATGTGAAAATGTGAAGAAGTGCAACTCCTATCCAATAAAATAGTCTTTGAATTTCTAACCCGATAAATGCGAAAAAGACATTTAGTAATAAAACGAGAGATATCGTATTTGAAATTACAAAGACAACGCCGAGCAAGCCAGAATAGAATCGCTCGCTTAGTGATAACCCTTGTTGCATTTCACTCATCGTTTTCATCTCTTAATTTATTAATTTTCAGCATAACGCCATGCGTCACCCGAGCCGGAGCAGACAGTACTGAAAACAAACCACGCTTATTCGGCGTCGGTGTGGACGCGATTGTTATGCATTTTCATCTTTGTATTATCTGTTTTATTTCCGTTTCCTTAATCCATGCGATGTTGCTGCCGGTCCATTCCGCAGATGTGTTCTCAAGCCTGACGCGATCATAACCGCCAGTACCGACAGGTAAAACAATGCAATACCAATATCTGCCTTTATTGTCTTTCTTGGTCGTTCTTAAAATCAATTGAACCTCCCTTTTCACGGAGGCTAATACGTCGGAGGGGATGGCAAGCGACCAGGCACTTATTTTATCAGTCTTGTCATTCCATATTGAAAACATGAAACGTGGGCTTTTTTCGTTAGGTTTCTGGTAATAATGCGACGAGTCCTTTATCCTCGCAAGATTATTTATTGTTTCGACATCCGTACTTTGATATTTCATTTTCTTCCCATTTTTAACAATGGCTTTTTGGTTCCATATTTTATCTATATAAATTACATTTCCTTCCAACTTCAAATATTCATTGAAAAAGATCTCATTGTCGTCTCGCATTAATGTATATGAAAATGTTTGTCCCTTTAATTTTGGCTCTTCTGTGCTCTCGTTTAATTTTAGTGCCAGCTTTCCATTTACTACATCGTACGTGCCTTGATAAAACTCGCCACCCTCGAAATTTATTTCAGTTTTATACGTTTTATTATTCTTGAATTTAAAAAAAACGCCTAATTCACCGATGTTGGGACCCCATTCATTATTCAAAAGGTATTCTTTCGATAACTTTTGGTCAGCTCCGGCAGAGATAATTGGTGTAAGTAGAAAAAAGAGAAATATTGCAGAAATACATCTCAGAAAGATTATTGTTTTCATTTTATTTCTCTTTATTGAATGCATAACATTGTTTTTTATGTCGCATGCGTCTTTTTGTGTGATTTTAGGAAAAATTGTATATTTGGTCAAGGGAAATCTCCAACCGGTAATGCTTAACGCATCAAAAAATAAGAAAATTAATTTTCAGTTGATTATTATATCGTATGCGATATAACTATTAACTTAATTATCCTTGAACACAGAAAACTATT
>Ga0214474_1000637_pt1 | contig 16973 bp, 17 predicted proteins | sample RVTome_2_FD_187335 | JGI IMG/M metagenome (GOLD analysis project Ga0214474, IMG submission 187335) | Soil microbial communities from uranium-contaminated site in the Upper Colorado River Basin, Wyoming, United States - RVT95D214 HiSeq ...
CGAAAATATAGGCATCAACAGTGAATATTTGATGTTAAGGATTCTCCCTTCGTTTATAAATGATCTGACAGCGTCAATCCTTAAAGCAGAATCTCCTCCAGAATATCTGTCTGAAAGAAAAAGAAAAACAAGTCCGCTTATGATAAAGCCCCATTCTATAACTGCTTTGAGTTTATTATGATTAAACAGCATATGATTTTACCAGCTTTATGAATAATACTGATTTTATTAGTTACAACTAATGCTATCTAAATTCTTTTGGCAGAATTTTCATTAATTGCATTTTTCCTCTTCATATAATAACGGTCCTATACCATTTTTAAGAAAATTTCTTATATAAGCCTCTTTTAATAGATGGGCTTTCACACAATTCACAACCTTTTCGGGTTGTGTGGTTTGGAGTGATAGAGATATTATTATGAATAGCGCCAATATGGCAGAAAGAAATTTATGAAGGTACCTTTCATGACTTTTTTTAGGTAACCCTGTTTTTTTAAACAATAGGATAGTGAATGTGATTAATAGAATAACAAGGGGCAGGAATGATAATGGATCTTTGAGACCAAGCAGATTGCCTATATTAATTGCGGTAAAGCCGTCAAATAGAAACGGTATTATTATCTCAAAGAGAGGATTCACAATCTCATTAGGGACATGGATAAAAATAGCTGCGGATAACATAACTTGAAATGCGGAAATAAAAAGGACCAGAACAAACCAGATTGATCGCAATGGAGCAAAGATTATCGGGATTGCTAAAAAAGGGAGCATTGGTACCAGGTAACGCGGGCCGTAGGTCCAACCTCCATGCCATCCATAGAATCCACTATTGATACAAATATATCCCAGGAAGATAAGTATTATAACAATGGTTTCAGATAAGAATATTTTTTCTTTCAACATTCGAAAAAGGCCGAATAATGAATAGAGAAAGACAGGCATAACAAAAAAAAGGCCCCTTGACGGAGAAAAAAGGATACCAAAGATAGCGTTTAATTTAGGGGTTGATATCCCCAATAGACCTTGTTCAGCGCCCTGTTTAAATGCCCCATGGGATAGAAGACTGTATGAAAATGAAAAAGGATTTCCAAAGCAGTGAAGATTATATAATGCAAGCAATACAACGCATGGGATGCCACCGAGGATAAAAAGTATTTTATTATTAAGCGGGATGCTCCTTGTCGAAAAGATGTAGAGAATCAGGATTATAGCTATATACATGGCCGTATAATCTGACAATGCCCCTATACCAGCGAACAACCCGGCAATAAATGCATAAAAGGCGTTAAAAGATTGATTTTGATTTATTCGATATTTTAACCAAAAGATCAAAGCAAATGAAAAAAAACAAAAGGATGCGGCAGTTTGGTGGCCGCTAAACATTAATGCATGATGAAGTGCGATGCTGCCAAAACTATATGCCAAAACCATACAAATGGAATCAGTGGTATGAGCCCCCATCCTTATGCTGAAGTAAAACATTATTACTCCGAGCAGGATAAATGGAAGGGTAGTTACAAAAAATCTTATAATATAGATGTTTAATGGTGATAGAGGATGGGTTTCAGATAACGGTGTAAAATTCCTAATAAACCAGTATACAGGCACTCCTAAAAGCGGAACGCCGATAGCCTTGGCCGAATAATAATGACCATTATGAAAAGAAAGGTCATCATTTGCATTGGTCGTGATATCATCAACATATAAATTATGATGATCAACAACAGCCATGATCAGATAATATCTGCATGATTCATTGGAAATTAGTAATGGATGATGGAAATAGGTGGTAACTAATAAAAGCAATAAAATTAATAGGAATATCGGCGATCTAATAGATTGAAACAGTGGTCTCATATATTTCATTAAGTACCTACTCTTTTGTTATCTGAAATAACATGATGTCGTTATTTTTATAAAGGCATTTCAATGCATTAGAAGAAATATCCGTTATGTTAGAAGAAGTGAGCAGATAGCATATGTTATATTCTACCAATAGTCTGGTATATTCGTATGTTTGTATAGCCTGAAATTTTTTTATATATTCTTTATAGACACTGGTTGGATACCTTGAAATATATCCATCTCCCATAGGTTTTTCATGGATAGTTTGATAGTATAATTTAATAGGCTCCGGATTAATTATATCAATAATCCCTCCATTATCAGGCAAGTTTTTCAATAAATTAATATATTCTGGAACAGTTATCCTTGATGAAGGAATCGACCTTGGTAACGTATCAACTAATAAAAGGGCCCCCAATATTGCTCCTATAAGTAATGATCGTGCGGGATTTAATCTTCGGAATAGCATGCATAATCCGATAGCGCTAATAACAGAGGCGCTGAGCATAACCATTACCATCATCCTTACTGGGCATCCTGATAATTTTAGTGGTGGTATTAATGTTTGTAAAATATCATAAGGCATTATTCCAGAAAATATGCATTTCCCTCCTGTATGAAGCGCGGGACCTAATGCCATAATACCGAAAAAGAACAATATAACATACCAGAGAGAAAGTGAGGGGACCTGTAAGCGGCATTTTTGCCTGTTAATCCATGTATAGACTAATAAGAAAATTACTGCCAATCCTAAATACACACTACTCTCATTAATATTACCCGGGAGCCTTGACCAGTAAAATTGGGTTAATGAGGCAAAACGCCAATGCCCTCCTGGAATAAAAGGCGCTAATAAATCGAGGGAAAATTCTAATGGATTGTGATAACCCAGCAAGGGATCTTGTCTGTTGAGCTGTAATAATAAGCCAACCAGGATCCCTGATGTTATTAAACAAACGAAAATAAAAACACTGAAAACAGGGAGATATTCCTTTTTCAGAAAAAACAGGAAGTCTCTTGTTGAGAGGGCATACCAGAGAATCATCAATAATGCTGTGAGTGTACAACACAAAAAATAATAATGATCACACAGGAGGACTCCAAAAAGAATAGCCGCTGAAATGATAGCTTTAAAAATACTTGGTGTGATTAACAATCGATACCAGATTAATATAAAAAGCGGAATCCATTCGAGAGAAACCAACTGAAGATGTCCTTCAGCATGCATAAAATGATACTGGGAGAATGTAAAGATATATCCTGCTATAAGACTGCTCCAGTATGATTTTGTTATGAAATAGGCTAACCAAAACGCTGTAAATCCGCCTATAACAAAAGAGAATAAGACAATCACATTATGCGTTTCAATCAACGACAGGAATTTCAATAGGAATATCCCTAAGAATCCATTAAATGGATTTAGGGTATGTCCAAGAAGGGATGTGCCTTGAGGATAATGAAGATAGGTTGTGTACCAGGGGCTTTGATGGAGTTGCGTTACAGCCTTATTAACCCACCAGATGTTCCACACATTTTGCAGGCCATCTCCGGTGTCCGCAAAAAAATGCGTATGGAAGTTGAATATTAGCGGATATGTTAAAAAACAAAATATTATGAAATACATCAATATTGGGAAAACCCATAATTTACCCAGTTCTGCTGAGGATTTGAAATAACTGATTTTCATGAGATCCGCTTATTTAATATCATAGATAAAGATGGAATATCCAATCATTGCTATCGGTTTGTAGTTTTTAAGCCAAGCATATATATTCTTATTATTAAAGTATACTCCCTGAAGGTTTGTTGCGCTAATAGCTATCAAGCCTTTAATAGGAGAAGATACTCTATTTTCCATTGAGACTTCGGAAAACGGGGATGGACTTGGAAGCCAGTTATATTTTATTCCATATCTATCGGGTAAATCCGTTCCAAAGTAGCTCAAATAGATATTGTCTATATTATTTTTTTCCATATATTTTTTTAATCCTTTCAAATCCTGCCCCCAATCCAGGTTTGAATCAACAAGATATTTATAGCCGTTCTTAGGACCTAGAATAGATTCATTAAAATATGACAGGTAATGCGGATAGATATTAATAGATCCTAAAAAGTACCATAAAAGGATTAAGGAAAACAAGAAATTCGCCCATTTTTTGGAAGGCTTAATTGTCATTACTTTCCCTATCAGGATAAAGATAAAAGGATAGATGGGTAAAATATACCGGAGGCCAATGGACTGACGATTTATAGAGAAAAAGGAGAATATAAATAATACAGGCATTAGAAGGCATAATTCATTTATATTATCATTCAACCTGAATTTTTTGGCTGTGATAAACAGCGATGTAAAAAATAATATCAATGTGGGTATTGGCGTCTTTATTAAGAAGGCCACAATAAAATAATACCACCATCCAGAGGTCGAATGTTGCCCGAGGAGGAAAGATGAGTGCCCTTTGCTCGTATGTTCCAGTTGAAAGAAAATGCCCTGAAGATATGGCGTAATATTAAATCCATAACCAAGAAAGAGAATTAATAAGCCAATCCCATAAAAAAGTATATTATTAAAGGCATTCAATTTGATTTTATTAATCCAGAAAAATAAAAGGAAGAGAATCAAAATAGGGAAAAGCAGTATACTTGTAAATTTTGTAAGTAAAGCTAATCCGAGAAATATCCCTCCAATAATTGAATATTTAAGGGAACAGGAATTCAAACTTTTCCAGTAATAATAAGATGTAATAAAAGAAAAGGCGGTCAATGTCATGTCAGGTGTTGTCAGATGTGAATGGGCAAGCATATTGGGACAAAAAGAAAAAAGACACAAAGATAACAGGGCTCCTTTTTCACCATAGATGGAATAACTCCAGATATATATATAACGACCTAGCAACAGGGCAACGAAGATGATCATCAACCTGGAAAGATAAAAAAGAATATTATCCCTGTTTAAGTCAGAGGAAAGGAGAGCCTGCCCTCGAGTGTTATCGACACCTGCAAGGAATAGTAGGTCCTTGTTTATATTTTGATCATATTCCCAAAGGGGTTTCTGTTTATCGGGGATAAACAGAAAAGGGATACTACTGATATAAAATGAAAGAGGAGGGTGTAGAATCGATCCAGGGACATCCCACTTCATATTTTTTAACAAATACTTACCTAATCCAAAAGAATGAGTCTCATCCCATGTGGCTGCTTCCTGTATCATAGCAGTGCCGGATTGTATCAAAAAAAAGACCAGAAGAATGATAGGTATGATTTTTAAAATAAGATGTCGTTTTTTATCAATCAGTTTTGATAAAATTGGAAACATATCTATTATCAGGTTATCAGGAAAAGATTTTGTATTTTATTATGATATATATTGCCCTGATACCATCTCTCCAATTTATTTTTTTCCCCTCATCATAAGAACGGCCATAATATGATATTCCAATTTCATAAACGCGACATCTTGTTTGCGCAATCTTAGCCGTAATTTCAGGCTCTACACCAAAATCTTTTTCCTTAAGGTCAATACCTTTTATGATTTCTGTTCTGAATAGTTTGTAGCATGTCTCCATATCCGTGAGATTAAGATTGGTAAACATATTGGAAAGGAGGGTCAGTATTTTATTGCCAACATAATGCCAGAAGAGATGGACCCTGTGAGGGCCTCCGCCCAAAAAACGGGAGCCATAAACAACGTCCGCCTTCCCATCAATGATTGGAGCCATCAATTTGGGGTATTCATTAGGGTCATATTCCAGATCGGCATCCTGGATAATGACCATATCGCCTGTGACATGTTTTAAAGCGGACTGTATAGATGCCCCCTTTCCCATATTTGTAGGATGATAAACCACTTTATCCACCTTTGATTCCAGATCTGATTTTATCAATTCTGTAGTACCGTCAGTTGACCCGTCATCCACAAGAATAATTTCTTTATGCCCAACGGGGGACCACTTGACCAGCGAGATCAATTTTGGGAGGCATTCCCTTTCATTATAACAGGGGATAATTATGGAGAGTTTCATGAAGGGCCTTTCTCATTTAAAGATGAATCACTTATCTGTTATTGAGCTTTTCTATCAAATCGTGAGTTACAAAGCCAGATTAAAAAAAATGCTGTCAGCGATACAATTGAGATTAAAAAGAACAAATTAAAATATTTCGGATGATAAATAAAATCAATTTCGTGGCTTCCTTCCTCAATTTCCACGCCTTGAAACAATAGATTCAACCAGAGACACTCCCTCTCTTTCCCGTCCACAAAGACACGCCAGCCAGGATAAGAAGATTCAGATAGCACAAGTATCCCGGGTGTCTCTGTCGTGACTTCAATATGAATTTTATTATTTCGCTCATAAGAGATATTTTTTATTCCATCAAAATAGGGGAGATCATATCTTGATAAGATCTCCCCTTTTGCTATAGCTGAATTGCGTGGGTCAAAAGAATCTTCAAACAATTCATCAATAGTCCCATTTTTTATGGGCTGTAGTTGTCCTACTATCCAGGCCCTTGGAAGGTATCCTTTAATCTTATAAACGATGGGATTAATTTTTTCTATCTGGTCCTTAATATCAATATTATTGCTTAGATCTTCTGATGAGATAATATATTTTACATTAGCTAACCTGAGGAATCGCATTTTTTCCGACCAGGGTTTTCCAAGTATTTCAATGATAATATATTGATAGCGCAATTCAAGTCCTACTCTGCCGGATATCTGATCGAGATTATGGATTACACCGAGGTTTGGGGTTAAAATGGACTGCCATCTCTGATGCTGGCTGAACATGCTCTCGTTTGCTGAATTTTCATCTGTATCAGGGTCAGCATTGTAGACCCTGAATTTTTCAGGGTCACTTAATATGACTTCAAGATATGGATCATATTTTTTATAAAAAGCGGATTTATAAAAGGGGTTGAGATTTTTATTGGCGGAAAAAAGATCGATTATCAGGATTATTGAAATAAACGTGAAGACAAGTGATGAGCGGATATTAATGTTCTCAAAGATAGAAAACAATCTGTCAGCGCCGTATCCGGCTAAAATCAGGAGGCTAAAACCGGCTAGAAACATGAATTTTTCCGGAAAACGGAAGAAGGGGAAGACTTTATAAAATATATAATAAACAGGGCTATTATTTCCTAAGGCCAGGGCTATTGCCATCATAAAGATAAAAAACCAGAGGAGATTTTTTCTAGAATAATTAAAGATAATGCCAAAAATAGCCAGGGGCATAATCAAGAAGCCAGGATAGACAGTCAACAGCCATGGCACAACATTGTCACGGAAAAGATTTATGTATGCACCCGGGTCGGTCGCGAAATTATCCGGGAATCGTAATGGAAGGAAGATATGTTTTAACATGCCGGGGGTTAAGGAATGTCTCGTGGCCTCTTCGTATGATATACCTCCCATTCGCGCGGAGAGGTGATAATCGATATATGTTGGAGCAAGCTGAGCCATTGTAATAATCAAGGCAGAGGCAATCAGGATAAAGATAATGATGGCAGTCCTTGTCTGCTCTTTTAAGACATCTTTTGTTGGGATACATATCAATCCATAAACTAATAATAATCCCATCATGATTACAGTCAGTTGAGGTTCCCCTCCCAAAATGGCCATACAGAGAAAAAAGATGGTCAAAAAGCACCCATGGGCTTGCTTCCTTTTTATTGCCATTGTAAAGGACCATAAAATGGCGGGCAGCCATATTATGGTTGATAAATTATTTAATGTATTAACGGTGGCAATAGTGTATCCTCCGAAGCAATAGGATATGCTTGTAAATATAGCCGCTTTTCGGGATTGGCCGAGTTCCTTAATAAACAGATAAAAAAAACAGAAACCAAGCATGAAATGGCTCAGGATGAAGTAGTTGAATGCCTTATAAAAAGGGGAGAGCAGGAATATTAAGGAAAGGGGGTAGAATACGCCGGATTGTATATCGCTGATAAAGGGCGCTCCGCAGAAATAATCGGGACACCAGTATGAGATTTCACCATTTTGAAAGGAACTTGCAAGAAAATACTTCATAGGGTAAAAACCAACATGGATATCCCTGAAAAAAAATGTCTTGTCTGTAAAAATAACTGGATAGAAGAAGAGGAGAATTAAGGCCAGGCTAAGAAGGATGTAGCCTTGCTTTTTGATTCTATTGAATATGATGCTGGAGAAAAGGGACATATCTTATTACATAAAGACTATATTGGTTATATGTCTGGCAGTATTGATTCTTTCCATTATCGTATTGTCTTTGGTTCCGCCTGTCAGCAGGGATGCCCTTACCCATCATCTGGCAGTTCCCAAGCTTTATATCAAGCACGGGGGGATATATGAAATTCCATTCATGGATTTTTCTTATTACCCCATGAATCTTGAATTATTATATCTAGTTCCTCTTTATTTCGGTAATGATATTGCTCCGAAGTTTATCCATTTTAGCTTTGCCCTCCTGACCGCCTGGCTCATTTTCTATTACCTAAGAAAGAGGGCAAATTCTCTCTGGGCGCTCCTTGGCGCAATCTTTTTCCTCTCCATACCGGTTATAGTAAAGCTGTCTATCACGGCCTATATTGACCTGGGCGAGATCTTCTTTTCATTCGCGTCACTCCTTTTAATTCTCAAATGGCTCAGGAGCGGTTTCAGACAGAGATATCTAATATATTCAGGGATTATGTGCGGCCTGGCGCTCGGGACTAAATATAACGGCATTGTCACATTGGCCATCCTTACCCTTTTTGTCCCCTTTCTTTATTCCAGGTATGGCGAAAAAAAGGGCAGGGGGATTATTCAGCCTGTCAAGCAAGCTATGATGTTTATAATTATCTCCCTGATTGTCTTTTCGCCATGGATGATACGCAACTATCACTGGAAAAGCAATCCCGTATATCCATTGTATGACGGATTATTTAATCCTCGGAAGGATATTTCAAGCCAGGCAACTTCAAGTGACAATGATGAAGAGACAGTCAATATGAACAGGGGGATCTTTACCTACAGGAGCATGATCTATAATGAGACAGGTCTGGAGATAGCCCTCTTGCCTATAAGGATATTCTTTCAGGGACAGGATAATGATCCTCAATATTTTGACGGCAGGCTCAATCCCTTTTTACTGCTTCTTCCGTTTTTCGCCTTTTATGGATTAAAGGATGATCCTGAATATTTAAAGAGGGAGAAAAAGATATTGCTGGCCTTTTCAGCGCTATTTTTCGGTTTCGCCTTTTTTACCGCTGTTTTAAGAATCAGGTATATCTCGCCTTTAATTCCGCCTCTGATACTGCTGTCTGTCTTCGGGCTTATAAATCTATATAAGATAGCCAATCAGATATCGTCCATCATTTTCAGAAGGGTTTGCATAGCCCTGGTCGTCATTGTTATGTGCATTAGCCTTGCGCTTAACGCGGATTACATAAGGAGCCAGTTTAAATATGTAGATCCTGTTCCATTTATTAAGGGCAAGGTATCCCGCGATGAATATATAGGCAGGTATATCCCTGAATATCCGGCTGTCAGGTATATCAACTCAAACCTCGATAACAGGGCCAGGGTGCTTTTTATCCTTATCGGGAACAGGGGGTATTACTGTGACAGGGATTATACACATGATATGGATATAGTAAAAAGCTCGATCAGCAGGGCAAAAATACCTGAAGATATCTCAGGCGAGCTGAAAAAGAGCGGAATAACACACCTGCTTATCCGCTATGGACTTTTTGAGGAATGGACGAATAATAATTTTTCGAAGGAAAAACAGGGGCTGACACGGCAATTCTTCAGGGAACATACAGATCTGCTGTTTTATGAAAACGGATACGGAGTTGTTGGTTTATCCGCCTTCGCACCGGCCTCGCGTCCAGGCGGGGAAGACCACGAGCTTGCCCGTGGTTGAATGCGCAAATGATCGCTTGCTGCGGCGCGATGTCGCTCATAATATAGGCGGATAACCACGTCGTAGCCGGAGGCGCCCGTCCTCCGCAGTGGCCTGCTAAGGAGGATGGAAAGATGGGTTTCAATGGGACCACGGGTTTAACCGTGGGGCTCCATAAGATTTACTTTGACATAGGCATTAAATATGGCTATAATTATAATTAATTGTGTACATTATTAAACAGGGCTATTAACCATGGAAGATATAGGAGTTAAGGAACTTAGAGACAGCCTGAGTAATATCCTAAGGAAAGTGGAAGGCGGACAGGTGATAAGGATCGTTAGGCACGGCAAGGCCGTTGCGGAGCTCCGACCCCTGCTGACCAGTAAAGAACAGCAGCTAATAAATAAACTGAAAGAGGATGATTTGCTGGGCGGGGGCAGTGGGAGTGTCGGGATGCTGAAGAGCGTAAGAAACCAGTTGCCTGACAGGCCTGTTTCTGATTTTATTACAGAGGGCCGCAGGTGATTGCGTATTTTGACAGCAGCAGCATAGTGAAGTGGTTTTTTGATGAACCATTCGCGGACATGGCGCGATCGATTAAAGAGGGGACGGATAAGGCATTTACATCATTAATCTCCTATCCCGAGGTCTTATCAGCCTTCAGACGCGCCTGGAGAGAGGGACACTGCACAAAGTCCGACATGGAGATTGTTCAAGGCGAGTTTACGAGGATATGGAACGATTTGTTATGGATAAAACCGGATCAGAGGTTGATATTAAATACCAGGGAACTGATCTTTAAATATGAGTTAAAAGGATATGATTCCATTCACCTGGCATCTTCACTGCTGCTGATGGAACAAAGCGACGGTATGGATGTATTTTTCTCATGTTTTGACAGGGCGCTGAACAGGGCTGCTAAAGAAGAAGGATTAAGGGTACATGAAATATGAATGATATTGTTTTTTGATATTTCGAATTTTCTGTCACTTTGACATTTTTATCATTACCTAGGAGCAGCTCCCTTGTTGTCATTTCGAGGAGCCATAGCGACGAGAAATCTTAAAGATCCCTCGCTCTGCTCGGGACATGGATTTCTCCCTGCGGTCGAAATGACAGAAAAAACGCGAAATGACAGAAAAAAATCGAAATAACAGAGAATACGCGAAGTAACAAAATCAAAGGTACAGGGAACAGCATGACAGGGAAAATAGATTTACTGAACCAATTGGCCGAAAAATTTGATCTGGATATTATCTATGCCTTCGGCAGTCACGCAAGGGATGTGTTGAACTGTCTAAAAAACGAAGATACAGAGATAATTTTATCCCCTTTATCAGATGTGGATATAGGGGTAAAGTACCATGTCGGAAATGATCCGGATATTAAACAGAAGATTTTGCTCAGCACGGAGCTTGAGAATCTATTTAATGTAGGCAGGGTGGATCTTGTGATTATTTCAGAAGCAGACCCTTTTGTGGCAGTCAATATTATCAGGGGTGAAAGGATATACTGCAGGGATAAATATACGGCTGATGAATATGATCTGTATATTTTAAGAAGGGCAGGCGATCTCATACCTTTAGAGAGAGAAAGGATCTCTTTGATCATGGAGGGGAAAGGCTTATGAGCCCGGATAAGATATCTCAAAGGGTTATTATTGACCGTTTGGACTGGATTAATAAGATGATCCGCGAGATTCAAAAATTGCCTTTGGATAATTATGAGGTCTTTAGAGGAGACAATAGAAATATATGGGCTGCGGAATCATGTCTCAGGCGGGCGATAGAGGCGCTTATGGACATGGGCAGACATGTGCTCGTAAAGGGCTTCGGTCGCGGCGTAACAGAGTATAAGGAGATTGCTACGCTTCTCAGGGAATTTGGGATTTTCCATAAAAAAGAGTTTGAAATATTTAAGATCCTGGCAGGTTATAGAAACAGGATGGTTCATTTCTATCATGAGATTACAGATAAAGAATTATTCGAGATATGCTCATCACAGGTTACAGACATCGGGACCCTTGCCGAGGTTATTAAGAGATGGACGAATAATCATCCTGAGATGCTTGATAAATCATTATAATTATATTTCGAGATCAAGATACCATCATGCTGATAAAAACACAAAATCAAAATATTAATAACCCAAAAGGGATTTTTGGAACGGGTCTGTTCTGGGACACGGAAGATATAGACTTAATTAGGAATGCTGATTTTATAATAGCAAGAGTACTCGATTTTGGGGATGAAAAGGATCTGAAAAAGTTAAGGGTATTGTATCAGGATGATAAGCTGGTTGAGGTTATTAGAAGCAAGAGGGGTCTCCATCCTATGACTCGAAGATTTTGGTCAGTCTATTTTAACCTCCCTCAACAGGACCAAGCTGATGTTTGAACAAACTCTCTCATCAACGGCTGTAGAGGTAGTCGAACATATTAAAGATGGGATAAGGGGATTCTATCTGGCCGGCGGCACCGGACTTGCCCTTCAACTCGGACATAGAAGATCAGAAGATCTGGATTTCTTTTCAAGGGATAAGTTTGATGTTCATGAGGTAAGCGCATATATCAAACCCGAAAAGATATCCATCATACGCACTCATACCCTTCATTGTGTTAAGAATGGGGTTAAGCTGACCTTTCTTTTTAATGATATTGACCTTGTCTTCCGGACTATTCTATGGAATGGAATAAATATAGCGTCGTGGGAAGATATCGTGTCTGATAAGTTTAAGACAATATCCCAGCGAGGCGCTAAAAAGGATTTTTATGATCTCTATGCGGCAATCATTATAAAGTCAACTATACCTGGTATATGTGATTATTTTTTGAGACGTTTTGGCCATACCGGCATTAATCTTTATCATGTCCTTAAAAGTCTGGTATATTTTGAAGATGCGGAAAAAGAACCCGATCCAATTTTTATGGCAAAAGATTATGTGTGGGAGTGGAGAAATATAAAAAAATTTTTTGAGGAACATATAAAAGAATTTGAGGAATGTCTCATAAAATAACAGAGAAAAGTCGAAATGACAGAGAAAACGCGAAGTAACAAAATCAAAAGTACAAGGAACAGCATGAAAGGGAAATCAGATACACATCCGGCTATACGAAGGATGATGATATCCGGATATCGCGCTATGTCTCCTCAACAAAAGTTGAGGTGTGTCGATGAAATGACAAAGGCTGTGCAACAGCTTGCCCTTGCCCGAATTCGCAAACAATACGGAGATACCTCAGAGAGAGAACAACGGCTTAGACTAGCTTCACTATGGCTTGAAAGGGAAACGATGGTTAAGGTTTTTAATTGGGATCCCTGGAAAGAGGGATATTGATATGGTGCTTGATCGCGCATATCTTGTAAACGGGGCGCTGCAAAGGGGTGTTTCCGGATTGCTGGAAAAGGCAATAGAAGAGGCTAAATGACAGGAATAATAAAATGAATAGATCAGATATCTCAATAATCATACCTGCGTACAATGAATCGGCAACCATCGGGGATATAATTAGAAAAATCAAGAGCTTATATCCTGAACCTGAAGTAATAGTTATAAACGACGGATCGACCGATGATACAGTTTCAGCGGCTAAAGAGGCAGGGGCAATCGTCTACAGCCACCCTTATAATATCGGCAACGGGGCGGCCATAAAGAGCGGGATCAGGATCGCATCCGGAGAGATACTCGTGTTTATGGATGGCGACGGCCAGCATAATCCTGAAGATATAGACAGGATGCTTGAATTTTTTCCTGAATATGAAATGGTTGTCGGGGCCAGGTCAAAAAGCGACCAGGTATCCATGTTCCGCGGGATAGGAAACAGGGTATTAAATTGGCTGGCAAGCTATGTGGCGAAATTCCGTGTTCAGGACCTTACCTCTGGTTTCAGGGCAATTAAGGCGGAGATCGCGTATAACCTTTTATATCTTCTTCCAAACACCTATTCCTATCCTACCACTATCACACTGGGCGTGTTAAGGAGCGGGAGAAGCCTGAAATACGTACCCATAGATATCAACAGGCGAAGAAATAGTAGCAGCAATATCAGCCTTTTTAGAGACGGTGTAAGGTTTTTTATGATAATCACGAAGATATGCGCCTTATATTCCCCTTTTCGTATCTTCCTTCCCATAAGCTTCTTCATATTTCTCGTCGGTTTATCTTATTATATGTACACATATTTCACGTCAGGCAGATTCACGAATATGAGTGCCCTGTTATTCACAACCTCAATTTTGGTCTTTCTTATGGGTCTTATCTCGGAACAGATAACACAGATGAGGTATGAAAGAAGCGAGGGCAGCAAATTCAATTAAACATGCAATCCAGAAAAATATTCAATATTGCCATTCTCGGATCATTCCCTCCGTTAAGGGCGTTAAGCAGTTATTGCCTGGAACTCTCCCTATCCCTTTCGAAAATATGTAATGTTAATTTTATCTCATTCCACAGTATCTACCCGTCGTTCCTTTATCCTGGCGGGGGCCTGAAGGATAACACCTTCCCGAAAACTGACCTCCAAAATCTGAATGTCCGCCGCTTTTTAACATGGTATAATCCCATTACATGGATCAGGGAGGGCCTCTTCGCGCCCGGCGATCTCTTGCACGCGCAGTGGTGGAGCCCTCCGTTAGCGTATATATATTTTATTGTGGCCTTTTGTTTTAAGATCCGCGGAAAACCGGTGATTTTTACTGTCCATAACGTCTTCCAGCATGAAAGGGTGCCTGTTTATAATATGATCTCCAGACTCCTCTTTAGTTTGGGCGATCACTTTATCGTGCATTCTTTATCAAACAAAGGGCAGCTGACAGGTTATTTTAATATCCCCGGTGATAGGATCTCCAGGATACCCCATGGCCCGTTGGGTATTCATGTACGTGGAGATACAGATCGGGAAATGATCAGGGGTGAGTTCGGATTTAATAGAAAGGACAAGGTCGTCCTGCTTTTTGGGGCTATCCGTCCATATAAGGGGATAGATACAGCCCTGCATGCCTTTTCAGAGGTAGTGAAACAACTGCCTGAGGCACGTCTGCTTATCGCGGGCAGGTTGTGGGAGAAATGGGACAGGTATGAAGATATCATCAATGATTTAAATATCTCCGATTATATCAAGAAACATTTTGAATATATACCGTCAGATGAGGTCGAAAAGTATTTCCTGGCCGCTGATCTGGTTGTATTGCCTTATCAGCATTTTGATTCACAGAGCGGAGTCGGCGCTACGGCGCTCGCTTTCAATAAACCCATGATAGTCACTGAAACGGGCGGGCTTCCGGAGCTTGTGGCTGGCAGGTTTTATGTCGTCCCGCCAAAAGATTCGACCGCGCTGGCGGAAAAGGTTTTATTTTGCCTGAAAGACAGCTCCCGTCTTGCGAGAATGTCTGAAGAATCTCGTCAGATATCGAGAGAGATCTCGTGGGACGTGATCGCCCTGGAAACATTGTTGGTATATATGAAGGTAATTCTCGCGAAGAGATCATTAAAGAAAAGATAGTTATGCGATACATAAGAGAGATTTTGCCAAAAATAATCCGTTATCGCCTTCACAGGCTTAGCTTGATTTCTCCGGGCACGCCCTTGAATCTTACGTTTTCAGTGACAAATGCCTGCCAGTCAAGATGCAGGACATGCTCTATCTGGAAATTATACAGGGATAACCCTTCAAAACGGGATGAGGAGCTCAGCATTGATGAGATAGAAAAGGTCTTCCGATCATTGGGACATATATATATTTTTAACATAAGCGGCGGGGAGCCGTTTTTAAGACCGGACCTTCCTCAGATAGTAAGACTTGCCTGTGAACATCTGACGCCTGCCGTCGTACATATACCCACTAACGCCCTTGCCGCGGATCTTGTGGAGCAAAAGGCGCTGGAGATCCTAAGGATAATCCATGATATTGATCCGGCCATCCAGCTTACGCTTAAGCCCAGTCTTGACCATATTGGCGAAAGACATGATGATATAAGGGGGGTGAAGGGAAACTTTGACAAGGTAATAGACCTTTTCCATCGCTTGAAGGCCCTCCAGACCGATTTTAAAAACCTGCATGTTGAATTGGGGACGATCATTTCCAGTTGGAATGTGAATGATATTGAAGAGATATCAGGTTTTGTTGCGGGCCTAGGGCCGGACAGCTATAGAAATGAGATAGCGGAGCAGCGTTCAGAGTTGTTCAACCGTGAAGATCCGGTGACCCCAGGCCCTGAGGAATACAGAAAGGCGGTAGATATCTTCTTAAGACAGGCGAGATCTACAAAAATGGACAGGCTCTTTTTCCAGCGTTTGAATAACGCGTTCCGCCTTGTGTACTATGATCTTGCCGTTCGAATCATGAAAGAGGAGAGACAGGTAATCCCCTGTTATGCCGGTGTCTCAAATGCCCATATGAGCCCATACGGCGATATATGGCCATGCTGCACCCTGGGGTATGAGATGTCCATGGGAAATGTCAGGAGATATGACTATGACTTTCAGGCCCTGTGGACAAGTTTAAGGGCCGATGAGACGCGCGAATACATCCGTCAGGGTAATTGTCATTGCCCCATGGCAAACCAGGCCTATTCAAACATCCTTATGAATCTGCCGTCTATATTAAAGGCAATGATAAGTCTCTTCATCCTCCCCTAAGAGGGTAGAGGACGTGACCGTGTCCGTGTTCCGTGTCTGTAGGAGCGCGATTTATCATAAAAACTGTAGGGGCGCGATTCATCGCGCCCGTAAGAATTTATTCGTCATTCCCTCTTATTTGTGGGAGTTCCCCGTTACTTCCTCCCCTTTTTAGGGGAAGACGGGAGGGCGGGTAATTGATGGCCCGTTCGGCGACCGGGCCCTACTGAATGATCGTCTCTAAGGTTATGTAGGGTCTGCTCCCCGAGCGGACCGGAACATTTCATGACTCAGATGATGTAAACGATGTACCCGGTCTAAAATGTAAAAGATGTTTTAGTTGCACAGGGGTCTTACGCATTCCCTGATGCCGTCATCCCCCGGCTTGCCTGCCCGTCCATAGCCATGGCGAAGGCGGGACCGGGGGATCTACTACAACCGTCATCCCCCGGCTTGCCTGCCCGTCCATAGCCATAGCGAAGGCGGGACCGGGGGATCTACTACAACCGTCATCCCCCGGCTTGACCGGGGGATCCAGAGGTTTTGAATATAATTTAATACGGAGATTTCTACTAACAAAATGAAAAATATCAAACGCCTATTATTATATGTCTTACTTTTTTTTGCGGTAATAATCCT
>Ga0214474_1000638_pt1 | contig 16945 bp, 19 predicted proteins | sample RVTome_2_FD_187335 | JGI IMG/M metagenome (GOLD analysis project Ga0214474, IMG submission 187335) | Soil microbial communities from uranium-contaminated site in the Upper Colorado River Basin, Wyoming, United States - RVT95D214 HiSeq ...
ATGTCCGGCCGCATCAGGCTCTTAAATATCGGGTGCCGTATGAGGTGTATACAGGGAAAATACTTTGGCCTACTTTTGTACCACAGAAAACAAGCCATTAGTGGTATGATTTCAGTGAAGCATTACACATATCGTTCAGTAATAAAACTGTCGATAACCTTATATTTAACTGGCTCGCCGAATCTATAAGTCTTAAATTCTTTATCGCCTATGGGTTCACTTTTAACGACTAAATTATTTATCTCTTTATTCGTTCTAATATTATCATTATGAAAAGCCTCTACTACACACTGAAGAAAATAAAGCTTAAGATTTAGTGATGAGGTATTTGGAGAGAATTTGGTCTGAAGTTTGCTAGCCCATTCGTTAAATTTATCGCTAGCTGATTGCCAGATTTTCTCAAAGTCTAAATTTTCCCCTTCGATATTTCTGACCTGGGATTTTAGCTTGGTTAAAAATTCTTCCATATATTCCAATGTATTCACTAATATTCCTCTCTAATTTAGATTTGAGAGCCAAATTAAAGGGTAGGTTTACAATTTTTCGGTAAGGATACTGCTCAATTCTTCTTGACGAACTGTTTAGTAACTTCATCCGGCACATCAACCGTGCCCATAATAATAGGCTTCTGGTGACAATCACTGCCGCCGGTGGTAATCAGCTTATGCTCGCGGGCAAATCTGAGGTAGTGAGCAATGGTGGCATTATCGTGCCGCGGGTGCCAGCATTCCAGACCGTCGATGTATTCCAGCATGTTTTCTTTAATAAACTGTGTCTGCTGTCCTGAATCCTTAGTAATAACGACAAGCGACGTGCCGCCGGGGTCGTTTCCGTGAGCCAGAACCAGAGCTCCGCCGGCGCTATGAATAAGTTTTGATGCTTCAGGAAGCGATAAGGGATATTTAGGGACATCACACTTAACGAGGTAGCGGTCGAATGCTTCCTGCGTGTCCCTGACAATTCCTTTTTTTATCATATAGGCGGCAATATGCGGGCGTCCGAAAGCGCCATCAACGCTATCCCTGATATTCTGCATGTCCTTGTCGGTAAATTGCTTTATGCCTTCCTTTTTGAATTCGGCGTTTATCTTTTCCATTATTTCCCGTGCCCGCCATTCACGGTGCTCTCGAAGCACCTGCAGTTTCTCACACAAAGCACGGTTGTTGATATCGAAACCGTATCCCAGAAAATCCAGCGAAATAGATTTACTCTGCGGTGATTGTAGCGTGATGTTTAATTCTACACCGGTAACGTAAGAAATATCCTTTTCTTTCGTCAGCGTAATCGCCTGCCTCTGTGCTTCAACCGAATCGTGGTCAGCAATAGCTAAAAAGCCGATGTTGCGTTTCTTGGCTTCCTCGATAACCTTTTCTACCGGCATAGCCCCGTCGGAGCCGGTGCTGGTGTGAATATGCAGGTCAATCTTCATCGCTTCTCTATGCCAATGAGGTACAATTTGTTCTGTTCTCCTTTACTAGTATCCACCGTGAGGTGAGTGGCAGGGAGAGAAGGGTACATTCGCTTTATATCTGTCAGGTCGACAGGCTCAAACCTGCTGACATTATTGAGATAAGCCTGTTCGGTAATGGCATTGGACTCGTAGTTCTCTTTGGTTCGCTTCGAGATACGGCGCAGTGAGACTTCCTTCGAGCACTGAGTCTGGAGAATGACCAGCGTTTTCTTGTTCTTCGCAGCGATTTCGGCGGCGTGTTTGCGCAATTCCTGGGTAATAAATGTGGCATCGAGAATAGCGCAACGGCTCTGCTTCAGGGTCTCATCCGCCTGGCGGAACACCTCATCGTAAACTGAGAGGCGGTTGCTCATATTACCCGCGACCTTTTCATCGAACACATCCTGCCCTTTGAGCACTTCCAGCCGGATAATGTCCGACCTGAGCATGGGGCACTGCTTTATCTTGACGACCTCATCGCCGGTTTCTGTTTTCCAGGTAGCGGGCAAGCCGGTGGTAATCAGGAGGAAATCATCGCCCAGTTCTTCTTTCACATATTTTAGAAATAGCCGCTTCATTTCCTCGTACCTCCATAATGTCATTGCGAGCCTTTCGCTATTGCTCAAGGTAAATTCCACGAAGCCTTGTCCCGTACTCGATACGGGAAATCTCAGGGAATGGTAAATCCCCACACAGAGATTGCCACGTCATCCCGACGGGTCGGGATTCCTCGCAAAGACAGTTGGATTTCATTACCCGTCCCTCATTCTATACGATTCCGCCAACGCAAAATAATTCTTCGCATCAGCCAGTGCCTTTGCCTTCTCTTCTGCCGAAAGGAGCGCATCGTCGAGGCGGAAACAGTTTACCTTGGCACGCACATAAGCAAAATAACATTTGTAGAAATTCAGCAAGGCAAGGATTTCTCTGTCACCACTCTTAACGACATAGGCATTCACAAAGTGATTTGAAAGCTCCGGGTGTCCCCAACGGTCTAAGTCCATCGCCAGGAAAGAGACCTCCGCCGCCACATCCACGTAACGGAAGCGGTCGTTGAACTCAATGCAATCGTAAATGCAGATACCGTCGGTGAAGCAGATGTGTTGCGCATGGAGGTCGCCGTGGCAATCCCTGATTTTACCTTCCGATACACGTTTATTGAAAAGCACCGCTTTGTTCTTTATAAAGTCGCACGTGTATTGAACAAGTCGCCGGTACTGCTCCGGTGTAAAGGCGCGCCCGATGTACTGCTCCGTCTGGCTGAAGTTTTCTTCGGTGTTGAAGGTAATGGTCTCCAGACTCCCGAATTTGCCGATATCGAGACTGGTCTCAGCCTTGCTGTGAAAATCAGCCACTTTTTCTGCCACCCGACCTATCATTGCTAGCGTGACACGGTTTTTTGCCAGGAGAACGTCCATCATACGGTTGTTAGGTAGTTTGCTCATCTTGACGGCGTATTCAATCGGTTCACCCTTGCCGTCTAGGGTTATTATGCTTTTGTCCAGGGTGATGGGCACCAAACCCAGATAGACCTCCGGGCAGAGACGACGATTGAGCCTGACTTCCTGTTCACAAAGGTTTTTACGTTTTTCCAGCGTGGTGTAATCGAGGTAGCCGAGATTGACCGGCTTCTTGATTTTATAAACATACTTATCGGTGAGGAAGACCACAGACATCTGCGTCTGGGCAATTTCCACTTTTTTAGTGGGTTCAGGATAGGCGTTAGTATTGGAGAGGACTGCAACGATATCCGAAATCGCCGTCATGCCGTCTCCTTAAGCCAGCGCCTGACTTCGGTGAGGACTTGCGCGTAGTTATCCCGGTTGAGCATCATCACCTGCACTTCGGGGTGGGCTTTAATGACATCCGACCAGGTATGGTGATGTAGAAGTATTGTACCCAGCATTCTCTGATTACTGTCCATGAGACGGGTAATGGCATCGCGGAACTTAAGCGAAAGCATCTCCATCTTGCCGATTTCGTCCACAACCACCAAGTCACAATCACGCGCCGCATTGAGTAAAGCTGTCACGCCCACCTGCTCCAGTCCTTCGACATTGACACCATATTTGCCGACGCGGTATGGACTCTTGAAATCGATGTGAGAAAGTACCACACCCTTGCCATCGAGGGTAACCAGACGGAAACCCAATCTATCGCCGTGTTCCCGGATTTCCTCCGTGTAAAAACCGCCGGCCTTACCGCGGAATTCGCCGACCACCTGTTTGACAAGCGTGGTCTTGCCAGCGCGGGGTGGTCCCGTGAGCAGGCAGATATGTTTCATGACAGACCGTAAGCTATTTCTTGGCGGCTGTTTTTGCGGCGGCACGTTCGGCACGCCGTTTATCTTTCGCCTGCGTCTGCTTCTTGCGGTGCTCGATAAGAGCGTTTCTTTTACCTTTGTTCATATCACTAATGATAAAGTATCAAGTATCAACTATCAACTGACAAACAAAACCAGTTGTCACTTAACTTAGAGGTATTTCTGACGCATCGTCTGGGAAAGCTCCGCCAATAATTGCAGGGCGCGTTCCGCGGCATCTTCACTGACAGTGGGCAAACCACAGGCAGGCGTCAATAGACTCTGCTCAACCAGCTTTTTCATGGTTATACCTTTGCGGGTGAAGGGCGCCATCGCTTCTTCCAGGCGGTCTTTGAGACTGGGCACGGACTCTTTGAGAATCGCCTCGGTGCTGGTGGGAATAATGCCCCACGCCACCACCCCACCCCTATCAAGGAACTTTATAACTTCTGTTTGGTAAATAGCAAACGATTCGGCATAGTTATAAGCATCGAAGTTGACGATGTCGACCGCCGTTTGCAGTAGAATCGACCAGTCGGTGTTACCGCAACAGTGGACGCCCTTGATACCGCTGATGCCCGCGTATGTCTCATCGAGCAGGCTGATAACCTGCTCCCGCGATAACTGCATGCCCACCGAGCCGAATGCGGACATGTACGGCTCATCGAGGAAAACGATGGTGTTTTTATTGAGTTTTTTCAGCGTTTGTTCCATCCAGCTTGCCTTGAGCCGCAGGAATTTCGGCACCACATCCCCGAAGGTCTCATCGTAGATAATTGCCTTGCCCGTTTCATCGGTAATTGTCAAGCCCCAACTGACAGGACCTGTGACCTGCCCTTTAACGGCACGGGATGTGAGACTGCCCAGAGAGAGGAACTTATGTAAGCCAGCCGCATACTCCGGCGAAACCGAATACTTGCTGAAATCGTTGGCTAGGTAATCGGTATAGAACCGCTCCAGTTGCCGTGTTAAGTCCTGATTGCGGTTGACGTACGTCTTGTTTTCCGTGACAACAATGCCGGGGAAGCCCTCGCTGTATTGCGTGTACATGTTTTCGACGTAGGCGCGCTTGGGTAGCTGAGGCCAGGCGGGCATGTCCTTGAGGTAGCGCGTGACCACCTCAACCGCCTTGTTCGCATCCTTATATGGCAGACTGCCTATCATTGTCTGTAAACCACCGAATTGATAATTGGGCAACTCTTCCCCCAATTGTCATTGCGAGAAGTGTAACGACGTGGCAATCTCTGGGTGGCAAGGTCTACCCCCTCCCTGAGTTTGCTTCGTCTTCACTCGCAAAGACAGCTACCGTATGTATTTCCCTATCAATAATCCCAGCTTCTTTTTCTGTGCGGCGGGAATCTTTGCCGGGTCGGTGACGATTGCCCCATTCAGAGCGCTGGCGCATTCACAATCACGCTTCTTCGGTATTTTCTTGACCGCGAGCTCGATAATACGGCGGGCGGTACCGATGTTCTCCCGCAGGGTCTTGAGAATGGTTTGGACCTTGACCGGCTCGACCGGCTCCCACCAGCTATCGTAGTCCGTGACGCAACCAATTACAGCGTAGCAGATTTCAGCTTCACGTGCGAGCTTCGCTTCTGGCAGTGCGGTCATACCGATGATGTCCGCGCCCCAACTTTTGTACAGTCGCGATTCGGCGCGGGTGGAGAAGGCGGGACCTTCCATGACGACAAAAGTGCCCTTTGGATGGACGGTGGCACCCACAGATTTTGCCGATTCGTAGAGGATTTTGCTCAAATCTCGACAGAAGGGGTGCGCGAAGCTGATGTGGGCGACAACGCCATCCGTGAAAAAGGTGCTGACCCGGTTGCGGGTGCGGTCGATGAGCTGGTCGGGGATAAGCAGGTGACCGGGCATGACCTCTTTTTTAAAACTGCCAGCGGAACATACGGCGATGATATGTTGCACATCCAGCGATTTCAGAGCGTAGATATTTGCGCGGGCAGGAAGTTCGGAGGGGGAGATAAAGTGCCCGCGACCGTGCCGCGGTAGAAAGGCAATATTTGTGCCCTCCAGCTTGCCAATGGTAATGGCATCACTCGGTTTGCCGAAGGGTGTATCGATATTTACGGTGCGGACATTGGTCATCCCCTCGATCTGTTCCAGTCCCGTCCCCCCGATAACCGCGATGGTGGCTTTAGGTGATATGGGCATATGGTTACTCCTCAAGTTTGATTCCGCACCTCGCGGCGATTTCCTGCAATGTGTAACGTTTTTTAGGTGGGTGCGTCATAGACCTCTTTAGTTTACGAACGAATTCCGGGCGAAGTTTTAGCCCTTCATCTGGGTCACCCAAATATTCTTCCAGCCTCTGTTCCACAATCTCATCAATTAAAACCCCGAGTTGTTCTATTGTGAGGTCTGAGATTTTCTTTATCTTTTTCTTCCCCCCGATAACCGCGATAGTGGCTTTTGGTGATGTGGGCATTGAAACCTCCGTAATTGATTTAATCTGACAAATACCTGAATGATTGAGGCGGTGATGATAACATAAGACTACTTAATAGTCTTGGTACATCATAATGTCTCGTTGATGCAATCTTGATTGCGTAACCTTTCTCTTTATTCTCAAAATACTCTAAAAAACCTTCCCAACTGATTCCAGCATGGTCTTTGGTCTTCGACCATAGTGATATGGGATCCTCTTGGATGATTCCGCCAATGTCAAATTCACCAATGACTTTTTTTACAGGGTCAGATGCATAGACAATTACCGTAGTAACTTCTTTTCGTCTAAAAATTGTACGACGATATTCATAACCTTTTGAACCATCAAATATTTTTACTGCGAATTCTGGTTTAATCGACAGCAATACTCTCATCTGCTTGACACTCCTTCAAAATGTCCCTTAAGTTTTTAACACTTATTTTTACGAAACCTCTGGGTGCATCATTTACACTAGGAATGATACCGATTTCAATCAACTTTTGCATATTAATACGTGTGGGAAATGAATATACATACAAGAAGTTGACTATAAAAGGCTTAAGACGTGGATAGAGATTCCATTGTTCTGATAGCTGCTTATCAGTGAACACGCTTCGTTTTCGGCAGAGTCGAATAAAATCAGCTTCGGTTTTAATATTATCAATGATACCCTCGACTACTCCAATTGTAGTTACCACACTCCTGTAGTAACCACCGGTTCGATAAAAAACAAGTATGTCTCCAGAATGTAAATTACGCTCTGACGACCTCGAAATGTAGACCTTGCTAATAGCATTTCGGTGGGGTTCATTTTCTATATAATCTATAGGTGATTCATTCCTTAAAATCGAATCTGGTAACAATTCTGTATGATACTCAGGACGAATTGGGACAAGGAAAATATTTCTCGTTGTTGAGAAAAATGGGTATGTTCGTTTAGGGTCGGAATAATTCACCTTTTTTTCTATAGAACGGTAATAAACCAGTTCATCATTATTTTTCATTCCATGATGCTGAAAACCATATTCTTCAAGGAGGTTTATCAAGCGCTGTTGCTCAATCCTCCTATCGAAAATCGTAACATATATCTCATCTACTTTGAGCCGAAGAGCATTATCAAAAACAATCTTGAGAAATCTTTCACCCAAGCGATATCCATTAACTGTGACTTTGAAACTTCCAATCTTTAATCGTCTTTTAGGAGCGAGAGGAGGCTCTATATCGGAGTAATCTTCTTCTTTTCCCTCAAGTTTTAGATAAAGGAACGCAATTGGTTTGTCCCCTGAAAGACAGACATAAACCGTTTCGTCCGCCTTTTTATTAAACCACTCTTCAAAGCCGGGATAATCTTCCTTAAAGGATGTAAAGAAGTCATCTGATAGGTCGAGATTACCAAAAAGAGATTTCCGTACAGATAACACCTTATAATCTGCTAATTCTGGATTTTCGGCAGTAACCTTCTCCAAGAAGGCATCAATCGTGAAAACCTTATCCAGAATCCCTAGCAGTAATGCTTTGTTGAGAAGTCGCTTATCCTCGGTGATAAGTGCATCAACTCTTCTACAGTAAAGCTCATTTATAATTGCTGTATCATTAATATCATTCTGATTTATATCTAAAGGTTTTAGAATTTGAAGGACTGCCTCTGAAAGTGGAGCTAGCGTTTTAAGAATATCATAGTTACCCAATTTAACTTCGAAAGATTTGCGGATCTTAGGATCTTGATGTTTCTCAATTTCTTCAACTGTCACGGGATGTATGCATTTGGTATGATGAAGGTGGTCTACCCACCAAAACAGAACGCCAATATCCTCATTTACAACAGTTGTCGCTTCTCGGTGAATGACTATATTGGTATCCAGCAGAATTCGCACCATCTACGTCCCTTCAAATGGGTTTAATTTGCTGGGCAATACTACACCTATGAGCTTTCCCTTTAACTCAATCTAGCAGTACTGGCAAGCCATGTCAACTTTAGTATTTAGAGTTTCTTTACCTCCACCCTAAACGGTTTTCTTATTATACCCTTTTCCGTAATTATCGCTGTGATGTATGTTGCGGGGGTGATGTCAAAGGCGGGATTGGCAACATCTATACCGTCGGGGGCTATCTGAACACCTTTGATATGGGTAATTTCTTCTTTATGGCGTTGCTCGATGGGGATGTCATCGCCGGATTCCAGAGAGGAGTCAATGGTGCTGGTAGGCGCGGCAACATAGAAGGGAATGCCGTGTTCCTTCGCCAGCACCGCCAGAGTATACGTGCCAATCTTGTTCGCGGTGTCGCCATTAGCGGCAATCCTGTCGGCGCCCACAATCACGCAGTCAATTTCTCCCTGCTTCATAAAACTCCCCGCCATGGAGTCGGTGATGAGCGTCACGGGGATACCGGCTTTCTTCAGTTCCCATGTGGTCAGTCGCGCGCCCTGGAGCAAAGGACGTGTTTCATCAACAAAAACCCTGACCTTTTTGCCCTGCTGGTGAGCGTAGATGATAATACCCAGTGCAGTGCCGTATCCGGGCGCGGCGAGCGGTCCGGTATTGCAGTGGGTGAGGATAGTCATACCGTCTTTGATTAGTTCCAGCCCAAATTGACTTAATTTGACGGTGGCTTCGGCTTCTTCGCTATGAATTTTGACGGCTTCTTTAACCAGTATGGTTGTTATCCCCGGAATGCTTTTACCCTCTTTTGCGGCTCGCTCCATCCTCTCGATAGCCCAGGAGAGATTGCGGGCAGTGGGACGGGTACGGGTAATCATTAGAGCGACATCGTGAAGTTTCCGAAGAAGCTCCACGCGACTTCTTGCATAGATTTGCAGACCGCCGAGAGCTAAACCGTATGCCCCCGCTATGCCGATTGCCGGCGCGCCTCTGACTTTTAGCTCTTTGATGGCAGTGACGATGTCCCGGTAATCCGTGATGTCCAGATAGACCTCTTCCGCAGGCAGGCGGGTCTGGTCGAGAAGACGGACTTTGTTTTCCTTCCATTCAATTGGCTGAGTGAGGTTAGTTTGTTTCATCCTTTTCACTCCACATCCATAAAATCCAGGCTTAAATCTCTCCACTCCGGATTTACTGAGTTTATCAACTGCACCTTTCTAATTCTCTTCCAACCCTTTATTTGCTTCTCTCTGGCAATAGCCACGTCAATGTCAGGAGTAGATTCGAAATATACCAGCTGAGAAACTTTATATCGCGATGTGAACCCCTTAATCATCTTTTTCTTGTGTTCAAATACTCTTCGCGCCAAGTCATTGGTAACACCAGTGTACAGCACTCCAGACTCACTACTCATAATGTACACGTAATACTCGTTCATACTCAAACCGCCCCTTTTGTCATTCTGAGCCACCCGGCTTTGTATACCTGCAACAATGAGCGAAGAATCTAGTTTTCAAAGGTTACTAGATACTTCACCGCGTTCAGTATGACATTATAGCGGTACAATTAACGTGTCTCTTATCTTTTCTCCCTTTGTCATTCTGAGGTTACGAAGTACCCGAAGAATCTAGTTTTCTATCAGGCATTTTATGGAAAAAGGGTCTTGGAACTAGATGCTTCGCGGAATTTATCCTGAGCCATCTATGACGAAGGGCTCAGCATGACAAACGAAAAGTATGGAAATCCTCCCCTTCATTCAGTATGACATTCTGGTGGTGCATTCAACGTTCCTTGATTTTCGGGATAAACATAGGCACGCGCTTTTTATAATCGAGGTAAGCCTGCCCGAACTTCTTCTCCAACTCCTTTTCCTCGACAAGCTTGATATACAGAATGTGCGCCAGCACAAAAAACGGCGTCATTATCACCAATAGCGAGAAGGACTGCCGCAACACGGCTAACCCCAATAGCACCAGCGTCCAGCCGAGATGCATCGGGTTGCGCACAAGACGATACAAACCATCCGTGACAAAGTGGGGCGGCGGACTGAAGGGGATGGGTGTGCCCCGCGCCCGGAAGAAGCGTGCGATTGTCCATACCACCATCGGCACGCCGACGGCGAGCAGGATTATTGCGATGGGAAGGCGGACGGGCGGCGATATTGATAGCTCCAGTCCGAGCTGGCGGTCTACCCACGACGAAAAGAAAATCATCAACGCCACCCCACCATACCAGAAAATCGTGCCGGCTACCGAAAGCAGGAATTTGAAGCGGTGCTGTGTGGTCGCGACCTGATAGACAAACTCGGCGAGGCTGTTCATTTGTCCGTCGGCGCCTTTCTGAAATCCGTGCCGTTGAACTTGTTCATCGCGGTGGTCAGACCATCGGCGAGCAAACACAGGAGCGCCTCACTAACCTGCGGGATAATTTTATCCATTATTGCCTGCTCTTCCGCAGAGAAATCACCGAGAACATGGTCGATAACTTCGCGTCTTTCCGTTTTCCCGGATTCCGCATCCTCAGGATGCCCAATACCCACCCGCACCCGGGTAAACTCCTCACTACCGATATGCTCTACGATGGATTTAATGCCGTTGTGCCCGCTACTCCCGCCGAGCCGTAACCGGATTCTCCCCGTCGGCAGGTCGAGTTCATCGTAAACAACGATGAGGCGCTCCGGCTTCACGCCATGCTTTCTAACCAGCTTGCCCACCGCTTCACCGCTCAGGTTCATAAAGGTCGACGGCTTGGCGAGGACGACATCTTTCCCTGCTATTTTACCCTCACCTGTTTTCGCGCGGGCACGGCTCCGCGTCAGGGAAATATGATGGACACGGGCGAACTCATCGAGACACATGAACCCGATGTTATGCCGGTTACGGACGTACTTTTCCCCCGGATTCCCCAACCCAACAATCAGCCATTTCTCAGTTTTTTTGTTCCAGAAGGGCAAGGAAATTTCTCCTTAAATATATGGTAGGATTAAAACCAATATCCTCACCTATTTTCAATGAATTCACTTGATCCAACAATTGAATTTTAACCATTCATATTACTGTGTAGAAAAGTACTTCATGGATTCGGCAATTCGCTGGTCGAATTTTTCTTTAAGCTTTATCCTCCATTTATCTTGAAAACTAAAAGAGTAACAACGTAACCCACTATGTTGTGCTTTTTTTGTTAAAGGTTTTTTGTAAATTGTAAAATCAATGTGACCTTCAGCACGCGGATCGGCGAAGACAAGGACATTATCCCGATCTAACGTATAGGATTTAATGTTTCCATCAGTGTTCAGCGAGAAACCTAATTCTCGTAGACGTTTTTCAGCAAATGCAAGGCTTTCGGGCGTCCGAGCAGTTCCCCGTATCACCTCATCAATCAACCGTGGATCACTTCCATAGCTTATTATAAAAAGACTTTCGGACCTTCGGCGTTCATTTTCCCGAAATGCTTCTACTTTATCCTGCTCCTCGAATCGATACTGTAAATAATCTTCTGCTAAACCGAATACTGCCGACATAACACTACACCTGGAAACGTTGCCCCATCCAGTGAGATGACGTCTGAGCCCTTCTGGAAGGGAGAAACCGCTTGCATATGGGCTTGAACTTTCTTCTCCGCAAAGTGGACAAAATGCGCGTTCACCGAATATTGAATCTTTATATTCTGGAATAATAGTGGCTTTTTGGATTATCTGATTAACAACATCAGTTTGCCAACGGTAATATTCTTCTCTGGATTGACATTGAATATATCCATTAAATAAATGCTGGACATCCTTTGGCATCAATCGGATGATTGTGTAACGGGCTCCATCTAATTCATTTTTCAAAACCCTGATGTAGTGAGCCGAATTTTCACTTGAGTACATATCTTGTTCACCTCTAAGTTACGCGTGGATGTTAGCTTTTTAAGCTAACAACATCGGAATGATTGTCATAATGTTCTTCGCTATATTTTACTCTCCCAGAAGGGCAAGAAACTGCTCCTCGTTAATCTGTGTCGTGCCCAGAGTGCGGGCACGGTTCACTTTATTCTCGCCCGGGTCTACACCCATTACCAGATAGGTTGTATTGCGGGTCACATTATCTTTAGCGGTACCGCCCAGCGCCTTGATGCGTTCATGGGCGACCTCACGGGAAAAGGCTCTTAAAGTACCGGTGACCACAAACTCTTTCCCAATTAGAGGCAAACCTTCGGTCTTGACAATCACCTGCTTAGGCCAGACACCGGCTTGTTTCAGCTTCTCAATAATGCGGCGATTATCTTCTTGCCGGAAAAAGGCAATGATACTCTCCGCAATCTTGGGTCCGATACTGGGCACAGTCATCAGCTTTTCCACCGGGGCACTTCCCAGGTCATCGAGGTCTCTAAAACTTTCGGCGAGCAGATTTGCCGTCTCTTCGCCGACGTGCCTGATACCGAGCGCACCAATAAGCCGCGCCAGGCTCACCGACTTACTTTTCTCGATGGCTTTCAGAATGTTATCGACACTTTTTTCGCCCATCCGCTCAATCCGGATGAGCTCGTCACGTTTATCTCTGAGGGTGTAGAGGTCGGCGACGTCTTTGAATTTCTCGCGAGGCAACTCACGGAATAGCATCGCAATCAGGCTCTCTCCTAGACCGCGGATATCCACGCCACCGCGCGATACAAATAATTCCATCCGTCTCTGTACCTGCACCGGACATGCCGCATTCGAGCAGTAGTACATTACCTCGCCTTCCAGCTTGATGATTTCTCCTTTGCACTCCGGGCAAGCCGGCCGCCTCAAATCTTTATTAAAGACCTTGTCAAGCAGGCTGAATACTTTCTCCTGACCCGTGCGCCGGCTCACAATCGGCCCGACGACTTCCGGGATAACATCGCCGGCACGCTGGATGAGGACCCAGTCGCCTTCCCGGATATCTTTACGCCGGATGTCGTCCTCGTTGTGGAGCGCCGCCTGTTTGATGGTCACACCACCCACCTGCACCGGCTCAAGAATCGCATAGGGATTCAATGTACCCGTCCTGCCCACGCTGATACCGATTTCCTTCAGGCGGGTCGTGCCCTGGATGGCAGGGAACTTGTAAGCGATTGCCCACCTCGGTTCGTGCCCGACTTCTCCCAGACGTGCGTGGTATTCAAGCAAATCCGTCTTAACCACAACGCCATCGGCTTCATAGGGTAGGGCTTCACGCTGGTGTAGCCATGATTGATAATAGGCTTCAGCTTCCGCAATGGTCTTCACGGGACGGTTATTCGGATTCACCTTGAAGCCGAGCGATTTCAGATACTCCATTGTTTCCCGATGCGTGGCGGGTGTGGCTTTCCCCTCCGCCCACCCCAGCATATAGATAAAAATATCCAGGGGTCGTTTCGCCGTGATGCGTGGGTCAAGCTGTCGCACCGAGCCGGCGGCGGCATTGCGTGGGTTGGCAAACAAGGGCAAGCCCTCTGCTTCCCGTTCCTTGTTGAGCTTGCGGAAACCAGCGCGGGGCAGGTAAACTTCTCCACGGACTTCAAAGACAGGCGGTGCATCTTTCGAGACAGAAAGAGGGATACTGCGAACGGTCTTCAGGTTTTGTGTAATATCCTCCCCACGGTAACCGTCGCCGCGCGTAGCGCCCCGTACAAACTGTCCGTTCTCGTAGACTAAAGCAACCGCCAGTCCGTCAATTTTGTGTTCGCAGACCATATCGAACTGCTCAAGCCCGAGCAAACGGGACGTGCGCGTATGCCAGGCATACAAGTCTTCGGTGACAAAGGCGTTACCGAGTGAAAGAAGTGGTAGTCTGTGCTCCACCACTCCGAAGGCAGAAACTGGCGTTGCGCCGACACGCTGGGTGGGGGAATCGGGTGTGACGAGTTGCGGGTATTGCGATTCCAGCCGTTGTAGCTCCTGCATCAGGGTATCGTACTCGGCATCGCTGATTTCCGGACTGTCCAGCACGTAGTAACGATAGCTGTGATGGTTCAACTGCTCACGGAGCTCGGCAACCCTTTTTTGAGCAATTTCTAAATCACTCAACGCAACCGCCCTCACTTTTGGTAGAATTATATCACAGTGCATGAGCACACAGAAGCGAATCGGGAGACTATTATGAAGAAATTAATGTGGACACTTATTGCCATTATCATTGTCGCTGGGATTGGTTTCGGCGGTATTAAAGTCTATGGTACAGGTTTCGATAGCGGGGAGAAAGTCGGTTTTGCCACCGGAGAGGGCGCCGGTTTTAAGGTAGGGCAAGAGGTTGGCTACGGGGAAGGCTACCGGACCGGCACTGACAATGGGATAGTTGAAGGCAAGAAGATAGGTTATACCGATGGCTATGGAGTCGGCGAGCAAGCGGGCTACAAGACCGGTTACACCTCCGGTTTAGCTACCGGAACGCAGGCGGGCTATCAGGACGGCTACGGTAAGGGTGAGACCGCCGGCTATGACATAGGCTTGAACGATGGCTTGGGGCATGGCTATACCATTAAAGACCCCACCTGGTCGGAGGTGCTGGCATTCCTGGCTAAAGACAAGACCGATGAAAAGCCTTACGTTGACCCGACATATGTATGCAGTCACTTCTCACGGGACGTCTGCAATGCCGCGGAAGTGGCAAGTATCCGTTGTGCGGTGGTAGAACTGAGATATGTCAACGGAACTGGACACCTCATTGTGGCATTCAATACCATCGACCGGGGGCTGGTCTACTTTGAGCCGCAGTCAGACGAGCAGGCAATGCCCGCCATCGGCAAGAAATACTACACGACAATCATTCCCAAACCCGGTTACTACTACTCAGCACCCAGCTATAATGACACGATTGAGGACATGGTGGTGATTTGGTGATGACTATGAACTTACGGCAACCTGATTAAAAGATACAAAAATAGCGTAACAAAGCGTCAATCTGGGTAGCAATTTGTACCCACATAGCTTCAAATTATACCTTAAAGTAACATAAGGTAAATCAGAGTACGTTAAAGTAGGTTTGCAAAAATGTTTGCAGGAAGGATATATGGATTTGACCAAATTGACCAATTGAGACAGCCAAGATCGTGATTTATCGACGTTCAATAAATTGGTGATACGTGTAAGTACCGGTGCATTCGCTCTGCTGACCGGCTTTGGCTCCACAGCGGGAACAATAAACATCGCCTGAGTATTCCTTAAATTGGTGATACATGTAAGTACCGGTGCATTCGCTCTGCCGACCGGCTTTGGCTCCACAGCGGGAACAATAAACATCACCTGAGTATTCCTCAAATTTGTGATATGTGTAGGTACCGGTGCATTCGCTCTGCTGACCGGCTTTGGCTCCACAGCGGGAACAATAAACATCGCCTGAGTATTCCTTAAATTGGTGATACATGTAAGTACCGGTGCATTCGCTCTGCCGACCGACTTTGACCCCACAGCGGGAACAGTACTTATTAGTTGCTTGTCGTTGTTGGGAATCAGTCGGTGTGTATACAGATGTTGAAGTAGGTTCAGCGTTGTGTCTGTTCGGTATACCAAGTTCATTTATGACATTTTTAATTCCTTGAACGATGTTTAAAAAAGCATCATCACGATTTGACCATTTAGTTATGGCTTTAGCATCTTCAGGCAAAGCTTGGAGTCCGCCAAATGGTGAACTCTGCCAATCACATGAGCGCAATATAATAGGAATTACACGTGCAGACCCGGTCTCGTGCAAACTCATTGCTTTCCTCATCTCAACGTCATAACAGTAGTCTGAATTCAAGAAGTCAGCGCTTATGAGCAGAAGGATTATATTAGCTTCATTGATATGTTGGTCTATATAGCCTTTCCATTCGTTACCAGCCGTGATCATCCGGAAATGCCAGCCGGAAATTTTGCCTTGTCTCTTTAAAAGACTCAGATGCTTTTGGAGTTGTACGCGGAATTTCTCGTCTTCTTCAGCATAGGAATAGAAAATGTTGATATGTCGAGTGTTCATAATTGAGTCTCCGTGTGTCTATTTAATTTGCTGACGCTTCTGCTTTAACCTTTCATATCTCACAGGTTCAACGTAAACAGCGTTGAGAATAGAGTCTAAGTAATTCAGCAATTCTTCTGCATCTTCAGTCGTCACCGGCTCTATGAGAGGTTTGTGTTTGGTGATTCCAGCCCATAATCTTACTTCAGTTGCCCTATCGAACAGCATTTTTGAGATTGTTCCATCAGTTTGGAGGTCATTTAGACCGCTTACTTTTTTCTCTTGGCATATGGATTCTAAGATTCTTTGACACATGAAAACGCAAGCTCTAGAAGCGGAGACAGAGAAGCAAAGGGTAGCCTCTTCGAATTCACCTCTAATGGGTTCGGGTATTTCACTGGCAACTTCACGAGCAGGAATTGGATAGATAGGGAACCATTGAAGAATGTAGCCAGAGCGGTCTTTGATTTTAACATAGATGCCCTTGGCTATGAAGCGTTTACCGCAATCTTGGCAAATATAAATTCCATATTGTATTTTCTGGTTATCTTGATCTGTTATTGCTCTGACGGCAGCTGTACTTCTATCGAAAATTTGGGCATCGTCATCACGAATAAAGAGTGGTATAAGCGAAGTCATTACAGAGCGATGCGGACATTTAACTCCCATGGGTCTTCTCCAAATGATTTAGAACAGTCAGTCTTGTTCCTCAACAATAGCTTTATGTACCTTATGATCTTTCTTGAACGCAGTAAACGGAATAAGAAGTTACCATAATTTACATCTTCTTGATAGATAAATCAATATAGATAAATAGAACTAGTACTTAGTTGCATATATAGCTATACATAACATTGGTCATATGTTATACTTAAATCATGCGTAAATCGAGTATCGTGATAATGTTGACCAACGAAGAAAAACAGAATCTGGAAGAGATCAAGC
>Ga0214474_1000639_pt1 | contig 16939 bp, 14 predicted proteins | sample RVTome_2_FD_187335 | JGI IMG/M metagenome (GOLD analysis project Ga0214474, IMG submission 187335) | Soil microbial communities from uranium-contaminated site in the Upper Colorado River Basin, Wyoming, United States - RVT95D214 HiSeq ...
TTCCTTCTGCCAGCGGCAGCGCCCTTCGGCCCGCCAAACCTGCCGTCAGAACAGACGACACGCTGGCACGGGACTACAGGCCAGAGTGGGTCGTTGTGCAATGTGTTCGCGACAGTCCTCTAGGCCTTCAGCCTCCCGGTCATCTTCGCAATCCTTCCATGAGTACTGACCTTCCCCCTCGGTATTCTGAAGGTCGCGAGATGGACCGCCCTCTCGAACTCTGAATAGTCACGGAGGTACTCCGCGATGTCTTGCTCTGTCTTGACCTTGCCTTTGTCCACGCTTTCACTACCATTGGAAGTCCGCCCGATCTTAACGCCCCGAGCGACCAATGAACAAGGTCGGCCGACCTAAGCGCTGTGCTGAGAGGGCTACGAAAGTAGTGCCGTGCAGGTCTCGGGCGGTCCTACTTCTCCTTCCAGGACATCAGCCTGCTGGCAATCACGAAGAAGATAAGGCCGAGAACGAACACGATGGCCAGATTGACCAATGCGCTCGTCTCGTTGCCGTAGATCATCGTGTCCCTAAGGCCGTTGTTCAGATATGTCAGTGGCATCGCTCCTGCTATGACCTGGAGATAGAGCGGAGCGGCACTTAGGTCCCAGAAAGACCCCGCGAGGAACATCATCGGGAACCCAACGATGTTGGAGACCGCAGCTGCCGACTCGGGGTCCTTCACCATCGTCCCGAAGAGCATCCCAAGACTGGTGAACATGAATGTCCCGACGACCACTAGTGCAATGGTCATCAGCGTGATGTCGGCCTTTAGATCGAACGCCATCTTGGCGATCGCGAACGTCAAGAGGAGCGAAGTTATCAGCATCGCGGAGTTGAACAGGAACTTCGATGTGAGCCACTCGTATTTCTTCAGGGTTGTGGTCGCGAGAAGCTTGAAGTAGCCTCTGCTGCGGTGCTCAGCGCACGTTGAGGTCATGAAGTACATCGCGTTAATCATGACAGTGAGGCCCACGAAGCCCGGGAGAAGGAAGTCGTACGGCTCGAGGACATCGGCTCCAGAACTCTGCGTGATGTCCGCAAGCGGGGCACCGCCGGAGATATTGTAACCCATCTGGTCCAGGGCGGACTTGATGATCTGATAGGACACCATGTACGATGACTTGGTTGGATCGCCATAGAGCTGCACGATGGTTGTCTGGTTGGAGGATATGTCCGAGCTGAAATCACTCGGAATGCGCAGGGCGAGTGGCAGTGACTCGTCGTCGACGTAGTCTGTGATGTTGATATCTGTGCTGATGTTGGATATTTCGAAGTACCCCGTACTATTCAGAGTGCTGATCAGTATCTCCGAGAACGGTCCGGAGTCCAAGTTCTGTATGGGAAGTGAGACTCCCGTCCCCCCTCCGGAGCTGAAGATCGCGCCGAACAGCATGATGAGAAGCACGGGGAAGATGAACGCAAAGAAGGCCCCGACCTTCGTCCTGAGATACTGTCTGCCGAAGCTGACCGTATCCGAGAGAATCTTGTTCATTCCTGGAGCACCCCCTCCTCCATCTTGGAGCCGATCAGGCCAAGGAACACGTCCTCGAGCGTCTGCCTCCTCGTGTACATCTCCTTGTACTTGACGTCGATTGACGAGAGTTTGGCGAACATGACTCTCAACTCCGACGGGTCGCCGACCTCGACGATCACATCGTCTCCGTCCACGACACCGGAGATACCTCTCCTCGAGAGCTCCTTGAAGCCCTCTGAGCCAGCGTCGACCAGCACGATGGCTGTCCTCTTGCCGTACTTGTTTATGAGTTGGGCAGGAGAGTCGTGAGCTATCATCATGCCTTTGTGCATGATGACCACATCATCAGCGAGTTTCTCAGCCTCGTCGAGATAATGCGTCGTCAGCACCACGGTCGTCCCATTCTTCTTGGTTTCCTCAATCAGTTTCCATAAATCCCTTCTCGCACGCGGGTCGAGGCCCGTTGTTGGCTCGTCGAGGAACAGGAGCTCCGGGTTGTTCACCAAGGACAGCGCGATGCCGAGCTTGCGCTTCTCGCCCCCTGAAAGATTCTTGGCCATCGACTTCTTCCGATGAGCAAGGCCAACCTGCTCAAGCCTCCCCTCGACATCCTTCTTGGTCATCTTCTGGCCGAACAGGTCCGCCCAGTATGCGATCGCCTCCGCTGGATTCAAGAGGTCGAACGGCTCGAAGTTCTGAGGAAGTACCCCGACCCTTCTTCTAATAGAGGAGTAGTCCTTGGTCGCATCGATCCCAAGGACACTGATCTGCCCCGAAGTCGGCGTCCTAAGCCCCTCTAGTATCTCCACAGTGGTGGTCTTGCCAGCGCCGTTCGGGCCCAATATCGAGAACACGCGCCCAGGCATTATCTCGAACGAAACCCCGTCGACGGCCTTGACGTCTGGCGGATAGTACTTCTTCAAATCCTTCACTCGGACAACTGCCTCGGCCAAGCCTACCCCCCGCTTCCGGACGCGCTCTGGACGTATATGAATCTTAACCACGTGAGAAGTTGTCGCACGGGTAATCGAAACTCGGCTCTCCGGTGTCTAGAATCGGCCATAGGCAATGCCAGCCAGTCATCATCATGAATCGATCTACTCTCGCAAAAGGGAAAGGATTATCATTGTGTGCGCCTTCCCCCGGCCGATGAACCAGGGGGTTGGTTCAGGAGGTGTGAAGCGATGGCAGTTGCCCGATTGAAATTCCTCGACAAGAGCGAGGAGGAACTTGTGCATTCGCAGAGCTTGAAGAACCTGATGACGAACGGCGTTCTCGTCAGGAGCCATTCGGTCCTGAAGACGCTGAAGGACCACGGCGCGGACGTCGACATGAAGTCGGGGGTCGCGAAGATTCCAGAGAGCCTCGTCAAGGATGCACTCAAGAGCGTCCCTAAGAGACTCCGTCTGTGCGCTCGTGATCCGAAGCATGATATGCAGCTGCCGGTTGAGAGCAGCCCTCACCTCGCGACGACGGGCCTCGCGATATACATGCGCGACATGGAGACCGGACAGAAGAGGCCTTCGACTCGGGCGGACATCGCCACATTCCTTCGTCTCGCGGACGCGCTCGACCCGATCAGCTTCTGCTGGACGTCCATGACGGCCACTGATGTCCCTCCACATGCTCACGGCGTGCATGAGCTGTGGACCGCGATGCAGAACACCACGAAGCATATTACAGGGGTCACAGTGCTGAGCGCTGAGGACGCGAAGAAGCAGGTAGAGATCGCGTCATTGGGTGCTGGTGGACCGGAGCAGCTGAGGAAGAAGCCCAACTTCTCCGTCATCTGCTGCTCGATCGCGCCACTTTCCTACGAGGAGGAAGCGGTCGAGGGAATGGTGGAGTTCGCCAAAGCGGGCGTTCCGGTAATCTCGATGACCATGTCCCTCTCGGGTGGCTCTGCCCCGATCACGATGGCGGGGACGATCGTCAACGCGAACACCGAGAACCTTGCCAGCATAGTGATCACGCAGACCGCGGCTAAAGGCGCCCCGCACATATACAGCTCTTCATCCGCCCCGATCGATATGAGGACCGGGAGCATCAACTACATGACCTCCGAGCCAGCGCTGATAAGTGCCGGCTTGGGCCAGATGGCGAAGAGGTACGAGCTTCCCTGCATGGTTGGGGACTGGGGCATGAACGACAGTCCTGAGCCAGGGATACCGCACTCGTTCACTCAGACGGTGGGAGTTTACCTCACGACGATGTCGGGGACGGACCTGGCAGGAGGCATGGGCGGGCTCGATGTCGTCAAGGGTGCGTCGCTCGAGCAGATGGTCATTGACTCCCTACTTTGGGAGAACCTGAGAGCGTACATGCGCAGCTTCGAGTTCACCGAGGAGACCGCATCCCTCGATGTCGTCAAGGCAGTTGGGCACGGGAACACATTCCTCACGCATCCGCAGACCGCGAGGCTGTTCAAGAAGGCGCTCCACTTCTGGGATCCGAAGAAGCTCGCCTGGGAGAAGACCTTGTCCCACGCGATGGTGGACGAGGCGAAGGATGTTGCTAGGAAGACGCTTAGAGAGCACAAGGTTCCGTCAATGGACAAGAGCACAGTTGAGGCCGCAGAGAAGATAATTCGAGAGTACGACAAGCGATAGTCGCAGCTCAAGCGGGATCAGGCCCGCGTCTACCTCTTTCTCAGCTTCGGGTTCAGTATCTCGTCCATCGCGTACCCGAGGAACGTGAATCCTAGCACGACGACCGCGATGCACACCCCTGGAGGCACGAAGTACCACCAGGCGCCGTTAGACATCGCGAGGCTCACGAACGCGTAGTGCAGCATCGACCCCCAGCTGATCACGAGCGGGTCGCCGAGCCCCAGGAAGGCCATCGTGCTCTCCGTGAGGATCGCCACTGCGATGATCAGTATGGTGTTCGCGAACATCAGCGGTATCACGTTTGGCAGGATGTGCTTGGAGATGATGTGCCTGTCCCCGGCCCCGATTGCCCTCGCGCGTTCTATGAAGGTCCTCTCTCTGACTGTGAGAACTTGGGCCCTGACTATCCTTGCGGTCCCTGGCCAGGACAGGACTCCGATCACAACTATGATGTTGAACAGGCTGGGCCCCGCTAGGGCTGCGATGAGGAGCATGAAGGGTAGCTGGGGTATCACGAGGAAGATGTCGGTGAACCTCATCAGTCCCTCTCCGACAGCTCCGGAGTAGAACCCCGCTAGGACGCCTATCAAGCCGCCGATCAGGACTGATATCCCGCTCGCTGCAATGCCCACCAGCAGCGAGACGCGCGAACCGTACATCAGCTCGGCGAACACGTCCCTGCCCACGTCGTCCGTTCCGAGCCAATGCTCCGACGAAGGCGGTAGGAACATGTCCCCGATGTTGAAGTCGCGAGGGTTGAAATCGAGTACCAGGGGAGCTGCTAGGGCTATGAACAGGAAAGCGCCGAGTATCAGCAGCCCGACCACTCCCATCCTGCTGTGGGCGACGAGCCCCAAGTTCTTGTTAGAGCGCTTCGCAAGCCTCCTGAGGCTGTCCGCTCTGCGCGCCCAGAGAGCCCGGTCTGTTATTATGCCGAGCCGGCGGCTCCTTCCTATACCGACATCCGCCTTCTTCTTCGTCAACCGACCTTCACCCTCGGATCAAGGAACGCGTATGTAATGTCAGCCAGAACGTTGGCCACCAGAGCGACAAGGGTTACCACAAGGAAGCTGCCCTGGAGTATGGGATAGTCCCTGGCGATCAGGCCCTCGTACATGAGCAAGCCCACGCCGGGCCATGAGAAGACCGTCTCAGTCTGGATCGCTCCACCAACTACCAAACCGAGGTTGATCGCCGTCACGGTCACCATGGGGAGCATCGCGTTCGGGACTGCGTGCCTGCGCAGGAGGTCCCGGTTGCTCAGACCCTTGGCCTTGCCCGTGGTGATGTAGTCCTCCTGGAGCACGTCGATGAGGGAGCTCCTCATCAGCATCACGTACTGGCCGAACAGTACCAGCGTGAGGACCATCATTGGAACGATGAGGTGGCGCATGAGGTCGAAGAACTTGTCCAGCGGTCCCTCGTAGTCCACTCCCGGCGTGTACATGCCGGATGAGGGAACGAGTCCCGCAAGTGCGAACAGGGAGAGCATCCCGAGCCAGAACGTGGGCACGGAGTAGAAGAACAAGGAGGTGCCGAGCAGGCTGAAGTCGGTCAGCGAATTCCTTCTCCATGCGGCCACTATGCCCGTTGACACCCCCAGGAGGAGCGCGAGAAGCGAGGCGCCGCCCACGAGGATGAGCGTGTTCACTAATCGATCACTAACGATGTCCCAAACCGAATCCCTGTACGTGAACGAGATGCCCAGCTCTCCAGTGAGGGAGTTGTACATGTAGATGAAATACTGGGTCAATAGGGGCTTCTCCAGCCCGAAAGCTTCTCTCAGCTGCTGGATATCCTGAGGGGTCATCCTGGGGTCCTGGAACATCGTCTTGATCGGGTCCCCGGGTATCGTGCGGAAGATGATGAAATTGAGAGTCAGGATTACGAGGAATATCACGAAGGCTGTGACTATCCTCTGGAAAACGTACCTTCGCAGGTTCATTTGGGCCCCCGTGTGAGAGGTGTTTGTGAGCGCTGGAAAAAAGGCCAGCGCTCTTACTGCAAATCAGATGTTTTACTCTTTCGGAGGAGCCTTCTTCGCCTTCATCATGGCGAATGCGACCGCAGCTACGGCGACGATTATGGCTACGCCTGCGATGGCCCATGGAACATAGTCCGTCTGCGCTCCCTCTTCCTCAGCCTCGATCAGGTGTACCTCTCTCAGAGTGTACGGGTTCAGGTCGCTCAGCAGTCCAGTCGGCATGTTGACGAACCCGGCGAAGGTGTCCAGCCGGTACGCTCCCGTGGCCTGCATGTAGTAGAGGACGATGTACGGGCAGTCGTCATAGACCATGCCCTGCATCTCGTATATGATGCTCCTGCGGTCCTCGACGTCCGTCGCGGTCGACATGTCGTCGTACAGCGCGTCATAGGTCGCATTGGCGTACCCGCAGTCGTTCCAGTTCTGGATCTCGTTGCTGAGCATGATCAGCAGGCTGAAGGCCGGATCGGGCTGTCCCGAGTATCCCCAGATGAACATGTCCTGGGAGTATTCCGGATAGATGTAGCTGTTGATCGTGTTCGCATCCGCGGCCGTTACTGTCAGTTCGACCCCGAGCTCGCCCCACCACGTTTGGAGCTGCTGTCCAGTCCTCATCTCCTCAGGCCATCTCTGGAGAATGAGCAGAGTGTAGGACATCTCCACTGTGCCGTTCGGGGATTCCCTGATCCCGTCATCATCGATGTCCATGTACCCGGAGTCGTTGAGCAAGGCGTTGGCAGCGGGTATGTCGAACGGATACGGCTCGATCGAAGAGTCCCACCAGTACGACGCCGCCTTCTGAACGATCGTGGTTCCGGGCTCAGCGTAGCCGAGGTGCACGAGGTCTATGAGCGCCTGCTTGTCAACGGCCATCGAGAGCGCCAGCCGTACGTTGAGGTCTCTCAGCGTCGGGTTGCCAGCGCCGTTCTCGTTCACGTTGATGCTGATTTCTCTGTAGTACAGGTCAGTGTTAGTGGTGACCTTGACCTCGTCGTCCGCGTTCAACAACGCGATAGATGTCGGAGGCAGCTCCTTCGGAATGATGTCTATCTCGCCGTTCCTCAGCGCGTTCACGAGCGTTTCTGTGTTGGAGAACTTCTGGAACACGGCCTTCTCGATGTATGGCGCTCCGTCCCAGTAATCGGGGTTCGAGTCGAGCACGACCGACACGCCCTTGGTCCAGCTGTCGAGCACGAACGGTCCAGAGCCAATCGGGTCGTCGTTAGTGAACAACGCGATCTCGCTCTTGTTCATCCCGGTCCATATGTGCTCCGGCACTATCGGCACCGTCGCAAGGTCCGACAAGACCGTGGCAATCGCCTGGGAGTACTCGACCGTGACTTCGTAGTCTCCGTTCGTTGTCACGCTGGACATGAACTTCACGTTGCTGTAGTAGGCCGAGAGTTGCTCGTCCTTGATCAGGTCGAACGTGAACTTGACATCCGCCGCTGTCAGGTCGGTCCCGTCGCTCCACTTCGCGTTATCGACCAGCTGGAAGGTCCAGTTGAGCGAGTCGGCAGTGGAGGTCCAGGTCTCCGCCAGGTGCGCTACGGGTTCGAGCGTCTTGTTCCAGATCACGAGGTTGTCATACAGCAGCTTCAGCATCGTCTTACCCTGAACAGTGACGGTCACGAACGGGTTGAGCGTGTCCTGTTCCTGCAGCCATCCAAGCCGCAGCGTCCCACCGGTAGGAACATCCTGGGCGGCTCCTTTCGACACGAGCGTCCCAGGGAAGGCAATCGCTGATGCAACCAACACAAACACGACAAACATGGCTAGTACTCTACTCAGCCTAATCACAGACTATCCCCCTTGGATCGGCGGAGGCTAAGTGCCTTCTCCGACGGTTGTCCGAAAGAGCCTCGCAAGTATATCTAAGTCCCCCTCCCGCGAGATGTCCTGGTGCGGATTGAAGTCCTTTCGAAGCCAGTGTGATGGAAATGGTTTCGGGCGCAGGCCCTTCCAATGGAGCGCTCAGGTGACTGGAGCGCATGCATTCTGCTAGCACGCCACAGTTCTCTACTGGGTAGTTGCGAACCATTAATGTACGCACAATCCGCTCCGAGAGGCGATGTTCCCAGCCAGGGTCGCCTCGCTCAAGGTCTCCGGCATAAGGAAGCTGTTCGAGACCGCTCCTCCAGGCTCTATCAACCTTGGCCTCGGGGAGCCAGACATCCAGCCTCCAGCGGAGATGATCGAGGCTTTCGCCGACGCTCTCAGGAAAGGGTACAACAAGTACGGACCGAGCGCGGGAATCACCGAGCTGCGGCACGCGGTAGCTGAGGACCTGAGAAGGTACAGGAAAGACGTCGCTGCGGACAACATCATCATCACCGCGGGCGCGACAGAGGGGATGAGGATCGCGTGTGAGACGATACTCGGAGAGGGCGAGGAGGCCCTGGTGCCGAATCCCGGTTTCATCATATACGGTCCAGATGTGTCCCTCGCCGGCGGAAAGCCAGTCGAATACTCCCTGAAGGCGGAGAACAACTTCCTGCCCGACATCGAGGAGATCAAGCGGCTCATCACTCCGAGGACAAGGGCGATCATCGTGAACAGCCCCTCCAACCCGACTGGCACGGTCTTCCCGAGGGAGACCGTCAAGGCGCTGAGCGAGGTGGCGAAGGATGCGGACCTGTACATCCTCTCAGATGAGGTGTACCACAATTTTGTGTACGAGCGCGAGCATCTGTCGTTCGCGAGGTTCCACGATGACACGATCATAATCAACTCCTTCTCGAAGTCCCTCGCCGTCACTGGCTGGAGGATAGGATATGTCGCCACATCGAAGGAAATCGTCCAGCAGCTCGCCAAGGTTCAGTATTACACGCTCGCATGCCCGCCGACCGCGACCCAGTACGCCATCTTGAAGGGCTTGCAGGTCCAGGACGAATTCCACGACCAAATGATAGCCGAGTTCAGGAAGAGGCGCGACCTCGCCATGAGGAAAGTTGGTGACATACCTAGCTTCTCCACGCCCAAGGTGAGCGGCGCGTTCTATGTGTTCCCCAAGTATTCCCAGCGAATCGGGTCCGAGGAGTTCGCTGTCAAGATACTCAATAACGGAGTCATATGCGCCCCGGGGAACGCCTTCGGGTCCTTGGGCGAGGGGCACCTGAGGTTCTCCTACGCCAACTCGCAGGAGAACATCGCGCATGGTCTAGATATCGTCAAAGAGGTCGCAGCCAGGCTGTAGAAGACCGCGTGCCATTAGATTTATACAGTTCGGCATATCTTTAGGTTGTATGCCCGGTCAGGGCGCGGGGAAGTCGGGGACCAGCGCTAAGCTGTTGAGTCCCAAGGCTGCCCTGTCCGTATCCAACAGCGTCATCGGCGCAATACTCGGGACGACCGCCCTGGTCTACATCGCCCAGAACATGGGCCCGACGGTCCTGGGCACACTCGGGTACGCCATGGTCGTGATCGGGCTCCTGAGCTTCCTGTCCGACTTCGGCGTAGGTTCCGTCCACGCGATGCAGATCAAGTCCTGCGCCAACACCGGCAAATGCATCGGGGCGTATGCCGCGATAAGGCTCGTTCTGTTGGGCGTCTTCTCCGTCGTCACGTTCGTCATCATCGAGCTCTGGAAGAACGGCATGATGGGCGGGAGCATGCCCTCGGTACCGAGTGGCATGGGCTCTCTGATCGATTGCATGTGGGTCTTCCTGGTCTACTATATCCTCTTGGGCATCAGCCAGATCGCTACGCACACTTTCGAGGCCCTTGACGCGCCTGCCAAGTCGATGGTGCCTTCGCTGCTCGAGCTGGTTGTCCGCGTTTCCTTCATCCTGTACATAGCGACATCTCCGTTGGGGGTCGGCACGAACGGAGCGGCACTTCTCGCTTCTTCGTACGCTGCAGGCATCGTGGCGGCGATGATCCTCGTAGCGCTTCTGATGAGCAAGTACCGGATCGAGATGCCCGACCGCGAGACTCTCATGAAGTACATACACTCGCTCGCCCCGGTTTTCATAGTCTCCGTCACAATAATAATCGACCTCTACCTGGACAAGGTGGTTGTCGGGTACTTCTGGGGAGAGACCGAGCTCGGCCTGTACTTCGGAGTTCAGAAGATGGCGGTCTTCGTTGGCGTCTTCTCCCTGTCGGTCGCAACCCTCATCCTGCCCTCCGTGACGACATACTTCATCAAGAAGGACGTGGGGGCCAGCTGGGATATCGTCAACCAGGCGGAGAGATACGTCTCCCTGATAGTCATCCCGACCGCAGCGTTCTACCTGATGTACGGGATCGACCTGCTCAGGGTGTTCCTGGGCAACGACTTCACGGATGCCGTCCGGACGATGGACGTGTTGGTCCTCTCGGCGGCCGTGTTCGCGCTCGTCCTGCCCTTGCGGTCCGCGATAGTGGGCGCTGGCAGCCCGGGCACGCTCTTCAAGATAGGCACCGGAGGCCTGGTCCTCCAGCTCGCCCTACTGCTGATCTTCGTCCCGGACGAAGTGCTCGGCGTGAAGATGCTTGGGCTCAAAGGTCAAGGTGCGGCCCTGGCCCTTCTATTCGCATCTGTCTATTACTTCTTCGCGCTCAGATACACCGCCTGGAGCATCGCCAAGATACTGCCTAACTCGCGGTCTTTCAAGCACCTGATAGCCGCGGTGACCATGATAGGGGCGATGTACGTGGTCGACTGGTTGTTCGTGTCTCACATCGATTGGGTCGCCCTCACCGTTCTGGCAGTCATAGGGACCTTGGCCTACGGCGCAGCGGCGTACTTCATCGGAGAGCTGGAGTATTCGGACTACAAGCACTTCCGGTCCATGCTCAACCCGCAGGACACGTTCCAGTACGTCCTCAACGAGCTCCTGGGGAGAAGGGTTTGACCGGGCTCGATTCGTTTATAGGCACCCACCCTGATTACACGCACGAATCGAATGGCTGAAGATCTTCTCATAGTCCATGCCTCCGAGCTGGTAACTCTTAGAGGGCCGAAGCGGTCTCGCACGAAGTCCGAGATGTCCGACCTAGCAGTCGTGCTCGACGGGGCGGTGTTGATCTCGGACGGGGCGATAGTCGATGTAGGGAAGACCGAGACCGTACTCAAGGACAACAAGAGCATGGGCGTCGAGAAAGTGGATGCCTCCGGCAGACTCGTGATGCCAGGGTTCGTCGACGCGCACACTCACCTGGTCTTCGCGGGTTCGAGGGAATTCGAGCTCGAGATGAAGATCAAGGGCAAGTCGTACATGGAGATCATGCGTGAGGGAGGCGGGATATACAGGACTGTCCGCGACACCCGGGCAGAGTCAGCGGAGGGCCTTTACTCCCAGGCAGCGCTGAGGCTCGAGAACATGATCGCGCACGGCTCGACCACCATCGAGGCGAAATCCGGGTACGGACTTGACCTCGAGAACGAGATCAAGATACTCGAGACGATCCTGAAGCTGGGCGAGGACTACCCAGCGGACATCATACCTACATTCCTGGGAGCGCACGCGGTCGCTCCCGAGTTCGAGGGCAGGCCAGACGAATACATCCAGTTCATCGTGGGCGAGGTCCTCCCTGAGGTGTCTCGAAAGGGGCTAGCGACATTTTGCGATGTCTTCTGCGAGAAGGGTGTGTTCACCGTCGAGCAGTCCCGCAAGGTCCTGCTCTCCGCGAAGGAGCTCGGAATGGGCCTGAAGGTCCATGCGGACGAGTTCTCAACGACAGGTGGCGCGGAGCTCGCAGCAGAAGTTGGTGCCATATCTGCGGATCATCTCGCCAAGCCTTCGGACGACGGCATCATGGCAATGGCGAGGAAGGACGTCGTCGGTGTGCTCCTCCCGGGAACCCCCTATTCCTCGATGCTAGGCCAGTATGCGGACGGGCGGAGGCTGATCGACCTCGGCGTGCCGGTCGCGCTCGCGACCGACCTCAATCCGAACAGCTGGAACGAGTCCATGCAGTTCGTGATAAGCCTCGCGTGCTACAAGATGAGGATGAGCCCCGCCGAGGCGATCACCGCGGCAACGATCAACGCAGCAGCCGCCCTCGGTCTCGACAAGAGGATCGGCTCAATCGAGCGTGGAAAAAGGGCCGACATCATCATTCTGGACGTGCCCTCACACGCTCACATACCCTATCGGTTCGGGACCAACCTGTGCTCTCTTGTGGTCAAAGACGGGAAGAAGGTCTGGGAGAAGCTCGCCTTCGAGGGGGACTAAAACCTCAGTATGACTATCCCGACCACGACCGTTGCGATGCCTATCCATTCCTTTAGGTCGAGGTTCTCCTTCAGTAAGGCTAGGCCAGGAGCGTTGTGGACACCGCGTTGGAGGTCGCAACTGCCTCTGTGGGGCCAGTGCTCGTCCCCGCATGAGGCATGGCGAATGTGAAGCTCAGGATGCCGAGCCCGAGCAGCGCTCCCGCGGCTATCGGGTAGAGTAGCTTCGAGTCCAGGGTGGGCAGGTTGTCCGTGAAGTACAGATACACCAGAAGGCAAGCCCCGAGGGCGCCGATGGTCGTCCACATGACCGCGGCGAACAGCGTGGCGTCCATGTGCCGATTCTTCTCGCCGCATCCGATCAGGAAGTTCGTCGTGCCCCAGCAGAAGAACGTGAACAGGGCGAACAGCAATACAGAAGTCTCCATGGTGCTTCGCTCCACGGAGCGGCTGAGCAGTCGAACGATATAGATACATTCCTCGGGCCGGAACCGCCGTGGCTGGCCAGCGGCTCGCGGCTCGGCCCTTAGTTATGTATTTATGTCACTAGGAGCATGCTCGCGCACGGCGGGGAAGAGGCTGGTTATTGTCCTCGCTCTACTAGGTCGGTGGTCGCATGGTGTCCGTCTGTTGGCTCACTGAACTGGAGAGCTACAAGAGGATCATCCCCTATAGGAACCCCGGAGGGATGGGCACCAACGCTCCGATGGTGGCCAAAGAGCTCGAGAAGCTGGGGTGCAAGGTGCTCTTCAACGAGCCGAAAGGGGAGTACGATGTCCTCCATGTCCACAGCCCCTTGCCGAACTCGTTCTGGTGGGCGCTCAAGAGGAAGATCGCGCGGAAGCCGCTAGTGGTCCACGGCAGGCATCTGCCCGAGCTGGTCAAGGGCGGGTTCGTGGGCGGTTCGGTGGCGTATCCGTTCGTCAGGATGTATTCGGTCGTGTTCTACAACCTGGGGGACGTGGTGCTAGGCGCGACTCCGTACGTGGCCAAGGCTCTCGCGAAGGACGGGGTGAAGGGGCCGTTCAGGACGATTCCAAACGGGGTCAATAGAGAGGTCTTCGTCCGCAATCAGATGCTCGGAGACAAGTTCAGGGAGCGCTGGAATGTGGGCAAGAATGAGAAGCTGGTTGTCAGCGTTGGCCTGAGAATACCGAGGAAGGGCGTGGACACATTCATCAACATGGCCTCGATGCTCAAGGAACGGGCTGACTGTAGATTCGTCTGGGTGGGGGCTTCGGAGCCGCTGCTCAAAGACGCTCTGGCAGAGCTCAGTCCCGGCAATGTCATGTTCCCGGGGCACGTGCCCTTCGAGGAGATCGTAGGCGTGTACTCCGCTGCCGACGTGTTCGTGTTTCCAACAAAGGCCGAGAGCTACGGGAATGTCATGCTCGAGGCAGCCAGCTGCGGCTGTCCGTTGCTGATACGCGACATCCCAGTGTACGATGACTGGGTGGTCGATGGCAAGCACTGCCTGAAGGCGAAGACGGACAATGAGTTCGCGGCCAAGCTTGGAAAGCTCCTCGATGACGCGAGCCTGCGTGACGAGATGTCAAGGGGCGCTAAGGCGCTCGCTGAGGAGCACGATATCAAGCGCTGCGCCAAGATGTTGAAGGAGCTCTACGAGGAGCTCGCAAGCAGGAGGCCTGTGGAGTGATAGGTGAGGACATCATCGGCGTGTTCGCCTCGCTTGGCGATATAGGGATGCTGCTAGCACTGGTCCTCATCATACTCATAGACGGGACCGGGTTCCCGACACTGCCGGAAGTCTGGATGATTTGGATTCTAAACACGGGATGGTCGGAGTTTGTCGGTCAATACCATCCGTTCGCGTGGGGATTCGCCGTGGTCATGGTTGCCAGCCTGGCGAGCCTGGGCGGGAACTTCATACTCTACTCCCTGGTGAAGATAGCTAAGCCTCCTCGTTGGATCCGCAAGGCGATGAAGAAGTACACCGACTTCCTGATTGTCAGCGACGAGCGGCTGCTGCTGCTGAACAGGCTGGCCCCCGTTGTGCCATACACGGGCGCTTTCATGGCGGTGTGCGACTGGAACGTGAAGAAATGCGCCATGTACCTAATCATCGGCGCAATGGCGAAGGCGTCGGTCGTGACAGTGCTGTCCTGGCTTAGCTACGACAACTTCCGGAAGGAACTCGCTCCTTGGATTGCCTTGGGCGCCGTCGCAGTGGTAATGGTCGTGAGCATTGTAGCATCCTTGATGTACAAGAAGAAGATAGGGCTCGGGGGGGGACCTGCACGATCTCAGTCATAGTCCCGACCTACAATGAGAAGGACAATCTCGAGGAGCTCGTGCGTAGAACGAACGTGGCATGCGCCTCGGCCGGGATCCAGGTCGAGATGGTGATTGTCGATGACAACAGCCCGGACGGCACTGGACAGCTGGCGGAGGAGCTCGGAGCGAAGTACAAAGTCAAGGTCATCCACCGGGCGGGCAAGCTCGGCCTGTCGACTGCGGTGATGGAAGGGTTCGCGGCTGCCTCCGGTGCGATACTCGTCGTCATGGACGCCGACCTGAGCCATCCGCCGGAGAAGATCCCTGAGATGGTCTCTCGAATCGAACATGCCGGCGCGGACATGGTCATCGGCAGCAGGTACGTCAAGGGCGGCCATGTGGAGAACTGGCCTCCTCATAGGCGCATAATCTCGAAGGGGGCGACGCTGCTGGCGAGAGGCCTCACCAAGGTCAAGGACCCCATGTCAGGGTTCATGGCTCTCAGGCGCGAGGTCATAGAGGGCGTCACGCTCAACCCGATCGGATACAAGATCGGCCTCGAGATACTCGTGAAGGGCAAGATATCGAAGATCGATGAGGTGCCGATCACCTTCGCTGACAGGAAGGCGGGCAAGAGCAAGCTGGGCACCTCGGTCACGCTGAAGTACATAGACCACTGCATCAGGCTCTACGAGCACAAGAAGCCCTGGCTCGCCAGGTACATCAAGTTCGCGTTCATCGGCGGAATCGGTACCCTGATCAACCTGGCCCTTCTGTGGGTGGCCGTCGAGATATTCTTCGTGCACTATCTCTGGGCTGCCACATTGGCGTTCGTGGTGGCTGATACTAATAACTTCATCTGGAACAGGTGGTGGACCTTCAGGTCCAAAGGGAAGATACGGTTCCAGTACCCGCAGTTCCTGCTGGTCAGTTTAGACGGGCTGATGCTCAACCTGATCCTTCTGAAGACGCTCGTCGAGGACCTGATGCCCGCGCTAGGAATAGGAGAGGACAGGGCAAGCCTATTCCTCATCGTCGACCAGGTGATCGCGATATTCCTTGTGAGCCTGTTCAACTTCTTCGCGAACTCCCTGTGGACGTTCAGTGAAGACGTCAAACGGTCCACGTGATCAGAATGCCTGTACGACAGGGATGCCTCTTGCAGCAGCGATGTCCGTCTTGATGCAGAACGTCACAGACCCGATGCCCTCCTGGAAGAGGTCCAGCACGGCCTTCTCTCCTTGAACGAGGTCCGGGACGACAATTGAGTAGTTGTGCGCCTGCAGGAAAGACGGCAGGGCTTCAAATTCGCTCAGCCTGTAGCATATCACTACAACGGCCACGTCGTAGTCGAGAATAGCATTCTCCAGGATCTCCTCCGTGAGGTCGGGGGACTGTCTGTAGGCGACATTCACTACCTCTGGCGGGATCATCCTGCCGGCATACGAAGCGATTATCGGGGAGCCGCTGACAACCCAATCTCCTTCGTGGGTAAGAGCGCGCAGCTCGCGCGCGTACACAATCTCCAGCGGCTCACCCTGCGTGATGACCCCGTACGTGCCGAGAGAGATCGAGACGGTCAAGTTGATCACGACCAATGCCACTGCGATGGCCATTCTTCGTATGTCTTTTTTTGAGCGAATGGCATCATGTGCTACATTCGGAACGGCCTTTTCATGGTAGAGAAAATCCTTCAGGAATAACCCCGTTAGAACTGCGAGGAACGGGCTCATGATCGCCATGTGGTGGAGGAATATCAACGGCTGAACAACCATGAACGCGATCATGACAAAAGAGGAGCAGAGAAGAAATCGTTCCGGCCGCCCCAACGCCCAGATCCTGCGAGAGTAGAGAAGCGGGATGATGTATGCGAAGTTGATTCCGAAATAGGCCAGCAAAGACAGCTTGAGGTAGAGATCGAAGCCGCGGCTAGCCTGCCCGAAAAGCATCCCGTCGATCACCTCAGAAGGCCCGAGGAATAGCATCAGGGCCAGCAAGGGGATTGCTGCTGCTACGGCTGCAATTACGAGATCAAGGGTTCTCGCCTTCCACTTCGAGCGTTCGTTGTACATCTCGAATATTAGCAGAACCAGTAGACCACCCAACGCAAGGACTCCGAGCAACTTGACGGACGCCGCGATTCCTATGGTCAGAGAGCCGACCGCAAGGCTCAGTCTGTTGTTGCTCTTGAGGTATGGAACGAGGGCAACGATGGAAATTGCCAGGAGCGAAGCTGTCATGCCGTCCAGAGAGAACAGCCTCGATTCGCGAAGGAAGACGAAGTCGGTGGCCATCAACACGCCTGTGACGATCATCGCCCTGTCGCTCCCGAGTTTCCTGGTAGCAACGACGCATGCAGCGATTGCGGCCAGGGAGAGGACCGCTGACAGGGATCTGAGGGATACGACATCTCCTCCAAAGATAGAGCCTGCCAGGAACGCGAGAGGCGCTTGGTCACATGGTATCTCGGTGTAGAGCTC
>Ga0214474_1000640_pt1 | contig 16939 bp, 17 predicted proteins | sample RVTome_2_FD_187335 | JGI IMG/M metagenome (GOLD analysis project Ga0214474, IMG submission 187335) | Soil microbial communities from uranium-contaminated site in the Upper Colorado River Basin, Wyoming, United States - RVT95D214 HiSeq ...
TCTCCCGGGATCACGAACATCTGCGGCGCGGCCGGCGCCAAAAAGCTCGACAGCGTGGACACGATCAGCATCTATTGCACATGGGGCACCAAGATCAAGACTGCTGGCGCGAGCTTCCCAGCATATTCCGTGAGGACGGTCCTGGACGAGCTCACGCAAAACCCTCCCATCGTCGAGAACGGGAAGCACAAGAGGATGCCTGTCCTTTCCGGAGAGACCGAGGTCCTGATGCCCGAGCCCGCGGGAAAGGTCGTCGCGTACTACATCAAGCACTCGGAGATGGCTACGATGGCCGAGTACATCGGCAAGGGAACCAAGAACGTCAGCTTCAGGATCGGGTTTCCAGCGAACGACTTCGCGACCTTCAAGACGCTCGCCCAGCTCGGCTTCTCGAGCGATGACAAGGTCGAAGCTGGTGGATGCCGCGCATCACCTAAGGATTTCATCACCGCGATGTATCTGCGAGCTGTTGCTTCATCCCGCGATTCCTCCGATGTTGTGGACGAGTATGACTACTTCAGGGTCGACGTTCTTGGTGAGAAGTCAGGTGCGCCAGCGACGGTGACCTACTTCGTGACCACATGGAACGACAGGGACTCCGGGATTCCGTCTGGAAGAGACACGGCAGTCCCGCCGTCAATCACAGCCGATTGGCTGACGAGCGGAAAGATCAAGGAAAGAGGCACTCTGCCGCCTGAAGCATGCATCGATCCTGAACCGTTCTTCAGAGAACTCGGGAAGAGGAAGATACTCGTGGAGGAGCAGCTGCAGGACTCGCAGAGGTACTACTGAGCGGGTATCCTGCACGTTATCATTTCGCGAATTGATAGACATGGCTCCGTCGAAGGATGCCATGATTGTAACCACGATGTGCGGCCGTGCCTCCTCCGAGGCATGCCAGTATCTCGGTTCTGACGAAAGTCATTTATAGGGATGCCGCGTATGTTACCGCAGCTTCCTCTCGAACTTGAGAATGACTGGGTGCATTTGAGTCGAGTGGTGTGGGATACTCAATGGCGATTGTGACAAGATGACGCCATGGACGTCCCCCTGCCGCTTGGACCTTTCATGCCCGCGTTCGGATGGGAGTCAAGAGAGAAGCGAGAAGCATTCGCGAATAACGATCGAATGATGCTTTGAGAGTGCTTAAAGCAAGGGAGTGGAACACAAATGAAGAAAATCAGTGGGCTATTGAGCAAGAAAATCCTTGTTGCGGTTGCTCTGGTAGCGATCCTGATTGGGTCAGGTGCTTATGCGCTTGCAGTTACTGGCAAGCAGAATACAGCACCGGCGCCCGAGAAGATCGTGATCAGCCAAGGACCGGCGGCATCGATTGACTATACGATATACGACATGTTCGAGGAGCCGTGGCAAGAGTGGTGGGCGGACAGACTGACCTACTACGGCACGGACTTCATCCTCACGAGCGGGGCAGGATGGAACACCGCTCTTTTCCTGCCGTCCAGATCCGTGGCGCTATCATACCAGGGGATAATCTACGCTCCGTACAGGTACGCGATTGAGGCGGTCGACCTGACGACGATGAGCATGAACAACCCTGAGTTCATGCCTGTCCTTGGTCCGACCAGTGTGCCTACGGCAAGCGCATCCGTTGACATCTACTTCCAGTACCTCTACGAGACCTGGTGGAATGACTATTGGATTGCGAATTGGGGCGGGGACCCCGACTGGGTCGGCGACGCGTTCTATTCGGCCGGGGCCACAGACGGATACTATCTGGGCACGACCTATTCAATAGAAATGAACAGGGAAGCAGCGTACTCGTGGCTGAACCTGCCGACTGGGGACGATGTTGCGACCTGGTGGGCAGCTAACAAGGAGTCCACGGAGGACGCATGGGATGCCTGGATCCTCAACGAGGGGAACGTTAGGCTAGACATCTACTGTGGCTACGAATGGTCCTACGATGCATTCGGAACCTACATGGATCTCGTCGAGCTCGGCCCCGACAGCGTTGTCTTGCAGCTAGACCACATCAGCTGGGGGTACGAGATCCTGATGACCAGATGGCTCACTGAGACGCAGGTATCGCCTGGGCTGGAGCCATGGTATGAGGACTTCTCGATGCAGGTTTCCTACGGTGAGACGACTGCAGACCTTGTCTCCGACGCAGTGGCGCAGTACAGCATGCACGCAAACAAGGCCAACCAGACTGCTGACGGCGCGGCATGGGTCTGGGAGCCAGCAAAGGTCGACTACATCTACAAGGTGGGACACCCGTCGAATTACACGCCTTACAGGACCCTGAAGTACCAGAGCTGGAACGCAGGGGACGTGTTCTTTGGCACGGAAGTGCCATACGAGCAGACCCCGAATGAGTTCGACCTGGCAGAGGGCCAGACGCTGACGATCCAGCTACCTACCGTCAACTGTCCCGCATACCAGGGAGTCGGCCTGACCGAAGCGGACTACGATCTGCTTGGTGCCGGGGACAACACTTCGTTCCTCGACATAATGGACAACGGTCAGCTTGGCCTTGGATACTGGGTGACCGGATGGCCTTCGGGACTTGACTTGACGAACATGTACAACCCGACGACCAGGACCTTGACGGTCCAGGGTCCCCAGGACTTCGAGAACAACGTGCGCAGCCCAACGACGATGTACCACGGCGCGCCTTGGGTTGAGTTCTGGGTGGACCACACGGCACCTGTGGCTGACGCTGGGACCGACATTGGCGGTGTAGTCACTCAAACGCCGGTGACTTTCTTCGGAGAGAACTCAACCGACGACGTGCGCGTATACAACTACACCTGGAGCTTCATGCACGATGGATCACCGGTGACTTTGTGGGGTCCGAATCCAGACTTCAGCTTCATGACGCTGGGAGACTACACGGTCACGCTGACGGTGATGGACTCTATCGGAAACACAGACACTGACGCCATGATCGTCCATGTGACGATCATTATACCTGAGTTCCCGATGGTCCTGATACCGCTGGCCGCGACTATGGCCCTGATCGTGGTGTTCAAGAAGCGGAAGCAGTAGTGCGGCAGTAAGCCAACGGAGCCCGGCGTGCTTCGGCGCGCCGGACCTGAAACCCTTTTCCTCTTGTTCTTTGTCTTCTCTTCCCCCCAGCTCATGCGAGAAGTCTTTTAAGCATAGTTATAAGTAATCACAAGGCGATTTGAAGCAAATCAGAACACCGAGGTGGATGGGATGCCGCAGGTCGTTTCGCTTCCGAAAGAGAAGGCAGTAGAGATTGGCGAATTCCTCACGAACAATGTCTCCAGGGCCGTCGTTTACGCGCTTCTCCACAAGCAGCCATTGACAAGGAAGGAGATCGAGAGAAGCGCCTTGACGGACTCGATGAGGAGGTTGTCCCTGAGTGCACAGACCAGGCAGCTCAAGGACAAGAGCTCGGTCCAGATGCGCACTCTCCTCACAAAGGGCGTCGACTGCGGGATGCTGGTACCAGTCACGTCGAAGCGTTTGAACTACTACTTCCTGAACTCGGACATCCGGATCGAGCCAACGCCAATACGAGACCCGTTCGAGCCCACGGATGATGTGGCCGTCAACGCGTATCTGGATCGGACATTGGCGCACACTCCGGGCCAGGCGGTGCTCCCGGGCTGGGGGACAGCTGCTGACAACACAATCCTTCCCGTGCCGTACATAGACACTCCGAAATCACTCGTCCTTTGGCTCAGCTGGATGATCACCCCCACCAGGAGGCAGATCCTTCACCACATAGGCGCCAACGGCTTCACCACGCGGCCGAAGCTCCGGACGGACCTCGGATTCTGGGCCGATAGGATCGTCGCCAAAGAAGGAATCCCATCGGGCGTTCTCGAGAAGGTCGATGACCAGATAAGGTACCAGTTCTCCACATTCTCGTTCTCCAAGCTGAAGATGAAGAAAGAGGATGAAGGCAAAAAGAGACCTTGGACGACATACCCGCCATCGTTCTGGCTAACAAGGACCTACGAGCCGATCAGGTGCGTCATGGGCGCGTCCAAGTATCTCGGGGACAAGAAGCCGGACGCTACTCCCGGCGCGATACTCGAGGAACTTGCGAAGCAGGATGTGACGGTCGTCGAGAAGAACAGGCGGGAGTTCCTGGAAGTCAACTTCCTTGAGAGAATGAGCTTCTACGCGGTCTATCATTCCTCGGGAGATCCGGCGGTGAAGATCTCGGCCGACTCACTTGTCCCAGAGAAAGTCACATACAACGCCCCTGAGCACCCGCTTGTCTGGATAGCGAAGACTGATGAGGAACACGCTGGTGCGAGGATGGACTTCAAGCACGAGGCCGCCATGATGCTCATGTCCAGGAAGACCAAGGAGGATCAGGTAGCGTTCCTGGATAAGATGATGAAGGACCTCGCGTTCGAGAGGATCGGAAGCGTGCTCGAGGACCACGAGGGCAAGTTGGGCAAGGACCTTGAGAAGCTCAGGGCTCAGTCCTTCGGGCTCGGTGCAGACTCGATCTCCGCTGTTGCGGGACTTGAGGTGAACAGGGAGGAGATTCTCTCCGAGAAGAGGTACTTCGAGAAGTTCATGAACTTACTCATCCCAGGCTCCATACCGAAGAAGAAGCTGTTGGAGACCGAGGAGCTTCTCGCCTCGATTTCGAAATCCCAAGAGGCTGCTGCGCCACCTGAGAAGAAAGAGGAATAAGCCACCTCCTCGTTAGGGCTCACCGACTATCCGAGGACCGGTGAGCTGGGTGCCAACTGATGCCAGACGACGAAGGGAGCTGCCGAGCGAGGCCAAGCGAAGAGGGGCATCGAGGGCGAAGGTAGTCCCCACGAGCGTCATCGTTGTTGACCCTAGAGTCAGGTTGAAATGCTCGATTCCCCTGTGCGACAACCTCGGAAGACATCTTCTTTGCCCGCCGAACGTGATGCCAATCGATCAGTTCCGAGAGACGCTCAAGGCATTCAAGAATGCACTCCTGCTCCAGATAGAGTCTGATTATGATTCGAGTGACAAGTCGAACCTGCACCTCGACGCAGAGATGTGCGCTGATCTCCATGAGGTCACCGAAGCCCGAAGATTCGAGAAGAAGCTCACGCAGCTGGTGGAGGAGATGGAGGCACTGGCTTTCAAGAAGGGATTCTACTTCGCAACTGGACTTGGGGGATGCGAATGCGTTCTTTGCGACACGTGCGTCGGGCAGGGTTCCAAAAACCCGTGTCGCCATCCGTTCAGAGCCAGGCCATCCATGCAGGCTCTTGGCATTGATGTCATAAAGACCTGCAAACGCGCTGGGATGCCTGTCAAGCTTTCGTCGAGCCAGAAGGTGCGATGGACAGGACTCGTATTGCTCGATTAGTCGAGTTATCTAGCTCGTGTACACTCTCCGCGAACCGAACGCTCAGACATAAGCATCGTGCGTTTGACGCTGAAGCAGTCATATCGGACACCGCCAGGCTTCTTCCCAAACATTCATATTACCATACTCAATTGGAGACACTTAAGCCAAAACATAAGCAACCATTAGAATACATTACAGCCAACTAATATGTCACTTATGGATGTGAGATACATGTTGACGCAGAGAGAGCAGCAGATCCTAGAGATATTGGGGAGAGGAACGCGGTCACCAACTCTATTGGCATCAGAACTCGGGATCACTCAGTCCGGTGCCACCCAGGCCCTCCAGAAACTCGAGAAGAAGGGCATCCTGACGCGGACCAAGGTCGGGAGGAACGTTTACTATCGCCCAATTTTGGAGCCGAAACCGACAAAAAAGGCGGCAACGAGGGAGGATCTGGACCTGATCATGGAGTCCTACCACTCGTTGTCTAAGGTCTGGACGCATGTTTTGCGTCTGGATTTGACCCATGAAGAGCTGTCCAAGGTCCGGGAGGCCAGAAATCTCCTGGAAGAGATACTCGTGAAGCACGGTAAGAGCGTCGAGTGAATGGTCTCAACCAGCGCCGGGACTCAGTCGCTTGACCCTTCTACTTGAGCGCATCTTGGGCCTTCGATATATTATCGACAGTGAAGGCGATTTCAGTTGCCCCGCCCTCCTTTCCCATGATGTATATGGAATCAACGTTCACCATTACCCTCGCAAGCTTCCTCGCAACTTTGCCCAGTTCGCCAGGCCTGTCTGCCATCTTGACTGATATCACATCTCGCAAATCGTAGTGTATTCCGGAGCGAGCCAGAGTGGATTTCGCGGTCGCTTCATCATCGGTCACGATTCGAATCATCGGTCTGTCGCTGGCTCTCTCGCTCGAGATCGCCTTTATGTTCACACCGTTGGATCCCAGCAGTTCGCAGACCTTGGCCAGCTCGCCAGGTTTGTTCTGGACGTAGACATCGAATTCCTTCAAATTCACACACTCTGCTCACCCTATGAATGGACTAGAATAAATAGAGTTTCGATGTGTGGTTCGGGTCGGCTACATGTGAGATTACTGCGGGCTCTTGGGGAGCTGTGCCCAGCGCTTGACCCACCAGTACGCAAGGTACGTTGAACCGACAGTTGCAAATGTCATCACCGAGAGCGTCCATATCAGCCATCTCCCTTCTATATTGAACACGAAACCGAATATTGTGGCTAGTGTGTTAGGAACAAGCACCGCGGTGCCCAGAACCGTTAGCCAGGTTATCGTCAGTGCCATCCTGTTGTTCAGAACCTGGAGCTGATTGTTGTACAGCGCCTGAAGCACTTCCAGCCCAGAAGCGAGCACCTCAGACATGTGCTCACTCAGGGATATCTGCCGATTAGTGTCCTCAACAAGCAGCTGTATCTGCGACAGCATCTTGGGGTTGTCCGAGATGAGTTGGGCATCACCAAATCTCAGCGAGTGGAGGACATCCAGCGTACGCCAGAGGGTATTCAGGTAAGTGATCAGCGTGTGCTTAAGCTCGTAGATCTGCTTCCCCACCTCTATTCGAGGCGCGGTCGGATCGAGCAGTACCCCACTCATCAGGTCTCCCTGCTCCTCGATCTCTCTCAGATACTCGAAGTTCCTTGAGTTGTTCTCATCGAGTATCCGAACCAGCATCGACGCGAGCTTGTCCTCCAACGACATAGACACAGGCAGCTTCCGTATGTAGTTGTCAGCATACCTCGAGAACTGGACGAGCCTCACGACCTCTTCACTGTGAATCGTCACAATGAGGTCTTTCCGAACCAACAAAAGCAAAGGGAACGCTTGCAGGTCAATCTTGTTGACTCTGACCGCGGGAACCATTATACCGATCTCAGTTTCATTATCGATGAACTCCGAGTAGTACCCCTTCAGAAGATTTGGAACCAGGGACGCGCTGAATCCGAGCCTGATTGCGACATCTGACCCATCCTTCAGAACGTCGCAGACCGTGAAGTTGATCCAGGCAACAGTGGAACCCTGGAGAGTCGAGAAGAACTCTTCAGGGGTGTTTCCGACGACTCGGATTGGTTTCCCGGCGTGTGGAAGCGCCACGCATACGGCCCGCGGCGCTTTGATCTCGCACTTCTCCCCCGTCACGGACTCCTTTTCAATGGGCCGCGCGGCAGCTGGCTTCGAAGGTTCTTTCCCTGCCACTCTCCTCTCCTCTTGAGACAAACGCCGGCCCTCCCAAACAGCTAGGATTTGCTCTGACTTCCACCTGTATGAACCATAGCCAATGATTTATGTTTCGCTGCGAGGCCCGGTTCTATCAGACCTCTACCAGTATGCATCCTTTTAATACTCTGCCAGCTATTTCGACGGCGATATGCCATGAGGGTACTCCTCATACACGCTGATAGGTTCGAATACGAAGTCAAAGAACCGACGAAGATGGCGGAACCCCTCCCTGAGAAACAGCCGAGGACACATGCGTTCGAGGAGGTCCTTGTCAGTTTCACGACCGTAGAAGAGAGCGACGAGGACGTGGCGACTATCGCCGAGGTCGCTGCCACCGACCTCGCGGACGTCTACAGCAGAGTCAAAGCTCAACGACTCGTGCTCTACCCCTATGCACATCTGAGCCCCAAACTGGCTTCACCGAAACTAGCAGTCGAAGTACTGAAGGCTGTCGAACAGGAATTGCGGGACAAGGGCATCGATGTCCACCGATCGCCCTTCGGATGGTACAAGGGGTTCGAAATCAAGTGCAAGGGGCACCCACTCTCTGAGCTTTCTAGAGAGTACACGGCCGAGAAGAAAGTCACCCGCGAAGAAGTGGTTGAGAAGATTCAGAAGACCTTCTACATTCTGACACCTGAGGGTCAGGAACACCCTCTCGACCTCGAGAACGCAGAGTCGATGGGGTTTCTGGACAGGTATCCTTCGCTGAAGACATTCATACTGTCGGAGGAAGTCGGGCGAAAGAAGGGTGAGGAACCTCCTTCGATAAAGGCGATGCAGCGACTTGAGCTGGTCGACTATGAAGAGGCGAGCGACAGAGGGCACTTCAGAATGTTCCCGAAGGGCCATCTTGTTTTCAAGCTGCTCGAAGAGTGGGCGCAGTGGATCGCGGTAGAGAAGATCGGAGCAATCCAGATTGACACCCCAATTTTGTACGACTGGTCGTTCCCCGACATCAGAAGCCAGGGGATCTCTTTCCACGAGAGACACTACACTCTCAAGACGGAGGAGAACAGGGAGTTTGTGCTGAGATTCGCCGGGGACTTCGGGCTTTTCAGGATGATGAAGGGGGCCACGCTTAGCTACAGGAACCTCCCGCTCCGCATATACGAGTTCTCAAAGAGCTTCCGGCTGGAACAGCGCGGGGAGCTCACTGGCCTGAAGAGACTCAGAGCTTTCCATATGCCCGATGTCCACTGCTTCACGAAGGACATTGATGAGGGCTGGAAAGAGTACATGCTCCTCTACAAGAACTATGCAGACCTCGCCGATGCCACCGGAGTCGAGTACGCGGTCGCATTCCGGATAGTCAAGGAGTTCTACGAGAAGTACAAGGAGAACATAGTCGAGCTGCTGAAGTACTCCAAGAAGCCGGCGCTGATAGAGGTGCTCTCGGAGATGAAGCACTATTGGGCCGTGAAGCACGAGTTCCAGGGCATAGACGCAGTCGGCGGCGCGGTCCAGCTAAGCACGGTCCAACTGGACGTCGCAGACGCCGAGCGGTACGGCATTGTGTATACTGACGCGGACGGCAAGAAGAAGGGATGCATCATATGCCACTCGTCGATAGGTTCGATCGAGAGATGGATTTACGTGTTACTAGAAGAGGCCCTGAAGCACGAGAAGCCCTCATTGCCTTTCTGGATCTCACCTACTCAAATCAGGCTGATTCCTGTCGGATCTGAGTTCGCTCCCGATTGCGAGAGTCTTTCGAAGGAGATACGAGCAAGGGTCGACATTGACGACACGGACGACAAGGTCGGCAAGAAGATAAGGAATGCCGAGATGGAGTGGATCCCGATGATCATCGTCGTCGGTGAGAAGGAGAGATCCTCTGGTCAATTCCCCGTGAGGTTGAGGAGTGGACAGCAGAAGATGATGACTCTGGATCAACTGAAGGCTGAAGTGGCCAGATTGTCCAAGGACTACCCAACAGCCAGATTGCCTCTCCCGTCGCTCCTCTCCAAGAGGCCTACCTTCAGAGGGTAGACGGCGAGATCACCTGTTGTCCTCGTCGCCCCATATGAACTTGTGCAGCTGCGGGAGTACCCGCACATTGAGGTTCTCCTTGAGGACCTTCTCAGCCAGGGACTTCAGATCCTTGCCCCCGACTGGAGTGAAAATCACTTCGCACTTGGGTGAGTATTCTTGGATGATACCTTTCGCGTAGCTATAGTCCGCATCGTCAGAAATGATGAACTTGAGCTGGTCCGTCGGCCCGAGGAGCTCTATGTTCTTGAAGATCATCTTGTCAGCCTCTCCGGACGAGGGGCACTTGATGTCCATGCTGACCGTCAGATTCTCAACGCATGGTAGCTCGTCCAAGGACATCGCCCCGTTAGTCTCAAGGACGACCTGATATCCTTGGTCCAGCAGCATGTCAAGCAGCTTCAACGTCCCCTTCTGGGCCATCGGTTCCCCGCCAGTGAGGCAGACGTGCCTGCACTTCTGCTTCTTGACCTTCATCATGATCTGGTCGAGGGTCATCTCCTCGCCCCCTTCGAAAGCCTGAGGAGTGTCGCAGTAAGTGCACCTGAGCGGGCACCCAGAGGTCCTGACGAATGCAGTCGGAGCACCTATTGTCAGCCCTTCGCCCTGAAGCGACTTGAATATCGAGTATACCTTCATCCCCTCACCTCGTACTCCAGCGGGTCTTCTATCCCAGTGTCCGCGAACCCCTGTAATCTGAGCAGGCAGGAGTCGCACATGCCGCACGCCTTCACCCCGCCCTCGTAGCAGCTCCAGGTCAGCTCGAGCGGCACCTGGCGCCTCACCGCTTCTTTGACTATCTCAGCCTTCGACATCTGGAGTATGGGGGCGAGCACCTTGATGGGCCTGCCCTCCTTCCCGGCTTTCGTACCAACATCGAGGGTTTTCTGAAAAGCGGCGATGAACTCCGGGGTGCAGTCCGGGTATCCGCTGAAATCCACGGAGTTCGCGGCAATGAAGACCGCTTCCGCTCCCCTGCTCTCCGCGATGGACGATGCGATGCTCAGGAAGATGATGTTCCGCGAGGGCACATATGTGCTGGGAACGCCCTTTCCGATGGCGTCCTTGCACCTCCCCTTCGGAATCGCCATCGAGCCATTCGTGAGAGAGCTCTTGAGGAGCCTTCCCAAATCCAAAGGGATAATGATGTGCTCCTTGACCTTGAAGTGCTTGACAATCTTGCGGGCGCTATTGAGTTCTCGCATGTGCTTCTGCCCGTAGTCGAATGTCAACGCGACAACCTCGTAGCGGTCGCCAACGGCCATCGCGAGCACGGTCGAGGAATCCAGTCCCCCAGAAAGTAGCACAATAGCCTCAGCCATCTGACCACCCGAGATCAAAGGTCAATGCCGGTCCAGGCGCCCTGTCCCCTGCCCTCGTCGACCCCTATCTCGATCCTCCGCACATTCTTCGGGAACTTAACCGTTTCCAGCAGCCGCTGGAGGACGAACTCTGCCAGGGTCTCGGCGGATGCGACTTCTATGTCCAGCATGATGCAGTCGCACAGCGGAAGCTTGAACTCTTTATCGCCCACCTTGTAGAAGACGTAGTCCTTGTTGACGACGACTCCCGGGTCCTTCTTGGGGATCAGCACTCTGTGGTCGAGCTCGGCGGCGACTCCTCTGAGGAACTCCTTCACCCTAATGAAGTCCATGATCACGCCTTTCTGACCGATATCCCCCTCGATCACAGTGTTGATTGCGTAGTCGTGGCCGTGAAGCCGACCGCACTTCTTGTGCATGGGGATTATGTGGGTTCCTGAGAATGTGATTTTCGAAGTCCAGCCGTTGATTTCCAGCCTCATCGCAAAACGGATAGTGAAGGAGCACTAAATAGTTTCAGGCACGAGGGCTCCGTGGAGTCCCCGCTTCAGCCATTCCCGCAGCGATCATCACCGAATCTGAGAAGTCCGTCTTTGCCCTGGATGTGTCGACGAATATCTTGTCTAGATTGACGACGGGTGCCCCGAACGCTTTCCCCCCTCCTACGAAGTGGATCGAACGGAAGATGAGATTGCCCGTGACTCCGTCGGGTGCGACGATGAGATCGCTTCTTCTCAGCGCGTCCTCTATCAATATCCCGTAGTGTCTCGCCTGGTAGCCCTTGGAAGTCAGTTTCTTCGTAAGCAGCTCCCCCTCCTCGATACTGCTCCTGATGGCTTCCCCTCGGCCGACGTCTTCGAGCCTGCCCTTGGACAGAATGCCTATCCTCGGCCTCCAGCGGATAGCTGAGAAGTATGCCATGGTCCGCTCGACGAGTTCGGTCCTGCTCTCGATCCCGTTCCCTTCGTCAATACCCACGGGCGTGAGTAGGAAGTTCTTACCTTTGCTGTCCTGCATTATGGCTGTCCGCATCACGACCGGCAGCTTGAAAGCCAGCCGGATATCCTTCATTGTCTCCCCCGAGCCCAGAGTGCCTCGCACAGCAACATCGATCTTCGATCTCATTAGAGATGCGACGAGGTCAGTTGGATCCGCGAAACGCACAAGCCGCACGTCGCATCCGACAGCCGAAAGTCTCTTCGAGGTCTCGACGAACAACTTGCGCGATGCGCCGATTCCCACTTTGGCCTTCGAACTGCATCCACGAGAAAGCAGACGAGGGACGTTGATCATGTGAAGAATGCCTCCTCAAAGCTCGTCCTCGGTCATCTGGTCAAAAGTGTAGTTCTCCCACTTGCGAACCCCCAGGAGTATCTCCAGCTCCTGCGGAGTGAGCAGGGGTCTATCGTACATCGCGACGTCATCGATGGCGATTCTCGGACATGCAGTCGAGACATATGCATCGAAGCCGAGGGACTTCAGCTTCTCCGGGTCGAACTTGTCCATGAGTATCAGGGCTGCATCCTTCTTCTTCCATCTCAGGAGTTTCCTCAGTTCCCGGGCTCTCCTGATCCTCCTCTGCCCCAGCTTCTCGCCAACTATGATCCCGAAACTCCGCGCCCTCTCTGCTCTCTCGATGACGGCGTGTCGCTGACGAAGGATCTTGTCCTTCACCTGGTCTATCTCCTTCGGTTCCTCCAGGTTTGGGTCGAGGATAACTACCTTCTTGCCAGTCGCGAGGTGCACACCAAGCGCGTGGAAGGTGCCGCTCCCAATCAGCAAGTAGCTGTTCACATCCTTGAGTATGCCCGTCGCTGCGGTGAAGTTGCACCCCAGGACCTCCCCGACATGAGACAGCCTGGAGTCCCCCTCGGCGACCTTCATCTTGATGCCCATGCTCTCTAGGCCCTCTATCACATCATCTAGCTCGAAGAGGTGCTGGGATGTGGCGAGCACGCCCACGGGTTCTTGTAGAAGGCCCACGGACTTCTTTAGCTGGTCCGCGAGGGGCACCCTCGACTTGGCCGGGACGAAAATGACTGGTTTGGTGAACTTCAAAGACGGGATAGGCGAGTGACCGATATTCACAATCGCATCGACCATGTCGAATAACGAACTGGGGACATCGCAAGCGCCGAAACACGGCTCCGCGACCACTAACACCTCTGCTCCAGTCTTATTCTCAAGGTCTCCTGCGATCTGATAGGCGCGCTTCTTGAGCCCCTCCGGGACCTGAAGTGCAATCATTCTAGCCTTCAGTCTCTTGATCTCCGATATCGCACTTGCGAGATCAATGTCATACATGACTTCAGCCCACCTCGGGGTCTCCGGAAACGTTCCCCGGAAGAACGATACCAGAGCGAAGGGAGTAGCTGTACAGACGATAAAAAGATTATGCGGGATTCGGGGTCTCTGGGTCTGCCTAGGCAGCGGGGGACATGCCCCTCTCGATATCAATGTAGCAGGGGGACGGTAGCTTGATTGCCGCCCGCTTCAGAGCCAGCTTGGCGTACGCGAGGTTCGCCTGCGACGTTTCCAAGGTCATGATCTCCTGGTCCGCCCTGACCCTTGCCGCCGTACCGATTGGCTTTCCGAACGCGTGCCTCATGCCATCAGAGATACGGTCCGCGCCAGCGCCCGTGGCGATCTTGTTCTCCCTGATAACGTTGTGCGGATAGACCCTTATCTTCAGGTGATAAGCATTCTGAGGTATCTTCTTGGCAAGGTATCTGTTGGCCGAGATACGCGCGGACTCCAGGGCGATGTGCCTTATCTGGCACTGCTCGACGACCCTGAGGGTCATTCGGACAGCGTAGTCCCCCTTGGTGCCGTGCTCGAACTGCGTGATCCTGGAAGAGGGGACGCCGCCCATGTACTCTCTCCGGCAGTAGGCCTGTCCTTTGATCTCCCTGTACATGCTTCCAGGCTTGCGAGACATGGTGCCACCAGGTGCTTTACAGCCTCAGGTTTGCTGAGATACTGGTTATCGTATATAAACCTCACTGAGGACGCACCCGACATGGTGATGTTGCTGGCCCGCCGGTCAAGCATTATCTACGGTCTCTCCAATTACTGAGGCGATGGGCAGAAGACACGTAGGGAAAGGAGACGCGAAGGACATCGCCCGCGAGAGGATAGAAACGCTCTTTGAACTCGCGGAGAAGGAGGCCCTCGGCGGGAGCCAAGAGAGGGCCAAGCGATACGTTTCGCTCGCGCTTAGACTAGGCGAGCGGCACAAGGTGCGCGCGGGGCACAAGAGGAGCTACTGTCCTTCCTGCCACGCGTTCTTCGCGCCCCCAAGGAACCTCCGGGTGAGGACGCATAGAGGCAGGGTTTCGATGACCTGCCTAGGATGCGGCCACATCATCCGATATCCTGTCAAGAAATCGCGGGCGTGAGCAATTGGACAAAAAGAGGATAATCGAACTGAGGTCGAAGGGCCAAGCCCTTGAAGCGACCGTCTACGTCGGCAAGGATGGCATTACGGAGAGCATCTTGGGGGAGATCGCCCGACAACTGGACAAGCGCAAGCTAGTGAAAGTCAAGTTGCTCCCCGCAGTCGAACAGGACAGGCATGAGACCGCCGTCGAATTGGCCGCGAAGAGCGCATCCGTGCTCGTTGAAGTCAGAGGGAGGACTGTCTTGCTGGCGAAAGAGTGACCTGCGGGGGAAGTGGCCATCATTTAAATACGGACTAATCGATTGGTTTTGAAAAGTGGGTAGTGGTCAAGTATGCTTGACGCAAAGTTCATCAGGGAGAATGAAGGGCTTGTGCGGCAAGCGCTCGAGAACAGGCGTTACGACCTTTCGGTCCTCGAGGAGTTCCTTGGCCTGGACAAGTCCTGGAGAGCGCTCACCGAGGAAGGCAACGCTCTGAGGAAACAGCGCAACCAAGTCGCAGATGAGATCCCGAAACTACCCAAGGACGAGAAAGACGCAAGGATCACAGAGATGAAGAAGATCGCAGACCGCATCAAAGTGATCGAAGGGGAGATCAAAGGGATTGAAGGCAAGAGAGATGAGCGTTTGCTCAACATCCCCAATGTCCCGGATCCGAGCGTTCCGGTCGGACCTCCGGAAGAGGGCGATGTCTTCCTGCGTACCTGGGGGGATGTGCGCAAGTTCGATTTCAAACCGCTCAACCACTGGCAAATCGGGGAGAGACTCGACATAATAGACTTCGACAGGGGCGCCAAGATCACGGGGACGGGGTTCTATGTCCTCAAGGGAGATGGCGCGAGGCTCGAGCGGGCCATGATCAACTTCATGCTGGATCTGCACAAGGACCAGGGTTACAGAGAGATATTTCCGCCTGCCATAATCAACCGCAAGAGCTGCATTGGCACAGGCCAATTGCCGAAGATGCAGGACGACATGTACTGGGTCGAGAGGGACGATCTTTGGCTCAATCCGACGGCAGAGGTGCCCGTCACCAACCTTTACGCGGACGAGATCCTCGCCCGCGAGCAGCTCCCGATCTACCACACCGCATACTTGCCCTCGTTCAGGCGGGAGGCGGGCAAGCATATCGAGACCAAGGGTATCGCACGTGTTCATCAGTTCAACAAGGTTGAGCTCGTGAAATTCGTGCTCCCCGAGACCTCCCAGCAGGAGCTCGAGACCCTGCTTGCGGACGCGGAGGCGGTCACGCAGGGGCTGAAGCTCCCCTACAGGATCAGGCTGCTCTCCACCGGGAGCGTCGGGTTCCACTCGTCTAAGACATACGATATCGAGGCATATGCGGCGGGCATGGACCAGTGGCTGGAAGTCTCCTCATGTAGCGATTTCAAGGATTTCCAGGCGAGGAGAGCGATGATCAAGTTCAGGCGCGAACCCCATCTGAAGAGCGAGTTCGTCCACACCCTCAACGGGTCCGGGATTGCGCTTCCGAGGACCATGGTTGCCGTGCTGGAGAACTACCAGAACAAGGACGGGACCGTCACCGTGCCCGAGGTTCTGAGGTCTTACATGAAAGGGACCGAGATCATCGGGTGAGGGCGGCCCGGTCACCTCCGTTATCAAAGATTCTCTCTCACTAATGAGAATCAGCCATGATTGCCAGTTCTGTCCTCTATATATCCGCCGGGGGGACCTGTTGTCACGTGCGAGCAGGTCCCTATGGCTAAGGATACGGAATTCGCAACACTTGTCGGAAAGGCGTTCCTCCGCGAGCTTGACATGGGACACAGGGACTCCGCGATAGCTTTCGGACGCGCGTTCCTCTTGGCACTTGGCATGCAAGGGCCCGAGTCGGACGGCGCTGCGAAACCATACGGAGACCGCTGGTCAAAGCACGCGCTCGCGGATTCTTACAACACCGCCGAGAGCGGAGGCTAGTTCCGGAAGCCGAATTGAACCTGCTCGCTGGAAAGTCAAACAATTCCCGATTTCTCGACCGGCCGTACATCGGTCGTTGTGGAAAGGGGGGTGCCTTGAATGGCAGGGATGATAGCCGACATTGGAGAGCGAGCTATTCGAATCCGGAGGAGCAGGCTCCCAGGCAAGTTCGTCGTGGCAACGGCCATGGTACTCGGCCTGCTGGCCTCTTCAATTGTATTCGAGAACACGAGCTCAAGGGCCGCTGAGGCGCCGACCAGCTACGGATGGCAGGCAACGACAGTCCTTCTACCCCAGACTCTGCTGAACATTGACACCTCCGGCAAGAACATCACCGCGACATACCATTTCGGATGGAATGAGTCTTACGATCTCTCCAAGCTGAATTGGTCGGTCCCAGACCGAACCAGGACGGACCAATTGTACGTCCTGGGCTTAGGAGCTAAGGTATGGGTCCAGCGGGTGGACATCGACGCGGATTTCCCCGTTGAGTTCACCCAAGGAGATGGGACAAGTCTCAACTACAGATTCGACTACACGACCGACCGCGAGACCCGACACATGTACCTCACTGGGGAGAGGTCCTTCTGGAAATGGGACCGGACCCCTAACGTGATATACAACTACAGCGTCAAAGGCAGTTGCTCGATCGAGGACGCCTGGAAGGCCGGCGGTTGGACTCCCGAAGAGGGCATCGCCCTGAAGTTCGCTCCCGAGGGCACCCTCGTCCTGGGCAGATGCGATTTCGAG
>Ga0214474_1000641_pt1 | contig 16928 bp, 15 predicted proteins | sample RVTome_2_FD_187335 | JGI IMG/M metagenome (GOLD analysis project Ga0214474, IMG submission 187335) | Soil microbial communities from uranium-contaminated site in the Upper Colorado River Basin, Wyoming, United States - RVT95D214 HiSeq ...
CTCCCCGATTTAAGCATAACCTCATCAGATATAACCTTTATGCCTTCAGCGCCAGTGGCAGGAGAAGCTGTTACTATTACGGCAACAGCAAGAAACAGAGGAGAGACAGTCGCAAACAATGTAACCATGGATTTCTATGATGGAGATCCATCAGCAGGGGGCAGGAAGCTTTACGGTACAACTTTCCCTTCGATAAGCGCAGGGAATTCCGCCACATTTAATCTGTCAGCAACCTTTATAGAAGGAAGCCATGATATCTATGTGGTCGTAGATAAGAACAATTCCGTACCGGAAGGTAGCGAGACTAATAACGCCGCAATGAAGATCTTGGAAGTTGGAGGGGGGACAGATTTAGCGATAACAAACTCCGACATATCCTTCAGTCCTACCTATCCGATTGAAGAGAATGTGGTGACAATCAATGCTGCCATTCATAATGTAGGTGAACTAGGGGCCAATAATATCCTGGTAAGGCTTTTCAGGGGCGATCCGGATTCCGGGGGAAGCCAGATAGGCTCTGAGGTGACTGTACCTGCAATTGAAGCAAGAGGGACGACGACTGTAAGCACGACATGGGACAGCACAGGGCATGCGGGCAACAATGACATTTATATAAAGGTAGACCCTCTGAATACCCTCGCAGAAGTCGATGAACTGAATAACAAAGCATTCAAGACAATAAAGGTAGCCGCCAAGACAGGAGCAGATTTAACATTGTCAGCAGCAGACATTAACTTCATACCGTTGACACCAACCACAGGTAATGTAGTGACTATTACAGCCAATATAAGGAATACCGGAACTTCAGATGCGAGCAATGTCTTCATAGAATTCAGTCTTGGAGACCCGAATGTCGGAGGGACACTGATACTTGGAAGCCAGACGATACCATTTATTGCAAAGGGCAGTTCTGCTCTTGCTCAGATAACGTGGAACACAACAGATTTTTCAGGAACATATGAAGTTTACGTAAATGCAGACCCAGCTAACGAGATAACAGAACGGGACGAGACAAACAACATGGCCCATGCACCACTTGACATACAGGCACCACAGGGAGCTGACATAATGATCACCTCGATAGATACAGCGAATCTCATAACAGACACCCAGACCCTTGCAGTTTCAGGCTCAATAAAGATAACTGTTGAAAACAAAGGCAACCAGCCTACGAATCAACCTTTTGAAATAACAGTCTTTGAGGACAGAAACGGCAATAAACAACCCGATTCAGGTACGGACAATATTCTCGGGACACTCACATACACAAACAATCTGACGGCCGGTGCAATGGATACCATAGACATCCCTGTCTCAGGCACTGTCCTATTCAGGGACAACCTCATCTATGTAACAGCAGACAGCGGTAATTCTATCCAGGAACTGGATGAGACAAACAACACGAGAAGTACGGGTCAGCAGTGCGAATACAGACCCCCTGTTGGAGCATTTCATCCTGTGGAGAAATGGCACTGGAACGGAAGCAGCATTTTACCGGGCTACCAACATGTGATGCAAATGCCTGTAGTGGCAAATCTTACCGATACCAACGGGGATGGACTTATAAATGAAAAAGATGTACCGGATATCATATTTACTGCTTTTCAGAAGCAATGGTGCGGCACCTTCTGTACAGGTGCCCTCATAGCATTAAGAGGAGATACGGGGCAGGAGATATTTGCAATTGCAAACCCTGCGACCTCAGGCGTTTCTCAGCCAGCAGTTGGAGACATAGATGGCGATGGATTTGTTGAAATAATAGTACCTTATTCCTATAATGGCGGACTTATAGCCTTTGGACATAATGGCGCAGTGAAATGGATCAGTAGCAGTTCTCCGGGTTATCTCATCGGCTGGGGAGGCCCGCAAATTGCTGACATAGATGGGGACGGCAAACCGGAAATTATTGTTGGTTCTACCGTATTGAATAACGACGGGACATTGAGATGGCAGGGAACAGGGGGAAATGGGAAGGGCCTATCTGTAATTGCGGATATTGATTTGGATGGGGTTCCCGAGATAGTCGCAGGTAATACTGTCTATAGAAATAACGGGTCAATATACTGGCAGAACACGGCACTGCCTGACGGATTCACTGCAGTTGCGAACTTCGATAATGATCCCTACCCTGAAATAGTTCTGGTTGCATATTCCAACAAAGTATATCTCCTTGACCACAATGGGAATGTCAAATGGGGGCCCGTCGGAGTTCCAGGCGAATATGGCGGCGGTGCTCCAACAGTGGCAGATTTTGACGGAGACGGGAAACTTGAAATTGGAGTGGCCTTTGCGTCTCGTTATGCCGTATTTAAATCTGATGGAAGCATTCTATGGCAAAGTGTAATTTCGGACCTCAGTTCTGCCCAGACCGGTTCGTCTGTTTTTGATTTTGACGGAGACGGGAAGGCCGAAGTCGTCTACAATGATGAAAATTATTTCAGGATATACAGGGGAAGTAACGGACAGGTATTATTTTCTTCACCAAACGCATCAATAACAGCCTATGAATATCCAGTGGTTGTTGATGTTGATAACGATAATCACGCAGAGATTGTGGTCGTCTCTAACGATTGGTATTCACCAGTTCCGCGAACACCACCAGGCATTCGTGTTTTTAAAGACGCCAATAATAACTGGGTAAACACAAGGAAAATCTGGAACCAGCATACCTATCATATAACCAATGTAAATGACGATGGAACGATCCCAAGACACGAGCAGAACAACTGGGAAACATATAACAATTATAGATGCAATTCTCTTCTTCCTGAACAGGCCCTTGGAACCCCGGACATAACAGCATCCTTTATAACAGTTGACCAGACAAATTATCCTGCATCCATCACAATCTCGGCAAGGATTGGAAATGGAGGTGCCGTAAGCCAGGTTGCAGGCGTGGATGTTGCCTTCTTCGATGGAGATCCGTCACAGGGAGGCATACTTATCGGAACAACAAAGACCACCAGGGTTCTTGATATAGGAGAATACGAGGACGTTTCTATAACATGGAACAGCCCTTCTTCCGGAAACCATACCATCTTTGCGGTTGCGGATAAGGACAATAAATTCAACGAATGCAGGAAGAACAACAATACAGCATCAACAGGGGTCTTCATCGGAACACCTCCTCCGTTGTATCTTCCCGATCTCTCCATTTCTCCTTCAGACATAACCATCATTCCTCCGAACACCATAGAAGGCCAGCCGGCAAGGATAATAGCTATAATCCATGATACCGGTAATCTCGGCGCATCGGATGTGGTTGTGTCTTTCTATGATGGGGACCCGCAGAGCGGCGGAACACTTATCGGCTCAGTCACAAAATCGCAGATTGACGCAGGTGCGACCGCCCTTGCAGAGATGACCTGGAATACATTCGGGCAGTCAGGAAGAAATTATATCCATGTAATAGTCGACCCTCAGAATCTTATACAGGAATCGAATGAAAACAATAACTCAACACTGGTATCAATAGATGTTACACCGCCGGCAAAACCGGATTTAGCAATAACATCAACGGATATAACATTCTCAAGTCTTAATCCGAAGGAAGGAGACCCTCTTACACTGAATGCATCTATCCATAACTTTGGAACGGATACCAGCGATATAGAAGTATATCTTTATGACGGAAACCCATCATCAGGAGGAATACTTCTTTCTCAAAAGACCATTCAACAGATTATCCCCTTTGGCGGAACATTTACCCTGAGTTTCAGTTTGGATACAATCGGACTTACAGGGAATCACAGCTTCTATATAACCCTTGACCCGAATAATGTAATAGACGAAACAAACGAGACAAACAACATTGCATGGAACACACTTGCAATAGGATCATCAAATATAACTGTAAGCATAACAACAGATAAAAGCGGATATACGGCAGGAGAGGATATACAGATAACAGCAAACATCGTAAACCTTACTGATTCGGAACGCACAGGCACAATTGAAGTCAAAGTCCTTGACCTAAATAACAATGTCGCTTCAATAGTAACGAGTAATCAGGCATTAACCTTAGGCCCGAATGAAAACAGGGTATTGAACCTCACATGGAACACAGGCCAGACCCTTGCAGGCAACTATAAAGTCTATAGTCAATTCACAGAAAACGGAAATGTGGTTTCGAAGGCAGACACGCCGATTACCATAAACGCGTTGATAACCATATCCTCAAGGGTAACGACCGACAAGATATCCTACTTCCCTCTTGAACCGGTTACAATCACCTCAACCATTCAAAGCACAAGCACGAATTACATCTTCGAAAACCTCAATGCAAAGATAACCGTTACAAACAGCCAAGGAACTATACTTTACACTGAAACAAACACAATCCCAACGCTTCTACCCGGCCAGCTTACAGAACTGAAGACCTATTGGAACACATCTACCAATCCTCCCGGAGTTTATCCTGTAACCCTTGAAGTGAAGGATTCATCCGGGACGGTTATATCAACCAGTACAGCAAACATCACAATAACCGATGCTGTGAAACCGTCAAAACTCCTTAAAGGACAGATATCGGTTGACAAACAGAGTTTGTTAAAGGGAGAACCGGTAGCAATAACATACAGCGTAACCAATGTAGGGAACATAGACCTCTCGAATGTCGATCTTAATATCCTGACCGTCAACACAGTTGATACGATTGTATACGACACCCTGACCGATCAGGTCCCCCTTATCATGGGAGCCAATTACGGAAACACCCAGGTTCTCGATACACAGAACTATACCGCCAAAGACTATCTTGTCATCCTGAGGGCAAAGATATCAGGGGTGGAAGAAACCCTTTCAGGCACATACTTCAGGGTGGAAGGAGCGCCTTCAGCCCCATCGCTTAATTCACCGGAACACGGAGAAGATATTGAAACCCTTACTCCTCTATTATCAGTCAATAATGCTTCTGACCCTAATGATGACAAACTCAGTTATAAATTCGAACTTTATACTGACAGTAATCTCACAAATCTCCTCACCTCATCAGGAATGCTACCTGAAGGTAGCAATGTAACCTCATGGCAGGTGCCAATAGAACTTCAGGAAAACGGAGTTTATTACTGGAGGGCAAGGGCATATGACGGAAGGCTTTATGGAGAATGGATGCTTCCTGCTACATTCAGGGTTAATCTAACTAATGAACCTCCGACAGCCCCGACACTGTCAAGCCCTGCTGACAATTCAGAAGTAGACACATTGACACCAATTCTGATTGTCAATAACGCCTCTGACCCTGACAGCACAAATCTAACATATAACTTTGAACTGTCACTAAATGCTGATTTCACACAGATAGCGGCATCTCAGATAGGTATATTTGAAGGCGCAGGAACTACCTCATGGCAGATACCAATAAATCTTAATGAAAACACACATTACTACTGGCGTGCACAGGCTGACGACTGGCTTATAGAAGGCCCGTGGATGACTACTGCAAGGTTTTTTGTCAATACGGCCAATGATGCACCAACAACACCGTCAATCCTTTATCCCTTAAACAACACAGAGATAACGACCCTGAATACAGATGTAATAGCATCAAACAGTGAAGACCCTGACTCTACTACCCTGACATATATATTTGAAATAGATACAGTAAACACATTCGACTCTCTAAACATCATAAGGTCGGGCAATATACCAACAACCTCATGGCACGTAGAAGGGCTGAATGACAACACGTATTACTATATCCGTGCAAAGGCAAGCGACGGACTTGCTGAAAGCCAATGGTCAGAGGTCATAGGCTTCTTTGCAAATACCCAGAATGATGCACCAACAACACCTGTCCTTGCAAACCCTTCAGATGGAAGCGGAGTAAATACATTTAACCCGACCCTTTCAGTCCATAACTCAACAGACATAGACAGAGACGTCCTGACATACGAATTTGAGGTCTATGGAGATCTATCCATGACAACTCTTGTAACCAACATAACAGGTGTTCAAGAAACCCCTCAGATTACCTCATGGACAGTTCCAGTGAATTTGACAGAAAACAATACCTATTACTGGAGAGCAAGGGTATTTGATGGAGAACTTTATAGCGGCTGGATGCCATTGGTCTCTTTCATGGTAAACACTGCCAATGATGCACCAGGTGCTCCATCACTTCATTTTCCTTCCAATAGAATGAGCCTTGATACACTCAATCCAACACTATCAATACATAATGCCGAAGACCCTGACAGGGACAGCCTTACTTATGACTTTGAGATATATTCCAACGGGATATTTATTCAATCGATTACCGGTATACCACAAGGCAATTCTGGCATTACGTCCGTAACAGTATCCGATGCCCTTACTGACAATACGACATACAACTGGCGTGCAAGGGCATACGATGGAGACAGATACGGCGAATGGATGGATATGGCAACATTCTCGATACATCTTCCTGTAACTAATATCACAGCTACAATAGATTTTGATCCGAATACACTGAATAAAAAGAGTAACGGCAACTGGGTAACTGTCTATATTGAACTTCCTGCAGGATATAACGTAAATAATATCATAATATCATCCATCCGGCTTCAAGGAACCATTCATGCAGAGTTATGGCCGTACTGTATTGGAGATTATGACAATGACGGAATACAAGACCTGATGGTGAAATTCAAACGGGCTGATGTCATAAATATTCTACCCAACGGAGACAATGTACAAATTCTCGTAACAGGCACAGTTGCAACGACTACTTTTGAAGGTGTGGATACTATAAGGGTGATTAAGTAGATTTATTCCGTCACTGTCTGTAATATCAAGTTTTTATCTTTTATAGCTTATTTTTTGATTTGGATAACTATGCTGTTTCTTACTTCCCCTATCCCTTCAGTAAGTGCACTGCTTAATCCCTTTGCAAGACTCAAAAATCCCCGGTCATCGAGTTTGACTTTTTTTGAGATGGTACCGATGTATAGTTCCCTGCCATCCGGGGAAAAAAGATTGACATCGAAGAGAAGTTCGCCAAAGGAATCGCTCCCTGCATCATATCCCTCAAACCTTTTAAGGTTTATCTCAAGTGAGTAAAACTCACCGGAGATGGTATTAAGCACCCTAACCTCTTTAAATAGACCTGTTGTGGAGAGGGAATCTTTAAATGCCTCTTTTACCATATCACCTGGGGGTGATTCCCATTTTGAATACCTTGATATCTCCAGTTGATATGGTGAATACCTGTAAGCTATGTATGATTGTGTAAGATACCGCGGAGAATGCATTCGTATGACAATAGATGCATCGGATTTTGCGTTTGTTATAACTTTTTCGACAGGCAGATAAAGGCTGTAGATATTTGTCTCAGGCATGGTGCATGCTGAAATAAAGAAGATGGATAAGATGATTAATAGACCTCTCTGCATCTCACTTCCCCTTTCTTTCCTTGTAGATAATACTCCATGGTTTATTCTTAATCTCCTGAAAGAGATCCTGCAGTTCCTCTGTTGTTTTATTCATGGTATTAAGAAGGATTTCGAGATTCTGTGACTGAATTTCAATGACCCTATCTGCGGATTTTGAAGTCTTCTCTACTGATTTTGCTGTTGCCTCTATACTTTTAATCATCTCCCCTGCCTTTTCAAGGTCTTCCCTTGCCTTCTTTATCATCTGTGAGACCTCGCCTTTATTGTCTTTAACAAGCTCTTCTATCTCATTGAGGACAAGTTCAAGTTTATTGGTAGTTCCTTTTAGACTGGATGCGACCTTATCAAGGTTCGAGGAACCGGAGACAATGGCTTCATTTGTATTCCCTATAAGTGTTTCGATACCTTTTATATTCTTTTCACTGAAGAGTTTGTCTATATCCTTGATTAAACCATCCACGGTCTGTGATAATCCATCAACCTTTGACATAAGTACATCGAATTGGACCTGTTCCTGTGAGGGAATAATATCTCCAACCTTAATCCTCTCAGTTGTTGTCTTATCAACAGAAAGCAGGAGATATATATCTCCAACAAAGCCGATCTGTGTTATAGACGCCTTTGTACCTTTATACAGTGCTGCACCTTTCCTTATACCAATTTCTACAGTAACAGGCTCTCCGGGTCCGTTTGGTGCCTTGATACTCAGAACTCTTCCAATCCTTACACCACCAAGCTTAACCTGCGAACCTACCTCAAGTCCTGCTGCATTCATTACCTTTATATAATATTTGTCGAACTTTTCAAAAACCTGGCTTCCACCAATCAGGATTATAAATACGCTGAGGATAATAAGGGATGTAACTATAATTATTCCCGCCTTAATCTCTTCCTTCATATATAACTATACCTCTTAATCACCTGCAATAATCCTGAAATAATCTTCAGGTGAATATTTCTCTTTCTCCGGCTTCCTCTCAAGAAACATCCTTATCCTCGGGTTATCAGACGCCCTTAATTCATCAAGAGTGCCTGAGAATATTACTTCGCCTGCATCAAGCATGATAACATAATCCGCAATCGTGAATACACTTGGAAGTTCATGGGTAACAACAATTATGGTCATTTTAAATACATCCTTAAGTCTCAGTATAAGCTCATCGAGTCCGGCAGCAGTTACGGGGTCAAGGCCGGCTGAAGGCTCATCGAAAAAAAGGAACTCCGGGTCTAAAGCCATTGCCCTTGCAAGTCCTGCCCTCTTTTTCATCCCGCCTGAAAGCTGAGAAGGATAAAAATCCTCGAAACCAGAGAGGTCGACGAGGTCAAGCTTCATGCGTACCATAATCTGCATAGTGGACTCTTTTAATTTTGTATGCTCTCTCATTGGAAGTGCGACATTGTCCGATAGGGTCATGGAATTAAGCAATGCTGCACCCTGAAATAAAACCCCCATTTTTTTCCTGACCTCATTTAATTCCTCTTCTTTCATCAAAGTTATATCTTTCCCATCAGTCAGGATTTTTCCTTTTGTTGGCTTCAAGAGCCCGATAAGATGTTTCAACAGGGTACTTTTGCCACATCCACTTCCTCCAAGTATTACTGTCGTCATTCCCCGAGGTATGGAAATAGATATATTTTTAAGAATCTCCCTGTCCCCATAATGGGTTACAAGCCCTATGACTTCTATTGCCGTTTCCATTTTGTCCATATTGTTACAAACTGTATCCAAACGTTGAATAATTTTTTCTTAATAAGATGAGGCAGATGCGATGAAAAAGGCTTGCCATCGACTCCGCAAAGTCTTTAAATATGGCCAGCCAGCCTTTTGTCAAATGGTGTTTATAGTTATAGAAGGCATTCATGTGAATATTAATAAAATCATATCGATTTGCAAGAGTTTTTCAACGTATCTGCCTCATTTTTAATGCAATGTTTAAGCATAGTCTATGTAAAATAGTAGAACAATGTCGTAAAGAACAGATCAAAGATGATTACAAAAAATATGGAGGCTACAACTGCAGCGGTTGTCCGCCTCCCGACCTCCTCTGCTCCTCCCTCTACTTTAAAGCCCTGATAAGCTCCAATAATCGTTATCACAACGCCAAATGCCCAGGCCTTTATAAGTCCTGTGATTACATCCTTAATGAGCAGTGCATTTATTGTCTGTTGAAAATAATTGTATGGATGGATCTCAAGGGCTGTTACAGAAAGCATAAAACCTCCGAAGATACCTATGCAATCAGAAAAGACTGTAAGTGCAGGCACCATAACCATGAGGGCAATGAGTTTAGGCACAACAATAAACCTCACGGGATTAATCCCCATACTGATAAGCGCATCAACCTCTTCTGCAGCCTTCATAGAGCCGATCTCAGCCGCAAAGGCAGACCCGCTCCTTCCCGATACTATGATAGCAGTGATTATCGGGCCAAGCTCCCTTGTTATTGAGACACCTACAAGGTTTGCAACATATATCAATGCCCCTACCCTCTTTAACTGATAAGCAGACTGGAGAGCAAGGATTATTCCTATAAAAAGTGAAATGATAGCTACTATGGGGACGGAATTATAACCTGCCTTTACCATCTCGGAGATGCTTGCCTTTAACCTTATTGGTTTGCCTTTAAACGGTGAGATAAATGCCCAGTAAAAGGTATCGTTAAAAATTTTTGAGGCATCATGAATATCTTTTCGAATCGGGATAATCCTTCTGCCTATTAGGGTTAAGAGGCTTTCAGCTACTGATGGCATCTTCAATATTTCCGTATATCTCAAATACCCTATCCAACTTCGAGAAACTGAATATTTCCATGATTCCCTTAGGTATGCCGAAAAACTGTAATCTTCCGCCATACGATTTCATGCACTTCAATCCCTCAACAAATGTCGCAATCCCCGAACTATCAATATAGGAGACTCCTTTAAAATCAACACACAAGGTGGGAATTTTTCTTTTTACGAGATTCAAAAGTTTCTCTCTAAGTACAGGAGACGAATACATATCTATGTCACCTGATAACGAAATAAGCTGTTTACCTTTATAATCTACTATCTCGATATTCATTCCTTTTCCCTCATATGTTTAATAAGTATTAACCTGTTACCTTTTTTCTTCTTTTCATCAAACTTGAATACATCAAAAACCCTCCTGATGAAATGGATACCAAGACCACCTGGTCGTATATCGTCAAAGCTCCTGCCTTTCATCAATTCCATCTGTGACTTAATCCCGCTGTCTTCTATTATTACCTTAAAGTACTCCTGTGTAATTTCATATTTTACAACAATCTTTTTAGACGTGTCTCCCTCATACGCATGCTTAATTACATTTGAACATGCCTCATCAACAGCAAGTTTTACATCCTCTGTCACCGGGTCGTCCATTCCATATATCTTTCCCATCTTAACTGTTGCGGCCCTGACCACAGATAGATATTTAGGATGAGAAGGAATAGTAACAACTACAGAATCTTTCATTTTAAATTATACTCATTATAAATCCAGTAAATTATTCTATTTAGTCTCTGTTTATAAAGTCTGCTTAGCTGTGTGTCATTCCGGCAGTCCTTAAGCAGGAATGACAAAAAACCTGAGTTAATAAACAGACACTATTTAACCTGAAAACCTTAATTCCACAATGGTAAGGTCATCAGCCCTTTCCATACCCTTTGAAAATTTATCAACATAATCAGTAATTATCTCAACAAGCTTCTCTTCATCCACATGTTTCCTTACAAAGGTAACAAGATTCTCAAAACCAATCCTCTGCCCTTTTTTATTCTTTGCCTCAAACACCCCATCTGTTAATAAAAGCAACCTGTCACCACTTTTCAGAGAAATGGTACTGAGAGAATAATCCACAGGTATGATTCCAAGTGGTGGGCCAGAAGGAACTGACATGACCTGCACCTCTTTTTTTGTAAGACGCAAAAATGGCGGATGTCCTGCAACAGACAGACGAAGATCCCCTGTAATTGTATCTACTATCATATAAATGGCTGTGAGAAACATCCCCCTTGGCGCATTAGAAAAAAGCGAATTCAGACGGTTCAGGACGATCTCAGGAGAGTCTACCAGATGGGCGATATATCTGAAGTCGCTGATAATTTTTGCCATATAAAGTGCAGCAGATACCCCTTTCCCTGAGACATCACCTATAAAAACCCCTGCCTTGCCTTCAACAGGTTCTATAAAATCATAGATGTCTCCTCCGACTTTTGCAGCCGAGATATTTACTGCTGAAACTATTACGTTACCCTTTTTAAAATAAGGTGACTCTGGAAGAAAGCTCCTCTGCAGGGCAGATGCAATCTCAAGCTCCTGTCTGAGTCTTTCTCTTTCAAGGGATTCCTTATAAAACAAAGCATTTTCAATTGCAATAGCAAAATGCCTGCTGAGGGTCTGAAATATCTCCAAGTCATAATCCTCAATCCTGGGATTAAGTACCTCTGCTACACCTATCAAACCCCTCCTGCCGACAAGAGGGACAGCAATAAGGCTTTTTGTTATAAAACCAGTTAATTTATCTGCTTCCTGATAAAATCGTTTGTCTTTCTTTACATCCTTTATAACCAATGGTTTTCGATTCGCTGCAACCCACCCTGCAATTCCCTGACCCATGTCAAGAGTGATCTTCTTCTTCAGGATATCTGATGTTGATTCCTCTTCGCATATCGCAACCTCAAACTCCAGCTTATCTATATCCTTGTTATAAAGAAGGATAGAGCATGCCTCTGCATCCATTACATCCTTTGCCTTTTCCATGACGAGAGTCATAAGTTCGTTAAAATCGAGTGTCGATGAAATAATTGCAGAGACCTCCATAAGTGTTTTGAGGTCTTCCACCTTCTTTTCTAAATTCTTAAGGTAGTCTTTAGAGACAGTGACTTCAGGTTTCTTAGCCATAGCTTATTGGATACCAGATTTTAAGGAAGATTTCAAGGTAAATAATAGGGAGAAGAGGACGATTTTCAATTGCATTACTTAGGTTAAGGTATTAAAATTTAGAAAATATGTCATCTCATATCCGTAATATAGCTTCAGAGGTAAACATAGAAAGGCTTGAAGGATATGTTAAGTCTGTAGAAGGTTTGCGGCATGGGTGGGAGAATTATGATGCACTCGAGGAAAAAGCTAAATTTATTGAAGAGACCTTACGCTCTTTTAACCTCAAGGTGGAAAGTCAGGAAGTACCCTTCTGTAAAAGAACTTACCGGAACATTATAGCTACAATGGAAGGCGTCGATAAGGAAAAGGAATGGATCCTCTTAGGTGCACACTATGATGCTGCATGGGGAAGCCCTGGCGCTGATGACAATGCCAGCGGAGTAGCAGTCTTACTTGAAACAGCAAATATATTGAGCAAGCAAAAACTGGAAAGAACTATTCAATTTGTTGCCTTTACCCTTGAAGAACCACAACTTCAGAACTTAAGTTTTTTAATTGGCAGCAACTATTTTGCTCGTGAGGCAAAGAAACAAAAGATACGATATGAAGCTGTATTTATTCTTGAGTCGGTTGGATATACGGATAAGGCAGAAGGGAGCCAGATGATCCCGTTTTTAGTAAGAATACCTATTCCCAAAAAAGGTGATTTCCTTGGCGTTGTTGCAAACCGAAGGTCCGGGGCCATCATGAACGCCTTCCATGACATAGCCGGCGAATATGTCCCTGAACTCATTGTCGTTTCTTACAAAGTGCCCTTATCAGGCCGCATTATCCCTGAAACACGGTTTAGCGACCATGCCTCATTCTGGGATAATGGGTACCCGGCACTTATGTTGACTGATACAGCTATGTTCAGAAATCCTCATTACCACACTCATCATGATACGCATAAAACACTTGATTTCACTTTTATCGTTAATGTCACCAAAGCTGCAGTTAGTGTTATATTAAAACTTAGTAATTAAAATTACTTATAAAGATAATTTTAGTTATGCCTGATCAAAGGATTGAGGTAATTGCCTATTCGGGTTATCGAGATGAGGAAACCCCAAGAGCATTTATTCTCCAGGATGAAAAAATCGAAGTTGTAGAAATTCTGGATATGTGGATTGAAGAAGATTTTGTGAACAGGGTAAGAAAAAGGTTCTTTAAAGTTAAGGGGAGTGATGGTTACATACATAAAATATATCATGACAAAAAAACAATGGAATGGTTTCATATATAAAAACCGGACATTTCTATTTTGGTAAAAACCGGACATTTCTAAATTGGCTTGACAACCTGTAAGTCGCACTTGAAAACACCTCCTAAAAGGTGTATATTTCAACCAGTAATTCTTAATTAATATATTTTGAGAAGGAGGGAATAAGATGGGAGATAATTTATATGATGAAATTGCAAAAGTTGCTCATGACCTCCATGAAAAGAGAGGAAGTTGTCACGGATATGACGTGGCCGATTGGCTTGAGGCAGAAAGAATCGTATTGGAGAGATATGCAAATAGAATTGCAAAAGAGGCAAAAAAACCTTCAAAGACCAAGACTAAGAAAGCAAAATAAAAAAGAAGACATAATGTGAGATACTACAGGTTTTACTTCAGGAAGCAAACCTTCTTCCTGGAATTAGCATAAATAAATTTGTCAAAATAGTAATTATTTCAATAAGCAATAAGCTTAAAGGAGTTATGACATGGCAAAAAAATTTGTTTTAGCAGTCTTAATCACTATTTGTATAACAGCATTAACAGGTTGTCATACACTACACGGCGCAGGACAGGATATTGAAAGTGCTGGAGAATCAATTCAAAAAGCTACTGATTAAAAAATAAAGACCATTTAATAACTATTCCCTTTGTATTGTATAACTTGGAAACGTCCTGCCTTTTTAACGATAACTTCCTCTTTTCGCTCCTGGCCTGCTTTAAAGGTGCAAAGTACAACTGATAATCAGCATACAAAAATCATTAAGACTCAAGCAATTAAGGTATTGACATAGGTATTCTATTTCAGTATACTTTAAGTATGAAAACAGCGATATCTGTTCCAGATAATATTTTCGAGGAAGTTGACAGGATAGCAAAGGATCATAATTGGTCCAGAAGTGAAGTCTTTGTTATTGCTGTAAAGCAGTTCTTAGAAAATTTGAAGTCTCAGAAACTTTTGGCTGCGCTTAATATGGCATACTCCGAACAAGAGTCTCCGGCGGAAAGATCATTCAGGCAGAAAAGCAAGAGACACTTTGCGAAAAAAGTTTTGAAGGAAACTTAGTTGGATATAAAGCAAGGAGACATCTTCTGGATCGATTTTGGTGACCCTAAAGGGTCAACGCCAGGCTATAGACATCCCTGCATTGTTATCCAGAACAACGTGTTCAATGAGAGCAAGATAGCTTCCGTGGTCGTATGTGCTTTAACGTCAAATTTGAAGCGGGTAAAGGCACCAGGAAATGTGTTAGTCAAGAAGGGGGAAGGCAATCTGACAAAAGACAGCATTGTTAATATATCTCAGATTGTGACTGTAGACAAAACTGACCTTGTCGAGAAAATTGGCTCCTTATCCACATTGAAGATCGCAGTTATCATAGAGGGAGTCAAGTTATTAATAGAACCTCGCGAAGTATTTTGATCTGAACATGGCGGGGCTTACTTACTGAAAGTCGCATCTTTAGAAAACAGTGTTTTAGTATTGATTAGAGTTCGTCATCCTCAACATCGAGTCTTTTATTTTATTGACTATAAAAACAGATTACATTGTGAAGGATGAGAGCCAAAGATTTAGAAGCTGTTATGGTATTATGTGGATTATTTCTGCGCATATAGACAATTGCTGTTGTGAATCTTTCTGCTATCACTAAAATAGTCAGGAAGGTATTTAGAAGCCCAATCGTTTTCATCCATAAAGAAAGGTTTGATGTAATAGGTTTTATTACGCTTTTTCATAGTACCCCCTCTCTTTTTCCAGGGGATTGCCCCGTACCGGATATAGTCGGTGAACGCTTCTGAGAAAAAATCGATGAGTGTTTTTCCGTCATGTCTGATCTCAAACTCCTTTGCCTTCTCAATCTGTTCTATAGCTTTCGGCGTTAATACAGCTCCTAGCCATTCCTGCTCCTTCTCGTAAAGAGCGGCATCTACTAATGCGGAGCTCACCATGACTTCACCGTCCTTGTAGAAGTCGCCGCCTCCAATGGCGCCTCTTAAGGGGAATCCACCTTTCATGCTGTCCGCCATAATCACGGAGCACAGCCCTAGAAATACCTGTAAGGATCTCCAGAAAAGTGGGTGACGGTTGGTATCCACAACAACGATGATAGAATCAGACAAAATCCAATGGTCAACTTTCACAGCAAAAATATCAGCCTTCGCGCTGTTCCCAATATCATTGAAGAAACTACTCATTTTCCTAATACTTTCCTCAATAGGTGTCCTTTCTATAAAGGAAGAATAGCCATGAATATCGAAGAAACCTACGATGGTGTTCTGGTAGTAGACAAGCACGCCATGCTTCTTCAAATAGTAAGTAGCTACTTCCTTTGGGTTGCCATTGAATTTGTAGAGGATATCGTCGAGTTCATTTCGCGTGGCTTGCAAAATATCTTCCCGCCCTTTAATCTCTAAATCTAATCGTTCAGCGGAAGAATGAACTCGTACATTCTTAACCTGCCGAAAATCTCTGAATACCGTCCCCCATAATTTGATTGGATACGTATCTTGCACATAATATATTACATCCTTCGTAATAGTAATCTCCACTTTAACGGAAAGAGAAGTGATAACTTGAAGTGCCGCATGCACAGGACGGAGAAATGTGCCGTGTCGGGTTCTTTCTGAAACATGCACTTGAAAACTCAAACTGAAAGGCATATAGTTCAACCAGTAATCTGCGAATAATTCCCATAAAAATAATTTTTCGACTGATTAGGTATATTCTATATAATAGAGGATGAGGAGTTATTTTTAGGTAGAGATACATATGAAGGCGTTTTGACATATAAAAATAGGAGACAATATGTTCGGCTTTAAAAAGCGAAAACCTTTTTATGAAAATAAAAGCAGAGAAGATTTTATCAAATGGTTCACAGAAACAAAACCTTGGAGCAAATTAGATTTAAATATAATAGAAGCAATTGTTAATAAATTTGAAAATGACCCCGAAGCGTTTGAAGTTTTTGAGTGGGTTTCAGAAACATGCAATTTAGTTGCGGATAATTATATACCTCTAATGGATAAAATCGGCAGTGATGAAACCGACTTTGCTCTTTTTACATTTGCTTCGACCCTTTACAATATAGGTAGTTTATATCGAGATAAATTTGTTGAAGCAATTAAAAGAGGTTCAAATGATGTTAAGGCCGTATCTATGTTATTAAACATATCTCATTCATCATTTGAATCTGCCATAAAATTAAATCAATTTTGTTTAGGTGCTTATTATCAACTCGCTTTTCTTCGTGGAAAAATTATGAATAAAAATAAAGATGCCTATTGCACTTCCCCCGGTTTAACGGACACACCGAAAGGTTAGGTTACAATATAACCTTAATAACCTTGGGAGGTGTAAAATGCAAGACAGGAAAGGATATAGGAAGCACGATCGGCAGTTTAAGGAA
>Ga0214474_1000642_pt1 | contig 16926 bp, 21 predicted proteins | sample RVTome_2_FD_187335 | JGI IMG/M metagenome (GOLD analysis project Ga0214474, IMG submission 187335) | Soil microbial communities from uranium-contaminated site in the Upper Colorado River Basin, Wyoming, United States - RVT95D214 HiSeq ...
TTGAGAATGTGGTCATCATCTCACAACCTCCTATTCCAAAGGGGGTTTATACAGCAAAGGTAGGCAGTATGATTTTAAAACAAACAGCCGAAACAAAGCTGAATGTCAAAGGTCCAACCGTCATCGACAGCCTAAAGGATTGGATTGGAAAGCTTACAGGAAAGATCGAACACAAGAAGGAAAAATAGAAAATGCAAGAGGGGCACTTTCTATCCCAAAAAATATGATAATTTTCATTGTTCGAGGGTGACGAACCCGTCATGAAAGATTGCCTGAAAAAATTTTTATTGGGATGACAGGTCTATAAACTTACTTTAGGATGAGGATAAGGTTGAGATAAAACTAAAACCTTTAAAAGTAATAATGGAGGGATCAAAATTAGGTAAGGAAAATTTAATTAGACTGGTCCCGGCCCCAAGGGTTTGCGGCGCTTCTTTTCAGCGACCTTCAATCGGGCTATAGAACGGCGCAAAGCTGCCTCAGCCGAAGCGGCTTCAACACTCATCGGCGCCACCTTCATTGCCTCTTGGGCCTTTTTCTTTGCTTCCTCAGCCCGGGCTATATTGATTTCATCCACTCGCTCACAGGCATCGGCTAAGACAATCACTTTATCGGGTCGGACTTCAAGGAAGCCACCGCTGATAGCGAAATAATCTTCTTCCTTACCCTTCCGGATCATTAAATCTCCGGGTTGAAGCATTGTCATCAGAGGGGCATGATGGGGGAGAATTCCCAACTGGCCTTCCACCCCCCAAGCCACCAAGGCATCAATATCCTCCGAATAGACCATTCTTTCTGCTGTAACAATCTCTAATTTAAAAGTTGCCATACTTTAATCCTATGACCATATACCAAACTGGCTTCTTAGCCTTAACCTCAACCTTATCCTTAATGCTATTACCCTCTCATTGTTTTGGCTTTTTCTACTGCCTCATCAATGGTGCCCACCAGATAGAATGCACCTTCAGGAAGATCGTCGTGCTTCCCTTCCAAGATCTCCTTAAAGCCTCGTACTGTCTCCTTGATGGGAACGTACCTGCCCGGGGTCCCGGTGAATTGTTCAGCCACATGGAATGGCTGCGAGCAGAACCTCTGGATCTTCCTAGCTCTGACTACCGTGAGTTTATCCTCCTGACTCAATTCCTCGATGCCCAAGATAGCGATGATATCCTGTAATTCTTTATATCTCTGCAAGGTTGTCTGCACCCCTCGAGCGACTCGATAATGTTCCTCACCAACAATGGCAGGATCAAGGATTCGAGAGGTGGAAGTCAGGGGATCGACAGCTGGGTAAATCCCAAGCTCAGCAATGGAGCGCTCCAAAGCCACCACCGCGTCAAGGTGGCCATATGTTGCGACGATTCCCGGATCGCTGTAATCATCTGCAGGAACATAGATGGCCTGGAAGGAGGTGATCGAGCCTTTCTTTGTTGTGGTAATCCTCTCCTCTAATTCTCCAACGTCTGTTCCCAGAGTGGGCTGATAACCGACGGCTGAAGGCATGCGTCCCAGAAGGGCGGAGAGCTCCATGTTCGCCAACACATAGCGATAGATATTATCGACGAAGAGAAGCACATCTTGGCCTTCAATATCACGGAAATATTCTGCAACCGTAACACCCGTGAGAGCCACACGGGAGCGAACACCTGGACTTTCGTTCATCTGACCGAAAACCATCACGGTCTTATCCATTACGCCCGATCGTTTCATCTCCAACCACAGGTCATTGCCTTCCCGCGATCTTTCACCCACACCCGCAAAGACAGAAAAACCTCCATGCTCAGCAGCAATATTGCGAATGAGCTCCATAATGATGACGGTCTTACCAACCCCAGCGCCGCCATAAGCACCAATCTTACCACCTCTTGTGAAGGGAGTGATGAGGTCCATCACTTTCAGTCCTGTCTCGAGCATTTGAGGAACTGTCTCTTGCTCCGTAAGAGGAGGAGGCGGACGGTGAATCGGCCATCTCTGATCGGTTTTCACCTCACCCAGTCCATCGATTGCTTCGCCAAAGACATTGAATAACCGTCCTAAGGTTGCCCGTCCTACAGGCACCGAGATGGGAGTTCCCATATCAACGGCTTCAGCTCCCCTTGCCAAACCGTCCGTGGGGGTCAAAGCAACACTACGTACCCAATTGTTGCCAATATGGGCTTGGACCTCCACAACCACCTTGCTGCCTTTTATGGGGATGACGATGCCATTATAAATGGCCGGCAGCTCACCCTGAGGAAATTCTATATCGACTACGGTCCCTATGACTTGTACGACTTTACCCTTTGCCATACTTCGCTCCTTAAAAATTTTTAATCCCCTCTCCCCCCCCCCTTAAAAAAGGAAGGGTGTAAGAGGATTTATACCGTTAAGGCTTCAGCACCTCCGCTGATATCACAGATCTCCTTGGTAATCATCTCCTGCCTTACTTTATTTAATGATAAGGTTAAATCTTTGATGAGATCTTCCGCATTGTCGCCCGCATTTCGCATCGCGACCATTCTGGCGGATTGTTCACTGGCTATGAGCTCAAGGACAGCGTGATAAATCTCCATCTCTACAAACCGGGGCAACAATTCGTTTAAAACTGAAAAAGGATCAGGCTCATAGATATATTCCGCTACCTGTCCTGGAGGGAGCTTTGCTGGCTCAATCGGAAGCAGTGTTTGTATGGTAGGTTTCTGAACCATGGTGCTGATAAAATCAGGATAGGCGAGATAGACGAAATCCACCTCTCCCTTGCTATAGTCATCAATCACGACTCTTGGAATAGGCATGGTTTCCTGCATGGTGGCCCGATCGCTGATTCCCGAGAATTCTGCTCGTACATCCAGCTTGGCAATACGAGCGAAGGCTCTCGCCTTACGACCCACGGTAATCACGCTCACAGGAACCTTCTGCTTCAGGACGAACTCACCCACCAGTCGATTCAAATTCGTATTCAATCCACCGCATAACCCTCGGTCTGTTCCAATATGAACGACGGCGATTTTCTTCACTTCCCGTTTCTGGAGTAAGGGAAGGATTTTCCCTTTGATGCGGGGCTCAACGGCGAGATCTGCAATCACCTGGCGTATTTTTTCAGTATAGGGCCGACCGGCCAGTGCCCGTTGCTGTGTTCTTCGCATTTTAGCGGTCGCCACCATTTCCATGGCACGGACGATCTTGGTGGTTCCATGGATGCTACGGATGCGGCGGCGTAGGGCTTGAATGCTTGCCATGATCGAGCTCTCAGACAGCTTGCTTCTTGTATTCTGTGATAGCTGCTTTTAAACGGTTTTCTGTCTCTGGTTTTATTTCATTATCGGTAATGATCTGCTTGTCGATATCAGGGTGATTCGTCTCCATAAAACGGTGAAAGTTTTCTTCCCATGAAATCACCTTCTCCACCGGAACATCATCGAGATAACCATTGGTGACGGCATAAAGAATATTGGCCTGCTTTCCGAGTGACATGGGGGTATTGACGGGTTGCTTCAATATTTCCGTGATGCGTCGGCCACGCTCCAGTTGGTCCCTGGTCGCCTTATCCAACTCCTCACTCCCAAACTTTGCAAAGGCTTCTAATTCGCGAAATTGGGCGAGCTCCAATCTCAGCTTTCCAGCCACCTGTCTCATCGCTTTCCTTTGAGCAGAACCACCCACCCGGGAGACGGACAATCCCACATTGATGGCCGGGCGAACCCCTGCATTGAATAGATCGGGTTCAAGATAAATCTGCCCATCGGTGATGGAAATGACATTCGTTGGGATATAGGCAGACATATCTCCAAGCTGAGTCTCAATGATAGGCAGAGCGGTCAGCGAGCCCCCTCCAAATTCTGGAGCTAATTTAGCAGCCCTTTCCAGAAGCCGGCTATGGAGATAAAAAATGTCTCCAGGATAAGCCTCTCTGCCCGGCGGACGACGCAACAAGAGCGATAATTGGCGATAAGCCCAGGCATGCTTATAGAGGTCGTCATAGAGGATTAAGGCATCTTTCCCCTGTTCCATGAACTCCTCACCCATGGCACAGCCTGCATAAGGGGCGATGTATTGGAGAGGGGCCGGGTCAGAGGAATCTGCCGCGACAATGATCGTATATTCCATGGCTCCAAACTTTTCCAGAGCCCCGATCGCCTGGGCCACTTTGGACGTTTTTTGTCCAATAGCGACATAGATGCAGATCATATTCTGACCCTTTTGGGCAATGATCGTATCAAGGACAATGGCTGACTTGCCGGTAAACCGGTCACCGATAATAAGCTCACGCTGTCCTCGGCCAATTGGGATCATGCTGTCAATGGCTTTAATCCCTGTCATGACCGGTGTATTTACGGGCTGCCTTTTCGTTACGTCTGGTGCTACTCTTTCGATTGGACGAGTCTTCCCGGCTTTAATGGGTCCCTTACCGTCAATTGGACGTCCCAGAGGGTCGACGACCCTTCCAATTAAGGCATCTCCTACGGGAACCTCTATGACTCTCCCTGTCGCTTTTACCTCATCCCCTTCTTTGATTTTACTGCATTCGCCGAGGATGACTGCTCCGACATTATCTTCCTCCAAGTTCAGAGCAAGACCCGTAATGTCATGGGGGAATTGGATCAGTTCATTATAGGCTACCTGTCCTAAACCATGGATACGGGCGATTCCATCTCCTACTGCGATGACCGTCCCCACATTTGTTACGGTGACCACGGCACCAAAACGCTCAATCTGTTCTTTAATGACTGCAACAATATCTTGTTCCCGGGTTGCCATCTTATTTCCTCTCTTCTAATATTGTTTTAAAGAAAGCAATCCTTAAAGCCTTTTATCTTCTTGCCTCAACCAGGCTCTTTTTCAAGCTTTCTAATTTCTGTCGGATGCTCCCATCAATGAGCATATCACCAATCCGGGCGATAAATCCGCCGATAATGGAGGAGTCGACTTTGTCGTCAATGACGATTTTTCGTTCAACCACTTTTTCAAGGCGGCTGGATATAGTCTCTCGATCTTCATTTCTTAAAGGTACCGCTGAAATCACTTTAGCCCGGTCAACGCCACGATGAGTATCCAACAAAGCAATGTATTGCTGTAAGATATCACTGCCAAGCCTTAAAGAGTTTTTGTTGACTAAGAGGAGAGCCAGGTTAAAAGCCAGGGGATGAATCTCCCTTAATTGGTTCTTTAGAAGCTCTTTCTTGGCCTCGAAGGGGAACCGCGGACTCTGCAAAAAAGCCATGAGGTCTTCATGGATCGTCAACTCGGCTATTTTTTTTAAGCCTTCTTGCCAGCTCTCAAGCTCATTTTTTTCCAAAGCCAATTCGAAAACGGCTTGGGCGTATCGTTTTCCAGAACTTATCCTTGGCATCTCTCACGTCAATTCTTCTGCTCCCCAACCTAATCCTTCGACTGCACTCAGGACAGGTGGTTGGGGTTCGTTCAGAATTGACCCTGAACGGCGCATCTCTCCCCGTATTGATAGACTTGCGGATTGACGCTGTCGAAAGGGTCAACTTTTCTTGAAAACAGTACTCTGCTGAAGAGTATCATCGATCAGTTTGCGATGTTTCTCCTTATCCAGGGTTTCTTTGATCACTTTTTCGGCCGCTGAGATAGCAATGTCCACGAACTCCTTACGTAAACTATCAACAATCTTTTCCCGATCCGATTCTAACTCCGCTCGAGTTCGGTCAATGATCACTTGGGCCTGTTTGGTTGCCTCCTCTCGAGATTCCTCCTTCAGCCTTTCTCCGGTTTGAAGGGCCTGGGCAATGACGGCCTGGGCCTCTTGGCGTCCCTTTTCAATCTGTTTCTGCACTTCTCCCTTAACTTGCTCATACTCTTTTTTGGTCGCCTCCGCTAATTCCATCCCTTCCTTTGTTCTCTTCGTCCTTTCGTCAAGCATCTTCAGCACGGGTTTATATAGGAAGAGACGCAGGAGAATGAACAAGATGATAAAATTGATGATGAAGACAACCAATAAGGGTAAATTAACACCTAGACTGGCAAAGCCTCCCATTTTTATCCCCTTCAATTGTGTATTAATATTTGTTTACATTCCCCGCAGAACTAAGAAGGTAACCAGTCCTGCGAAAGAGAATACTGACACCACTATGGCAACAATAATGACTGCTAAGCTAGCGGGTATCCCTCCATTATCCATTGTCCTGCCTCCTTATTTGACGACCATCGCAAGGATGATGCAAACGATCAACACATAGATCCCGATCGCCTCAGCAAGAGCACCGATCAAAATCATGTTGGTGAGGATGGCTCCTCGTGACTCAGGGTTGCGTCCCAGGGATTGCATGGCTGAAAAGCCGATGAGCCCCAAAGCTAATGCTGGACCCAAAAATCCCAACCCCGCCGTTAATCCGATCACTAACATTTTTACTACTTCTGGTGTCATTTATAACCCTCCTTTCCTTATTGTATTCTGATCACTCATGTGAATCTTCATGGGGAGTGACAGCAATGGTTCCAAATACCAAAGTTAAACCGGAAAAAATAAGTGCTTGGATCATCCCGATCAACAGTTCTAACCCATAAAAGGGGATGGAAAAGACGAGAGGGATGAGAAACGAGGAGACCAAAATCAATATCTCACCCGCTGTCATGTTGCCAAAGAGACGAAAGGTAAAGCTGAGCATCCGTGTGAGATGACTAAAAATTTCTAAAACACCGACGAACAAATTGATAAAGCCAAAAATAAAATTCATGGGGCCGGTCTTGATCTTCCCGGTAAAGATCTCTTTCAGACCTTGTACCATTTGACGGACATTGATGAATTCGCTGATATAGTGAGAGGCACCCACCGCTCTCATCCCCCAGCTCTCCACAAAAAAGAAGGACATGAGAGCAATGGAGAGAGGGACATTGACATCCGTATTCGCTGCCCTGAAGATAGCTAAAAATTCATGCTCGTGGCGAACCCCGATGGTCCCAAAAAAGGGAAAGAGAGCGAGATAGGCGTTAGAGATGACATAAATAAAGATGGTGGCTACCCCTGAGAAAAGCATTCTGGTATGTTTTTTCCCGGCAATACTTTCGACAAAATTTAACAATCCCTCTACGATTGACTCTGCCAAGGCTTGACGTCTGCCGGGAATCAGTGTCATCTTTCGTGTTAAGAAGATGGAGAGAACGACCAGCACAAGGATTGTAAACCAAGAAGCAATGAGGGTGTTCGTAATGGTGAAACTGCCAACATGAAGAATGGGTTCTGAAGGGAGGGCTACATGAGGTTTTGGAACCTTAAAGATGTCTGGTGGCTCCTTTCCTATAAAACTGGACCCAAGGGTGCCAAACAACAGACCAATGGCAAAAAGGATTAAGACAGGGATAAAGAAAAAGATTAAAATTTTGAGGCGACCACTACTTAACTTCATTTCTGGTTTTTTCTCAGTTTTTCTTGTTCAGCCTGATAACGAATCAGCATTCGAAACAGACCAAAGAATGCAATGACTGTCCCAACCCCAAGTCCAATGAAAGTAAATAAAGGCCGTTTATTAAACATCTTCGGACTATCGAGCCAATAACCAATCCCTACAGGAATAATCAGGCTCAACGCCACATACCAGCCTATCGTGATTAAAAAATTAAGGGGTCTTACCCACTCTTTCAGATGAACCTCCAAGAGCGGTTAAAAAGAAAAAAATTTGCTCCCTATAGACATAAAAGCTTGATAATTCATTGAAGTGGTTGTTAATAGGGGGCAAAGAAATGTGAATTGATTAACATAGTATAAAAATGTTGTCAATTATTTTTTTGCGATTTCTGAAAAAATCCCGGAAATCTCTAATCAAGAGAGCGTGTAGTAGTTCTTCAGAGCTCCCTTTTTTCCCCTCACCCTCCCTCTCCCCCCTGGGTAGATGGTGGGGTGAGGGGTGGGAAAGAAGAGTCTACTTTTTGGGAGAGGGGATCGAGATTATCCTCTTTTCTATTAAGTGTTCCCCCCATCTTAGAATGGCCCTCGAAGATTCCTCCTTCATTGATAATAAGAATAGGAGTAGACAGGGTTCCATAGAGTTTGCCCGTGGAATGAATTTCCACTCGTGTCTTGGCAAAAACCTCTCCCTCCACCAGACCATTGATGACGATCATGTTGAGTCCAACTTTCCCTTTGATGGTTGCTGCTTCACCCACGATTAATGTTCCACTTTCAAAGATCTCCCCTTCAAATTTCCCATCTAAGCGAAATACGCCTTCAAAGGTCATTTTTCCTTCAAAGATGGTCTGCTTCCCCAGATAAGCACTAATTTCCTCTGAGCTGGGAGGAGGGGTGGGGGGGCTTCCTTTAGAAAAAAGGGTTTTTCCTGCTGACATGTTTGCTCCTTTCTCAAGGGGAAATCCGAAGCATAAAATTCCTGCCTTCCAAAGAACTTGTTCGGCGGGCAGGTGAAATGCGAAACAAATCCCAATCACCGAAACAAAAATTTAATATAAAGTTTTGGAAATTGGGTCATTTGAATTTTGGTATTATTTCGGATTTCGATATTTGGATTTCGAATTTTTTATTTTCCAAGGATCGTCTCTACAAGCCTTTCCAAATCTTGGTTGGAATAGTATTCAATCTCTATCTTTCCTCTTTTACCTTTTTGGGTAATCTGGACTTTTGTTCCTAAATATTTCCTCAAAGAATCCTGAAGGCTGCTGAGTTGGCTCTCCCAATCACCTCTTTTCTTAATAGGAGTAGTTGACTTTTTAGGTTTCTCTGACCATCGTTTCGCCAGGGCTTCAGTCTCTCTCACGGAAAGCCCCTTTTTAATAATTAAAGCACAAAGATCTTTCTGCTTCTCTTTGTTCTCAAGACTGAGGATAGCTCTTGCATGTCCAGAAGTGATGCGATTTTGTAAGAGTTGATTTCTTATTTCCAATGGAAGCTTTAAAAGACGAAGGGTATTGGCGATGGTTGTTCGATCCTTGCCAATCCGCTTGCTCAAATCCTCTTGACTGATGTTGAATTCTTCTATCAGATGTTTGAATGCTTCGGCTGCCTCAATCGGGTTGAGGTCCTCTCTCTGCAAGTTTTCAATGAGGGAGATCTCTAAAACCTCTCTCCCTTCAACTTCTTTTACCATTACGGGAACTTCCTTCAGTCCTGCCTTTTGAGCAGCTCGCCAGCGACGTTCTCCAATAATCAGTTCATACCCCTGATCGGTCCTCCGCACAATCAAGGGTTCAAGAATCCCTTTCTCTTTGATAGATTCTGCTAATTCCTGAAGTTTTAATTCATCAAAATGTTTTCGTGGCTGAGATCGATTGGGGATAATCTCTTCAATCCCACAATAGAGGAGTGCTTTCGAATCCGCTTGTCCAAATTCCGGGAGAAGTGCTCCCAGGCCTTTTCCCAAGGCCATTCTTTTAATTGCCATCGATCTTCCCATTCGTCATAATTTCTCTAGCTAAGTTCAAATAACTTTCTGCTCCTTTCGAATGAATGTCATATAAAAGGATGGGTTTCCCATAGCTGGGAGCTTCGCTCAATCGGATGTTACGAGGGATGATTGTCTTAAGTACTTTGTCTTTGAAATGTTTTTTCACCTCATCCGCCACCTGATGAGAGAGGTTATTCCGGCCATCGAACATGGTGAGCAGAATTCCTTCGATCTCCAATTTTGGATTGAGGGACTGTTTAATCAAACGAATCGTCTTGAGAAGCTGCCCCAAACCTTCCAAGGCATAGTATTCACACTGGAGAGGAATGATCACAGAGTGGGCGGCTGTCAGTGAATTAATGGTCAGCAGGCCCAAGGAGGGAGGGCAATCAATAAAAATATAATCGTAGTCCGCCTCAACCTCTTTGATTAAGTGATCCAACTTTTTCTCGCGATCTTTTTCCTGGATCAACTCCACTTCTGCACCGATCAAATCCGTATTGGAAATCACCACCTCCAAATAAGCAAGAGCGGTCTTCTGGATCATTTTCTTCAGCCCTGAGCCACGAAGGAGGGCTTGGTAAATCGTTCCATTGGACTCTTCTTTGTTTAACCCCACACCACTCGTTGAGTTTCCCTGTGGGTCAATGTCGATGAGAAGGACTTTTTTCTCTGCAGCTGCGATGGAGGCGGAAAGATTGACTGCCGTCGTTGTTTTCCCCACCCCCCCCTTTTGATTGGCAATGCAGATGACTCTTGCCATCTTCCACCTGCTTTATTCTCTACTCTTAACCCATTATTCCATCATTCCAATATTCCATTATTCCAATGGTTGTTTATAGCACAAAAAAGGGATGAATGAAAAGGCGAAAATTATATCTTTTCAAACAGGAGGATGGTTCTTTTGAAATTACTGAAAGGAAGAATGAAGGGATCGATTTTTTGCAATCGATATCGGGTTCCTTCTATTTCCATGAGGAGTTCAATTTCTTTATTGTCCACCTGACCTTTCATAGCGATGACTGTTCCTTCTTTTTTCAAAAAGGGGAAACCCAGGACAAGAAAGGTTTGAAGATCAGAAAAGGCTCTCGAGAGAATGATATCAAAGTCCCCCCCCAAACTTTGGAGAATTTCCTTATCTTGAACACGGCCATGGATTACTTTTAGTTCTTTTAAACCGAGCATTCGGATGATATGTCTTTGGAAATCTACTTTCTTACGGACGGAATCTATTAAGGTTATCTCAAGTGAAGGCTGGATGATTTTTAAAGGAATGCCAGGGAAGCCTGCCCCGGACCCAATATCTAAGATAGAGGAGTATTTAGGGAGGTAAGGGTAGATAGAGAGGGAATCGAGAAAATGTTTTAGGACAATTCCTTTTTCAGATTGGATAGCAGTGAGATTAATTTTTTGATTCCATTTGAGGAGTTCTTTGAGATAAAGTTCGAAAGCTTCAACCGCTTTACCATCTAAATAGATCCCAAAGTTCTTTGCCCCCTCAACGAGGAGGTCTTTATTTAGAATTTCCATTGATAGACTCATATCATAAAGCTATTTTTATTAAAAGGGTTTAAAGAAGGGTGATTTGCATTTTAGGTTCAGAGCAGGCAGGGGTACCGAAGTCCTCATGGAATATTACCATGAAAAAGGGGAAAACAGCATTTGTTTTCCCCTATAAATTTTTTAAAGCTGAAACTGGCTGTTTATCTCTAAGATCTTTCTTTCTCCCTTTCTATCTCCTTAGGCTCTATTTGTTTCTGATTCCCTCTTTCCAAATGCCTACTTTCACCCTGTCTCTCAACTTTCCCTTCAGGTGGTCTCGATTCTCTCGGTTTTTCGATCCCTTTTTCAGTGGGTCCTGTTTTTTCTACTCCTTTTTGTAGTTTTTCCATTCCTCTCTCTGGGGGGCTACTTTCACCGATTTTTTCGCTTCCTCTTTCCGGTGGTTTAGATTCCTTAGGCCTTTCTTTTCCTATTTCGGCAGGTTTAGATTCTTTGGGTCTCTCGACTCCCATTTCATCAGGTTTTGGTTTTTCAGCACCTTTCTCTGGGGGTCTAAATTCTTTTATTCCCGGAGATCTCTCAGGCGGTTTAGCATCTTTTGGTTTTTCAAGTCTTTCCCTTTCTGGAGGTTGGGTTTCTTTAGGTTTTCCCGGTCCTCCTTTTTCCATCGGTTTCCCTTCTCGGGTTATTTCAGGCTCCGGTTTTCCTACCTTTTTCTCTGAGGGTCTGATCTCACGGGATTTATCTACACCCCTCTCGATTGATTCACGGCCCCTGGATTTTTCAATTTCCCTTTCTACTGGTTTGCCTTCTTTTATTTTTGGTCGCATTTCCATTGGTGGAGATTCAGGCTTAAGGACAGAGACCTCCTTTTCTCTTACTAAGTGGCGTTTCTCTTTTAATTCCCTAACCTTTATATCCCTGATCAATTCAGGAGGTCTTTTTTTCTGGGGAATTTCTTTGACAACGGGCATCAGTGTGGCTTTCTCTGGTTTAATATCCGGCCTTCCAAGACTGATTTTCTCCCTGAGAAATGGATTCTCTTTGACTTTTAAATCCACATGCTTCCCTTTAACAAAAGTATCATGGTGAACAACGGTTACGCCATTGTGGACATGGACATTCTTATAAACCACTTTACGGACATTAATATGCGTGATATTGACTTGAGTAATGTTGACACTGTGGGGGCCATAGTGACCATGGCCATAATATATTTCTCCGGGTGCCAGGGGAACCCATGAGACATAAGTGGGAGTAGAAACCCAACCTACAAATCCGGGTCCCCAAAAAATAGCTCCTCTCACAGGTGGAACCCAACACCATCCGATGGAAGTGACAAAGGCCCATCTTCCATAATGATAGGGAACCCATCCCCAAGGTTCGTAGGAAACCCATACATAATCACCGCCCATCCATACCCATCTGCCAACCCTGTAGGGGGCCCATCCGGCAGAAACCACTATTGTGGGTGTCCAGACATAACCATATTCTCTTACATTAACCCATCTCCCATTCCCTTCAAAATCGCTGGAATAGGCCTGTAATTCATCGGGGAGATAACGTGAGGGAGGCCTCCGTTCGGCATATTTCCGATCTCTTTCCCTGTTCCATCTCTCCCATTCATCAGGTGGACCTAACGGAGAGAGTTCTGCATAGGTTTCTTCTTTTAGAGAAAGGATTCTCCCTGCATCCACTCTCGAACTTCCGTCTCTGTTTTCTGCATTGACATAACCTCTGTATACCGAGATGTCAGTATAGCCATCACGGGTTACATCTATCCGGAAATTAGACCTGTCATATGCTCGTATCGATGAAACTGGTGTATCAATCTGGAGAAAGCTTCCCTCGAGTCCCCTAAAATTTGTATAACTACTGCCTTCGGTGAGATAAAATTGATATGAATCTTTTTCGACGGTGAGAATTTCAAGAGCAGTGTTTTCATCAAGCCTTAATAAAGTCCCATCTCTGAGTTGGAGTTCAGTTTTTCCTCCTTCGGGGACCCATATTTGGTCGCCGTCTCTAAGAGGCATATTGATCGAAGCAGGAACCCATTCCTCCGTATCCTCGGTTCTAATCTGGACATCTCCATCAATCAAGCTGAGCCGTATCGATCCCAAAGTGGATGGGTAAGAATAGACTGGCAAAAGAAGAAACATTGAAATGACTAATATATATTTTAAAATCTTCATTTTTTGATCCTCCTGTTCTTTAGTTCTACTCATTTTATTGTCTTTGATTTATTAGACGTGGGCCACTCTATTTTTATTCTAATCTTTTTAATGCAGCAAACGCAATAAATGACTGGCCTGTTGATTCTCATTGATTTTATTAGCTGAGTTTGGTAAGCTTGCATTAGAATGAGGAGGTCATCATTTATTAATCATAATGGAGTAGAAAGGAGCATCGTTATGATTATTCGAGTTATTACGAGTGTGATGATTGTCTTACTTATCGCACAACCTGCTTCAGCCCAGCTTGATCGGATCTTCAAGGGATTGGGACTGGGTGAAAAGAGTGGTCTAAGCGATGTGAAGATCGGTTCTGGTCTGAAGGAGGCACTCCAGATTGGCACTGAGCATGCCGTCAAATTGACAGGAAAGACGGATGGATACTTTATGAATCAGGTGATCAAGATTCTGATGCCTGAGAAACTGAGAACCTTTGAAAAAGGTTTAAGGGCAGTGGGTTATGGTTCCCAAGTGGATGAGTTTATCCTGAGTATGAATCGTGCTGCTGAAAGAGCGGCTCCCTCTGCCAAACAATTTTTTTGGGATGCGATTGGGGAGATGACTTTTGAGGATGTGAAGAAAGTCCTTTCAGGACATGATACAGCAGCCACAGATTATTTTAAGGGTAAAACCACAAATAAACTAACAGATGTATTCAAACCAATTGTCTCAAATGCGATGAATGATGTTGGGGTGACCAGACAATACAAGGAGCTGGTTGGACGCTACGAGAATATACCTTTCATGAAGAAAGAGAGTTTTGATCTTGACCAATATGTAGTAACCAAGGCACTTGATGGATTATTCCTCATGGTAGGCGAGGAAGAGAAAAAAATCCGGAAAAACCCAGCCGCACGGACCACCGATCTCCTGAAAGAAGTTTTTGGGAAATGAATCGCATGCAACTCTCTACCCAAGGCGGAGGGGTTTTTGCTTTAATATATGGCCTTAGCGAAGCTACTGCACTGGCCTCACCGATGCATCTCGAATGGCTGGTAAAATACCTGAAAGGATTGAGGCTTAGATAAAGCGAAAGAGGAATGTTGTCTAACAGTCGATGACAGCCAGTCGGAATTCCCGAAACCTTTGACAACGATATTCAATTTTATCCAAATCTGATTCCTTAGCAATCTGTCTCGCAACTTCGGGAGTGTAATATACCCTCGCCTCAGAAAGTAATTCTTCAAGCTTTTCTTTTGGATCAGTAATTGACTCAAGATTTTCGTTAACTCTGGCTATGGTTCTTCCCGATTGGGGGCGAGTTACTCTGGAAATCGCTTCTTCATCTGCAAGAAGCCATGCTTCAAGTTCTTGAACAATGATGATGAATTTTGCTTCGGAAAGATCGTTTCGATTTGCAATTTTGTTTCTCATTCTCCCTATTAATTCATCAGAATCTTCGCCATCTGCATCACAGATCACAAATGTCTTGTGAAGGTGCGCCCCTTGCATTTGGTAACGAAGTGATTTAAGAAGGCCTGGAAACCTCTTCAACAATTGATTCTTACCGCCGCATCTACGTGGAATTATTTCTATTTCGCCCACGTAGCATTTTTTAATTATTTCTGTGAGTGCAGCTTGATCATATTCACCTTCTACCACTATGCCGTAGACTCTCATTTAATCGTCACCAAGTGCCCCTGAATACCAGAGTTCTCCAAGTCCGAGTTGTTCACGCTCCAAAAGCTCTCGGAGGTGTGCCTTAGATGACGGTCGTCTGCCCCTTGTAGCACCGTCGCTTTTCTCAAAAACAACAAGGTCATCAAGATTTACCTTATCCACCAAGTGGGGGGAATGTGTAGTTACTATAATTTGTGCTGCTTGGGAGCCTAATTCTTTTTGTCTTTGATTTAATACTTCAACCAAAATTTCTAACAATCTTGGATGTAAATGATTTTCTAATTCTTCAGCACAAAACAATGGTGCTCCGAAAGACGCCGGGGCAAAAATCAAAGACAACCAAGCTAAAAATAGAATTTCACCATCTGACATATGCCAAATATTGATTGGTTGGTAAAGATGCTTTTCTCGAGTTGTCACATATGTTGTGGCAATTTGCGTTGGAGAAGTTAAGATCTCCTCAATTCCCGACAAACTGTCTTTTGCCACTTGTCTTATTGAACGAAATTCTTCTGGGTATCTAGTTTGCAAAGTCATAAGCCAGCTTGAAAAATTCTGGCCATTTTCCATGAGATATTGTTGAGCAACTGCAGCATTTGCTTGTTTCATAATGGCTGGGGACAAATGATAGTAACGATACGAAGAAATATGACTTTTAACTTCCATCCCTTCCCAGTCTGGCACCGAAAATTCCAAAGCGGATCGGCTGGGATCTTCTGTATTGAATGCATTTTTTCCGTCTACACGTTCGATCTTACCTTGACCATTTCTGAGGTCAATCAATGTTGATTCTTTTTCCGCTGTTTTGAGTATCAAGTGTTCTCTTTCAATTGATATTAGACCTTTTTGACTCCCAATAATTGAAATCTCATATTCGTAGCTTTTTCCCATCTCCTTTTCGCCTGCTTCCAGTTCAATAATTAGCCGAAATGAAATTGGGCCCGCATCTTCGCCTTTCCAAGCAACTTCAGAAAATCCACCACGTTCTAAAAAGGCTGCGTTTACTCCAGAAATGCAAGTCTGTGTCAAAAACTTGAGGGAGTCAATTAAATTACTTTTCCCGGACATATTAGGTCCGACCAACAAATTCCGTTTTCCAAGTTCAAGATCTAAATTCTTTAAACTCTTATAATTTTTTACCTGCAATCGTTTTATCATATTACTTCTCCCTAAAGAGTTTGGTCAAATGATATCAAAAACTCGTTAATTTTCCAAGAGAAATCTGACCATCCACTTTTTTGACAATTTTTTGACCTCAAAAGTGTTTTTCTGATAAAATGTCCGCGATTGATCTTCTGTTCAGGGGAGAGGGGAAGTGTGTAGTAGCATTCCTAAATTTCAATATAGATGGAATCAAGAAAAGTATCGAAGAGAATGAAAAAAATGGGAAAAAGACCTTTCTGCATGGAAAGGTTTTGGATAATCAAGTATGGCCTTGGATGGGATATAAATAAAATCTGTAAATCTAATAGCGAATGGAATGGGAAGTTATGCAAAAGATAGAGGTAAGACAAGTTTCTAAATTTGAAGCACGGGAGGTATTTAAACGGTTAGTGATAGACCATTCTGACAATTTTTTACAAAGGACTTCCTTGTGAGTTCCAACAGCGGTAATAATAATCCCCATTTTACTTCGTACATAGATCGCCCTGTAGTTCGTCGTAATACTGAATGCCCACGCGTCAGTTCCTTTGAGCTTTTCATTTCTCAACCCTGGATAGGATGGATTTGCAGTCAGTCTTTCGAGCTGCTTCCAGAACTTAATTCTGACTTTTTTAAGCAAGTCATTCAGTCTTTTCAGAACGGTATCAGGAATGACGATATTAGTCGCCAAAGTGTTTTCGTGCCTCTTTCACAGACCTAAAAACTTTCATCTTCCCTTTTTCAAGGTCTTTTATGGACTGATTTACTTGCTCCTGCCATTCCTTGCTCCAGAACCATGCCTGGTCCATGGGGATTTCTACCACTGGACGGATGATGATCTCGGTTCCCCGTGCAGTCACCTCAACCCGTTCACCGATTTTCAAGGGAATCTTCCCTCTAACCTCTTCTGGTATTGTCACCTGATATTTTTCTCTAACCTTCACTGTCGTTCCCATACCGTCTCTCCCCTTCGCATTACTGTATTACTGTAATATAGTATATACCGTACTTATTTCTTTTTTCAACCCTGGTTTTGTTTGTGGATCAATGTCAATGAAATGGGAGGAAGGCTGGAACTCCGATATAAGGAT
>Ga0214474_1000649_pt1 | contig 16839 bp, 30 predicted proteins | sample RVTome_2_FD_187335 | JGI IMG/M metagenome (GOLD analysis project Ga0214474, IMG submission 187335) | Soil microbial communities from uranium-contaminated site in the Upper Colorado River Basin, Wyoming, United States - RVT95D214 HiSeq ...
AAGGTGATTGGGCAGAAACACGCCCCGGCAATTGTAAGACCCCCAGACCACAGCAAAGACAACAGAAATCCAGCCTGGGCACGCGAAGCAGCGGCCAAGGTTCTGCGCGATCAGGCTTGGCTAAAGGTAGCCGACGGCTACGATCCTACCTGCGGCTTGCAGCCTATCGACGAATGGCGGCGCGAGTTCGCTTTCGTCGTGTTGAATGACCGCATCTGGTGCGGGATGCCGGAGGAGCCTCTCGATGATGTAACCCGCGACATCTTTGGGTTATCGCCAGTTCCATTCTACAAGTGGCTCAATAATGCTCCAGACGATTTACGGAAGGATATCCAGTTTGTTATGGAGAAATCTGAGCATCGAGTTGAGATACTGAATGGCAAGAAGATTCTTGTCCCGATCAATCCAGTTCATCCGTTTCCAGAGAAGAAAGAGCCCGATAAACCGACCGGCAAGCAACCAACGCTTACCCTGCTGCACCGGAGGATGAGGGAGCAGCTCAAGGGTGAGATTGATGTAATGTGTTCCGGCGGATGCGGAACAGACCTCGGCCCGCGCTTCAGATATGCTGCCGAAAACGGGACTTGCCCGTCGGTCTTCATTTGGAAGGAAGATGAGAAGCCATATTGCGGTGCTTGCTATGGGAACTTACCGCATGGCCAGAGCATACCTCAACCACTCGTCAAGCAGTCGACGCCGCCAGTCAACAGACCGGTTTCACGGATGAAACTCAAGGCTAAATACACCAGGTTCTAAAAAAATGAACACACAAAAGCACACAGATACTTGCCCGAATTGCGACCGTGGTTTGTGTTCGCATGGCGAGCAACCGAACGTATTCAAAGCGACGATGGCGCAGGTTGGGTACTGCGTCAATCCAGACTGTGAGAATTATCAGAGCGATTTTGTTTTCTCTGAACGCCCCATGACGACAACGGAACTGTGCCAGTACACGGAAGCAAAGCGGCGACTGGGGATTATGTGATGGAGCTAGATCTCAGTCCTAGAGTCACCAGGATGCCGGTATTGGTTGACGCGATCCGTTGCCCGTACTGCGGCAAGTGGCGGAAGTCCAAGCATGTTTATAGCGCAGATGGCCAACCGTGGCGATGTTTTGGATGTCTGAGATTGTTCGCTCAGAGGGTGCTCGACCTGCGCAACGGAAGTTATCACGAGGAGATTCAGATGATTACCAGCAAGACCGAACATGACGAGAAGGTTGCAGCAGCTCGTGACAAGGGATTTACCGACTACATGGAGCGCGGGGCATACGAGCCAAGCTTGCTTGAGTGCAGGTGCATGAAGTGCAGGCTGGCGTACCTGGAAGGCCAGGACAAGGCGTTTCAGCAGAAGGTCAATAACAAATGAGAGGCATGATCATTCGCGGTCAGTGGCACCCCATCCAGGCAGTAACCGACCACTACCTCTGCCGTAGGTGCCACGCCCGAATCGGGAAACCGTGGGCCGACCCCATCACCGGGGAGCTGGATCATGACCGAATGGTGTGCGCCAACGAGCACGAGATCCGGGAAGAGGGCGACGTGATATCAGCGACAGCTATTCTGGCACGTGAGGTCGACGCTATTTTTAACCGGATAGAGGTTCTCCACAACTACGGCTACGAGGCAGAAGTGTGCGAGAAGCTCTATGGGAATAAGGACTTCGAGGGATTCTAAGATGCCAATTAAGGACTTGCAAACATCAGAGTATGGCTTCCCGGAGGCCGGGCGCATCAGGCTAGGCATAAAGAAGGTCAACAAGGCAGGGGTCGAATACCCAACCGAGACGGACTACTTCGTTCTCTCGGACGCTCCCGACCTCATCTCCCACTATGGCCAGCAACCCAAAGAACTGCTGGTGTTCCTCCCTTACCAGGAGCGCGACCGGAACCTGAGAGCCTATTACGAGCTGTTCAAGCGGGGCGGGCTCTACTGTCAGGGAGACGGCGACAACATCAACTGGCAGATCGACCCTGGAGAGAGTGGAGCGGTGGTCATCCGTGACGGTAAGGTGTGCCAGGCTTACACCGAAGAGGACGGCCAGAAGCAGGCCGAGGGCGCTGTGGTGCCCTGTAGCGGCAAGAATCGCAACGATAGCCCACTGTACCCCAGATGCACGTCATGCAAGGCCAGGGCGCTCCTGTTCGTTCTGGTGAGGGACCCCAAAGACCCCTTGCGACTGGTTGGTAATCGTCTGGCTTATTACCGCCTCAGCACCGGCAGTATTCACAATATCATCGGACTCACCGAGAGTCTGAACACCTTCGCCTATCTAGCGGCAGGCTTCCGTAAAGGGTTGGCTGGTATCCCGCTCATCCTGCGGCGAACTGAGCGCATCGTGGCGGTGACAACCAAGAACAAGGACAACCCGGACATAGCGAACCGCTCCCAGGTTTCAAAACACTTCCTCTCATTCGAGGCCGATCCGATGTGGTCGGAGATCGCCACGCTCTCTATTGCTGCCCAGGCTCTGAACAAGTCGGTGAACGATATGCTGTCCTTGCCGGACGGCATCACCGACGCAGACGACATCGACACCATCGACAGCGAAGGAATGTACGTACCGGAGGAGACAAAGGAAGTCGGCGAGCAGATCGCTTCGGCTGTAGCTGACCTGGAAGCTATGAAGAACGAGTTGCCCACGGACTGGAAAGCGTTCCACGACATCATGGAACAGTTCTTCGACAAGTACAGCCCCCATGACATGCTGGTGAAGGTGCGGGCCAGGCTGGGGCTCGGCCGGGCGGAGACGGTACAACTCGATAAGACGTTCTGGCAGGCTTCAGTAGACAGCGTTATCGAGACGCTCACCGGAGAGACAAAATGAGCGACAAAAGAACGCATACCTGCACAAGGTGCGGCCAAGAGAAAGACTCCGACGAGTTTAATGCTAACGCATCAAAACTCGGCGGGCTGGAACGCTATTGCGCGGAATGTGGGTATATGGACAAGCACCAACGCAATGGCACCGTAGCCACCTTCCTAAAGAAACGCTTTAAGGGAACCGGAAAGGATATGATGCTGCGCAGAAAGGATGTTAGTAGGGCGCAGGGTAGCAAAAGGAGATCACGCAAAATATACGCTGGCGGCACGCACTCCTCATCGGACATACGACGCCAGGGAGAATCCCAAAGGTGGCGTTGCTGGTGGTGCGGCAAATATTGCAAAGAAAAATACCACGCCGATCACCTCGTAGCGCTGGCCAAAGGAGGGCACAACGATCCGAGTAATATAGTTATTGCTTGCCCGTCATGCAACCTGAAAAAGAACGCCAAAACACCGGATGAATTTTGCGGAAGGTTACTCTAATGGGTGACGACGGCAGATTCGAACGAGACTGCTCGTTCCTGGCGGTATGGCGGGGAGCCGAAGATGTGGGAAAGTTTAGAACCGGGTTGCGTGTGGCCAGGATGTCTACCTTCTACGGAGGTGCAGTCATCGAGCACGCAGCTCGTGAGGCTAACTACAGTGCCAAGACTCTCTACACTCGCCGGGAGGTGGCTATTTTTATGTGCCAGATTGCACCAGCGCTCGAAGAAAGTAAGTCTATATTCTCCGTGAGGAGATTTTTAGACGACAACCCGGAAATTACCTACACCCACCTGCGGATTGCTCTTCCAAAGAGCGACTGGGACATCGAGCAGGCCATCGAGAGTTTGCTGGCAATCGCCAATGGTGACTCGGAGTTCGAGGAGTGGTTGCAGAAGCAGGAGCATCGCCCCTTGATTTTGCCCATGACGACTGCTCAATTCGGCCAGTACGTGTCGTGGCAGCGGGGAGGAAAGCCCAGGGTAAAGCCAATTTTCAAAGAAAGAGGATCTCCCCTCGATGTGTTGGCCAGGGCCTGGGCGAAGGGTAAAGAGTGGCAGGCAAAACACGGAGCACGAGACATCGAAGTCACGATAAAGGAGCCGAAATAGAATGATTGATATACGTGAAATGATAGAGATGTTTCGCAATGCACCGCGGATGGGGGCAAGCGAGGACACCCCAGAGGGAGCTCGATACATCATCATAAGCGACACACTGGCTAATAACTGCGCCGACACGCTTTCGGCAGTTGAGAGGTTGTTGCAACTCAAGGATGCCAGAAGACATGAGACGGAACGCCGGGAGGCACGGTGAGCCCACTCCCAGTCATGATCCACATTCCCGACGAGCGGCCCCAGAGCTGGAACAAGTCGTATGCCGGCCAGCACTGGAAGGATCGAGGCGCAGAAGCGAAGAGAGTTCACTACCTGGTGGCCTCCTTCTGCCCCCCGGACAGCGTGTTTGAGGTCCCGGTACACATCCTGATGAGGGTATCGTTCAACAAGAGGCCACTGGACGTTGACAACATCGCCGTCAAATACTACATCGACGGTCTGAAGGGGCGAGTTATTTCCGATGACACGCTGAACCAGGTGCAGTCGGTGACGGTAGAGGCCGTCAGGGGCGACAAGGCTTATGTTGAGATAGTGATTGCACCGAGGAGGATATGGTAGATGGCCAAGCTCAAAGAACAAGACGACGACCCCGCTGCGTTGGCGGAGGAAACCTTGCCGTTCCTGAAAACGCTGCTCCACCTGCACGACCTGGGGTTTGCGCCGTCAATGCAAGTGGATGACCGCAAGATGCTGCTGGAGATCATCGCGTGGAATGAGGATGTAGTGCTCGGAAAGAGGAATTGAGATGAAGACAAAAATAACGCTGAAGAATATTGATGAACTGATTAAGCGTCAAGGCGGATCGCTTTGTGGATACTGTGGTTGCGAGATTATTCCTGGGGGTAAGGTTCATCCAAGGTTAGCGGTCGCAGATCATATCGTCCCGCGATCTCGTGGCGGATCAAATGCTATTAGTAACTTGGTTCTTATTTGCTTTTCGTGCAATTCAAAAAAAGCAACCAAATCCCTAGATGAATTTAGGTGGTGGATGTCCATGCAAGAATTCTGTACAAGAACTGGCGTTAGATTCACCATCGATCAGGTTGCTTATTTGGATAGCATCGGAGTTCAACTAGACATAAGGGATTACCGTTTTCCCTTCGAGGCGGGGACAGATGAGTGACAAAACGATAGTCAGAACACCACACGATTCTGAGCGACCCTATGTGTCCACCTGCCGAGCGACAGCACAGGACGAGCGCCTATCCTGGGAGGCTCGCGGAATGCTTTGGTACTTGCTCTCGAAGCCGGATGACTGGCAGGTAATGGTGCCAGACCTCATGCAGAACTGCGGGCGAGACAAGGTAAAGAACATACTGGGAGAACTCATCAGTCATGGTTACTTAGAGAAGTCAGAGAAGCAACCCCACGGTGATGCGGGGCATTTCGCAAGGCCGGAATATCGTGTTCATGAAGAACCGTTGACTGAAAAACCGTCAACGGTGGAACCGTCAACGGCAAAACCGCCACTACATAATACAGAAGAAGAACATAAGAGAGAAAACATAACTACCAGTAGCGACCGCCCCAACATCTTCACGGTCTATGAACAGAACTGCGGGGTGCTAACCCCATTCATTGCAGCAGAGTTGAACTACTGGATTGATCTTGTCCAGGAATCCTGGATCGAGGACGCTATCAAGATCGCCGTCATGAACAACAAGCGAAACATGAACTACGTAGCCGCCATCCTGAAGCGCTGGCAGAACGAGGGTAAGGACGACGGCTTCGGTAACAAGCACAACGAGAAACAGCCCCAGCCCCATCCGTGGGCATAGGAGAGACAGAATAGTGGACAGCAAACCCGTACCAACCTATCGTTTTGGAGATTTTACCCCTCATGAATTGCTGTTGATAGGCATGGGTCTCGTGAGAGAAGCGGAACACGAGAGAGATCAGGCCCACAACTTTCGCGCCGGATGCCTCCCTGCTTGTGGGGATGAAGCGATGCGTCGCGGTCAGGAACTCATGAATCTCTATGGAGAGTGCAAGGCCGCCCACACGCAGGCCATTAAGGACGGCGAGAACAACGATGGTACCTACTATGGGTAACGATGTGCGCAGCGATCAACTCGCACCCCACAAAATAGAAGCAGAAGAGGCGGTACTTGGGGCGATCTTGGTCAACCCGGATTCACTGTTCGAGGTTACCCCTTTTCTTGCCACCGATGACTTCTTCATCGTTCGCCACGCCTGGATATGGGAAGCGATGATGTCCATATCAGGGCGCCGTGAGGCTATCGACTATCTGATACTGTGTAATGAACTAGAACAAGCAGGGCGATTAGAAGAGATAGGCGGTTCGGCCTACGTCTTGAGCCTGATCAACAAAACCCCTTCGTCCCTCAATATCCAAGGTTACGGCAGAATTGTTGAGGCGATGGCGATCCGGCGCCGTCTCCTGGATGCCGCCCAACAGGTTGCCCAATTTGCTCACTCGGCCCAGACGGACATCCAGGAAGTGCTAAGCCGGAGTGAACGGGCCGTCCTGGGCGTGGTGGCAGGCCAAAAGCGTACTACCCGCATAACAGTGGCCGAAGCTAACAAGCGTCGCAGGAATCAAGAAAACGAATCTGGCCGAACTCTTCTGACGCACATCGAAGAGTTGGACAAGCTGACAGACTATCAGATCAAGTTTGGTCGCTCGTTACACATCTTAGCTTGTTCCGAGCACTGCAAAACGACCCTGACCGTCGAGCTGCTGATTGAGTGGGCTCTCATGGGATACCGTACGCTGTACGTTAGCCTGGAGAATGACGCGACTGATATCAGCGACCAGATGAACAAGTACATAGCCTGGAGCCGTCGGGTGACCTACGATGAGGCAGAGAAGATCGTAAACGGCTCAGGTCTCGAGATCATCTCCGGTGGAATGACCGTCAAGGAGATTGAAGACCAGGTTATGCTGATGTCATATGGCGGACAGGCGCGTGGCATCGTCGCCATCGACACTATTCAGAAGCTGGCTGACAGCAACGGCCGGAACGGTAGAGATACGGCATCAGTCGCCTCCGCCAGTGCTTCAATTGACCGTGCCAGGCTCAACACTGGCTGGCTGTGGGTGGTGCTCTGCCAGCAGTACGTCGACACCAACGAGCGAAACCCAAAGATGCTTTTGCCAGCAAGAGGAAATGTGATGGATGCAAAAGCCATCTTCCATGATAGCCGCATCATGATTGGTGGATATTACGCCGACATGTGGCGGCACGAGCTGGGGCCAGACTGGGACGATCCGCTGTGCGGACCTAACGAGTATTTGATGCGTTGCTTGAAGAACACATTCGGTAACAAGCGGGCGATGAAGTACATCAAACTGGCTTTTGTGCCGGTCCCGGCCATTGTTTCGCCATCGCTACTGAAGAAGCCGGTGCAACAGACGTTCGTGGCGGCGACTCACCCGAACGGGAATGGAGACGGCAGATGATCGTCTTAGTTGATCGTAACGACCCGGAAGTGCGTATCGAGTTGCGAGGCAGTTTTGCTGAGTCAGACGCCGAGACGCTGTTGCGCACATTCCCGGAACTGAGGCGCATTGAAACACGGGTTCCTGACGGTCAATTGTCGTTGTTTGACGAAGACGACAAGCGATGACGGGGCTTATCGGCTACTAATAGAAAGGGTTTGACGATGACAGAACGAGAGACGTGTCCAGTTTGTGGCAACCCTGACGCAGAATCAGAGCGTTGTGTCGATGACATCTATGGAGACTACTACAGGGCGCATTGTGGGAAGTGCGGTTGGGAATATGATGGACTAGAGAGCATGATTGCTGACAGCGATGCTAATCCGTGCCTCGGCTGCGGTGGCGTGCGTAAGCAGTTGGTTGGGTGTGAGCATTGTGGTTGTAGGTGATAAGGCTAATTATCAGTGAGAAAGGGCAACGAGATGATCAGCAAACTGTTTGGCAAACTGTACTGGCGCTGGTTCGGGCGGGGCGAGGCGTATAGCTCTCCGCTGAACTATGCGATAGCAGACGTGGTTAAGGCGCTATCCGGCAACTGCTGGCGCAAGGAAGGGTGAGGCGATGAGCAGAGAATTGCTATGCGTAGATTGTGGTCAGGTTTTGAGTGGCGGAAATGATACACATGGGCCCGTTGACGAGCCGCGTTGTTATCACCACTGGCTCAAATGGCGCGATAAGCAGCCGGAGGCAAGCCTGATTGAAATCATTTCAGGCGAAAGAGAACAGACAAAAACGCCTAATTGGTATAGATCGCGTAGGCACGGCTGAGTAAGTATCAAAATTTGTGAATAGCATTACTTAAGGAGAAACAAAATGAAGTGGGATCATTTGCATTACGGGTTTCATATCAGGCCGCGGCTTATTATTGAGTTGTCTCAGTGGGTTGGGTATGTAGAGATCGTGGTATTTAATCGCATGGTTTGGTTTTCGTTCTGGAACCATGAGACGGTTGATAATGAGTATGCCGATTACGGTAGTAAGTGAATAGCATTACTTAAGGAGAATGACATGATTACCCACTGGTTCGAGATCGAGCTTGAGGCTTGCTTGCCAGACGAGTGCCCAGGAACGTGGAATCCATTATTGGCACCCAACATGCGACCGTTTCGCTACAGTAGCATCGAGGAGGCCACAAGAGTGGCACAATTCCACACCAACGATCGCAACGGGTCGGCACGCATTATAGAGAAGATTGAGGTTTGGCAGATCAATCGGCATGTTCACCCGGACGGAATTAAGTAACAAGTAACGATATCCCAACAATATGGCGCGTTGAGGTAGAGAGATGATCGAGACGATACAAGGAGACAACATGAAACTATACAAGGTTCTGAATGGCAACAAACCTTGCAACGGTGGCAATGGAGAGTACGGTTTGCCAACCAAGCGCAAGAATGGAACGTGGAAACCTGGCAAGTGGGTGCCAGCAATCAAGGGCACCCTGGAACCGTGCGAGAACGGATACCACCTCTGTGACGCAGACCATCTGATAGATTGGCTTGGCCCAGACATTTACGAGGCGGAATACAGAGGAGATCGCATCGACGCGGATAACAAGATCGTTGTTCGCCAAGTGCGACTTGTCGGCAAGGTGGAGAAGTGGAACGACAAGAGCGCTCGATTATTCGCTTGCTGGTGCGTTCGCCAGGTCTGGCATTTGTTGACATACGAACGAAGTAAAAATTCCGTCGTGGTTTCCGAACGCTTCGCCGCAGACGAAGCGACGGAAACCGAGCTGGCCGCTGCCTGGGACGCTGCCAGTGCCGCTCAGTCAAAGCATTTGATTGAGGCATTGGGCTTGAGTGAGTAGCAATACCGCGCGTTGAGGTAGAGAAATGATCGACCTTAGATTAGGTGATTGCAGAGAGATACTTCCAGCCATTGGCCCGGTGGATACCGTGATAACCGATCCGGTGTGGCCCAACACGCCAGACGGAATGTTTGAGGACATCACCGACCCACAGGGGCTGCTTGCCGACACTCTGGCGCTGATCGAGTGCCGCCGTCTGGTGATTGTCCTCCGCGGAGACAGCGACCCGCGCTTCCTGCAGGCTGTTCCTCCGCGGTGGCCTTTCTTCCGCACCCAGATATTGGCTTATGCTGTTCCTGGGTATATCGGCAGGAAGCTGGGCGGGGACGAAATAGCCTACTGCTTCGGAGAGCCGCTGGAGAGCGCACCGGGCATGAAAGTAATTCCAGGTCGAGCCCCAATTGCGCAGCCAGTTCACAGGCGGGCTAATGGCCATCCGTGCAGCCGGGCCTTGATACATTTTCTGTGGCTGGTGAAATGGTGGTCGTTGCCAGGAGAAACGATACTCGATCCGTTTATGGGTAGCGGGACTACCGGAGTCGCAGCGGTGCAACAAGAGCGCAGCTTCATCGGCTGCGAGATTGACGAAACCTATTTCAGGCTTGCGCAAAAGCATATTGCGGAATGCCAGAAGCCGTTTCCGACGATCATTGCTCAGGTTGACGCGATGCTTCCCGGAATGTAAGTCTCAGCATCAGCTCACCGCAAAGGAGAGGAATGGCGCATGAAAATCAAATTGTATTTTGTTGAGTGGGACGGAGAGGGGTATGCAGATGCAGAGTGCCCACCTGAGCGCATGTCAGAGATCGTGTCTGCGTTTTCTCTTATCGGGTATGGAATTGCAACTCCTGAGCAATTTGCACAACGGAAATCTGAAATTAGAGCCGTTGATGGTATAGACGAAGAAGAGGAATAAGTCCAGCTATCAACTAGTATAAATATTTGGAATTAAGGAGAGACGCATGGAACCAATGCCAGAACTAACCTACACGGTAACGCTAACGAACGACGAACTTAATTGGATTTGGCGTGCAAAGTTGATGCTCGATGACGCAATTGGCTTCAAGAGTAACTGGGGCAAGTACACAAGCGGGACGACATCGCGGGCGCTGTTTGATTTAGTTGGGCGCATCAAAGATGCCCAGCGCATGAGCAACAACTGCCATTGCCCCCGATGCGACCCCGACGGCATCGATGCGTGGCTCGAAGCGAACGACGAAGAAGACAAGGCCGAGCGGGCCCAGGAGATACACATGGCTAAGAAACTTTCACTCAGATTCAAGGACACACCGGAGGATCAGGCGCGGGCACGAGTGATTGTTGATGCGTTGCGCGACAACTACAATGCCCAGGACGACACAATCCGAGCGCTTGTCGAGGACGTGACCGCCTACCAGCGCGGGGGAGGTGCGCCAGAGTTGAGCGTGAGGCTGCCGGAGGATGACAAGGATGACAAGGATGCGTGAAATCGCTTGGCTTATCATCGTAGGAATTGCGATTGTTGACATTTTGATGGTTATCTCAATGCTGATTGCAGAGGAAAACATCAGGAGTAATAGACGATCATGATGCGTGTTTTGATGTGTTGGCTATGGAGCGCTCTGTACGTACCACGATACTGGGCAGGCGATGTCTACTATGCCGTCGCGCGGCTCCTGGAGAGAGAATCATGAGTAATGTCGATAATATGACGCACCCGCCATCCCAGCATACACACCGCGGCCGCACACAACTCAGCATCGCGCAGGATTCCGACGGCTGGCTCTACGTCGTCTGCAACGTGTGCGATCAACAGTGGCTGGCGGACAACTATCACTCACGTAAGGCAGCGTATACAAGTGATCGTGTCGTATACGAGGCCGCCGATAGGAGATGGATGGCGGGGGCGACGAAGAAGCTGCGCCTTGTCGATGTTTTTGAACATTCTCCGCGAGGAGAGAAAGGGTGACAGGCATATGTTGATACGTATCGGTAAGGGGGATAACAGACGAATCATCGAGGCACATTGGAGTTTAAGTCACTGGTGCCCGGAGGTTATAGTGTTACGGGAGCACCATATAGCGGTCATCGTGATAATCCCATTCATCTGCGTGACTGTAGATTGGTCGCCATGGATGAAATATCTTTAGTGTGGAACAGTGATCAGTAACTACGTGCACCTGGAGATTATGTACAGCCCGGCCCGGAGCCAGTGGGAAGCGTGGGATAGCGCCATGGTGCCACGGGTGTATGGGGTCGGGCCGTCTCCGATGGATGGCAGGGGCGACGCAGAAGCTGTGCCTTGTCGATGTTTTTGAACATTCTCCGCGAGGAGAGAAAGGGTGAACGTGATGGGTATTTTAAGAGTTCTGTTTGGTGACAAAACCACAGATCCGACCGTTGCGGACTGGGAGGGGTGTCAATGGAACAAATTGGTTTCGTACCATGTTGCGCTTCAGGCTCTCAGCCACCTTCAGAGCCAGTGGGACATCGATCTCCGGTCGCATCCCGGTTCTGTTGTCACTCTGGAGCTTACCGACCACTGGGAAACGTTTTACGGAACCGGCATCGATGCCCATGTCGTCCTGGAGGGTAAGCGATTCCCGGACGATATGGTTGACCTCATTTCTCGAGCTACTCAGTGGTCGAGCGCCAAGAACAAAGAGTTAACCGACAAACTAGAGCAGAGGGCAAAAGGGAGGTGACGCAGTGGACATCTACGTAGTCATAGTTGAGGATCGGCATATTCAGCCCTTTAGCCTGGTGTTTAGCACAGCAGAAAAGGCTATCACGGCCGCGAAGGAGTTGGTAAAAGACTTGGCCACCTACCCGAATGACATCACTGAGGAAAACGTAGACGGATGGTTGTATTACTGCGAATACTCGATTGAGGGCGATAGTGTCTGGGTGCAGAAGCAATCGCTCGATCCCGATCCTGACACATGGTTGGGTTAGATGATCGGAAACTACGTGCGCCTGTCGGTGATGTATGACTCTGGCCGCCGTCGCTGGGAGGCGTGGGATAGCGCCGTCCTGCCGAGAGTGTGCGGTCAGGGTGATACTCCAGGAGAGGCGCTCAACGCGCTCATAGAGGCGCTGGAGAAGCTCCGGCCATATGCGCCAGCGTGGATACTGGCGAAGAAAGGTACGTGACGATGACTGACGATGTTTTACGTGAGTTGATCGAGTTTTTGAAAGATGCAAGCCCGCTTGTTTGGAATGCGTTAATCAAGCAAGTCTATGTTGAGGCTTCCGGGAATTTGGCGTGGGCAATAGTGCTGCTTATCGCCGCAATTGTTCTCTACAAGCTCGGGAAATTGTCCAAACAAAAATCCAAAGGCGACGAAGAACATTACCCCTCGCCAGAGTGGGCAATTATTTGTGGGTTGTTTTGGGTTTCAAGCGCGAGCGCCGCAATGTTTTCGTTTGGCCTCCTCGTTAGTGCGGTGCAGCGCTTTATCAACCCGGAATTCTACGCGATTCGCTTCATTCTATGGAATATTGGTGGAGGATAAATAACGTGAGAACAGGTGACTACGTGAAGGTGATTGTACCCCGCGGGGAACCATCGTGGGGGTATGTGGTGAAGGTGCTGCACACCGGTAATGTCATGGTGGCAGTAGAGGATCTAAAAAGAGGCGGCTTCGAGCCGCGCGTGATGCGACCCGAAGCCGTTTCCTTCCAGGCTGGTGGTATGGGGGTGCTGCCGTCAAACTTTCACTGGGCTCGGAGCGGTGGTCTTGCGACCGGCCTTGCGCCGCTCGCCGTCGGGCCACAGGGCCAGCACGTCGGCGGCCACAACTAGCCATACGCCGCGACTCTTAGGTCCCAGATAGGCTTTGCGGGCCGGGAGCTGCTGCTTCCTGATGGCCTTCCTGATGGTCTGGGTCTCGATGCCCAGGCCCAGCGTTTCGACCGCCTCAGGAACCGAAATTACAGACTGTAACAGTTCGGTAGAGTTCATTGACTTGGCTCCTCTGTGATGGTAGACTGATGTTATCTCCGTTTGGTTGCGGAGGTTTGCTGTCGTAGGCCGCCCGACTGGTTATCGAGCGGCCGTATTTTTATCCCCTGGCCGGATGCGTAGCGTGGGCTATCGTCTCTCTCCAGTTGTTCGTGATCATGATAACCAAGGCGAACAAGAGAGCACCAATCAGGAAATTGACATCGGCCACGTTGAACGCGACCCATCCGGCATTGCTTGAAACCATCAGGGGATTCGGCACGCTATCCATCAGCAAGATGTCAGCCGTGTTGCTCGAGGCCCCAAACACAACCAGGGCCAGGGGCATCACAAGGGGTTTGCATGACTGCATGGTGTAGCCAATACCGATCATTCCACAGAAGAGAGCTAACACGACACCGGCCCCCAGCAGCACCGTGCTTGGGCTCATGGTGTTCTGGTGTGGCATGTTGGTGATTGCCAGCGTGATGCTGCCGATGCGCCCCTGTATGCCTCGGCGCCGTCCAGGAATGCCGTGGTCGATACCAACTTGGTGAGTCGGTCAACGATCAGCACAGTCACAGCGATAGCCGTCAGGTAAACGGTTTTCTTCATGGTGTCCTCACTCTCTATTCTAACACTTTTTGTGTGTGGCGACTTATGCGTTACCGTCCGCGAAACAGATCAGACAGAAGCCGCAATCTTCATCCCATACGTGCTCGTGGTCGCGGTGCTCCTCTGCTCTCTGCTTGGCGAGTTCTAGTGTCTTGATCAACTCGTCATATGGGCCTTTGTAGTCTGGGCTTTCCAGCGCTGGCTCACCAGATAAATGCTCGGTCACAGCCAAATCCCAGCGGGCGATAAAGTCGTCAAAGTCGCCGTCGATTTGCCCTACTGGTATCTCGCTGTAATTGGTGTCGATCTGCTGCACCGTAAACATGGTGTATCTCTCCTGAGTATATAGCGGCTCTCAACGTCCGCTGCTCAGGGGTGTGGACTTACTGAGTGTGCGCTTTAGCCACACCAGACTCGCGTTTACTCCTCCTTTTCCATATCTTCCCCTCGCGGAGAATATCACCGCCCGAGGAAGTCATCAAGGTACTTTCCCGCTTCCTCATACCTGGCCAACTGCTCATCAGACCACTTGATGACATTCTCAACACGCGGCGCCGTGCAGCCCTTCCAGGATGCCTTTTTCATCGCCACCAGGTTTTCAACCGCGCTGGTGTCCTGGCTCTTGAGTTGCTTGTCAATGACAACCATCCGTGTATTGACACCCGTTCCGCTCACCTTGAACGTTCCTTCTGGCAGCTTCTCGGAGGTTCCGCCAACCATCTCCATCCACGAGCGAAAGCCGCTCGCCTTCTTATCTTCCCTGAAGAACGGCCCTTCGCTCATGACGGCAACCAGACGGCCGCCATACTTCAGCATACCATAGGCACGCTGTACATGGTCCATGTCCTGGCCAACTTCGAAGGGTGGATTCATGATCACCGCGTCGAACGCTTCCGCCGGCTCATACTGCATGAAGTCGGTGCAGGTCGTGTCAAAGTCGTTATCTCGTAGATGTTTGGCTCTGTTCTCGTTGCGCTCTACACAAACCGCTATCGCCGATGCTTCACGTATTTGCCAAGCAATATTTCCAAGACCTGCGCTTGGTTCCAGCACACGGTCAAAACTGAACAGATCGGCCTTCTGTGCCATCCTGGACGCCAGGTCGGGAGGTGTCTCGAAAAAGCCGTCCTTCTCTACCACGATCTGGCCGCTCTCGATCAACCCTTCGACGCTTTCGCGTGGGTCGGTGGTGAATAGGTGCGACTTGGCCTTGCGGTTCCACTTCCCACCCATAGCTTCTAGCGCCTTGTTAACCTTCTCGTATAGCTTCCGGTAGAGTTGCTGGGTGATAACTGCCGACTTGCCGTCATCCGCCCATTCGACATCGCGCAGCACGTCCAGAGTCTCATCGTCAAATTTCAGAGTCTTGACTGGAGTCTTGCTGTCCTTTGGAGCCGTCTTGGGGATGGCTTGGGGGGCGACTTCCTCGGCCGCCCCGTTGTCGTTGTCTGTGCTGCCGTCATGGTCGAACGGATAGCGCTTCTCGACGCAGGCCATAATCAGACGCCTTGCCTCATCTCCGTCTGGTGTGTATTCCTGCTTGATGTATGCACTGCCGTCCTCATGTGTCTCGATCGTGAACGTCTCACCGATTCTGGCTGCGTGATATTCCTTCGCAACAAGTGCGGCCGACATGGTAAGCATCGACTTAGAGTAATTGCGCTGAGTCATGACGTACTTGGCGCCGTAGTGTATCTGCTCGCCGGTTTCCGGGTCCTCTTGATAGATCGTCGTGCTGGTGTCTGTCATGCCGTCAAACTCTGAGCTTTTGTACCTGTTAACCAGAGCATCGACGCTGCGAATTGTCGGGCCGTCTGTCCATTCTACGTCGATTGACGTGCCCATCGAAAACTTGGCACTGCGTACCGAGAACTTGACATCAGGATAGGCATTCTTCAGATCGGCACGTATCAACTTGGCAGTATCTGTCACGGAAACGTACCGTGTCGGCTTCACTGCCTCAGTGCGTCTCTTGTACTCCGCCACCTGCTCTTCTGTAGCGATGCCCATGGTCTTCCTCGGGACAATGAGCGGTTGTACGCCCTCTTTGTTCTGGTCGAGGCTCATAAACGGCAGGGTGAGATTGAGCGCTTCTTCTGCTTTGCGCTGATCCTCTGCGATCTCCTCTGCCGTCCTAGTGTCTTGACACTTCAGCTCAAGCGGCGCGCCAGTCTCTACCACAGCACCCATCCCAGCCTTTTTCATACCGCCGAAAGTAACCGTCTCTCGGGCCGTGAACATGCCGATCTGCTTCTGGTTGCGTTGAGGGGTTGAGCCCGGCATGGTGCCAGGCTTCAACTCAAGAGCGCTTTTCTTGCTAGTCGGCTCGCTGGGGGTGGCAAACATCGGATCAACCTTGGGCGGATTGCACTTCTTGCAGCAATTGTACACGCCTACGCCGTCATCGCTCTTTTCGACTGCCCCGCAAATCTCACAGCGCACATAGCCTGCCTGTACCTGCTCGATGGTCAGGCCGTACATGTTGGCCATAGTCTGGTAGAACGGATCTTGACGCTTGGGGTGATTAGTTTTGCTGATGTGCATAGTGCCGTCTGGGGTATAGTCCAGATGATATCTTACCGCGTACTCATCCCAGTATGCTCTAATGTCCCGCTCATCCCATCCCGACCATAGAAACGTGCCGTCTTGTGCATTGATATAGTTATGGATAGCCGATAGCTCATCAGCCGTCATTTGTACATGACGTCGAACATCCTGTGACCGTGTTTCCCATTCGTGGTATATCGTTTCGCCGCTTATGGCGATTGCTTCTGGGTGCTTGGCGATCAGCTCTCGCTCCGCGTCTTTGCACATCGGGCAACGAGCATCAGCGCTATACTCTTTAGGTGCATAAGGCATATCGGGCATATCAGACGCCCATATCCATGTAGCACCACAATCTGGACAATCCACTTCGTTAGACAACTCCGATTCGTTGTTCTTGGCGACCCAAGCGCGAATCTCGTCCACGTGAGCTAGAATTGCCATTGCTTTGGCCGTACCAAACGAAATGTTGGTTTTACTGTTTGCTGCCGTCACTTTGATTATTGGGTGACCTTTGTACTCACTGTACTCTATCATGATAATCTCCTTTTGGTTGTCGG
>Ga0214474_1000650_pt1 | contig 16828 bp, 20 predicted proteins | sample RVTome_2_FD_187335 | JGI IMG/M metagenome (GOLD analysis project Ga0214474, IMG submission 187335) | Soil microbial communities from uranium-contaminated site in the Upper Colorado River Basin, Wyoming, United States - RVT95D214 HiSeq ...
TTGACTACGATCTATTCAGAGCTTCTTGACCATCTCTACCTGCTTGAGCGTCACGGCGAAATCGAACTTGTCCAGCATCCTGGTGGTTGCGAGGTCGTCGTTGACATTGTACACAGTGACCTTGAACGCCCCCAGTTCGTACAGCCTGTTCAGGGCGAATTTCGCAAGCGAGGTCCCTATTCCCTTCCCTCGCTTCTCTGGCAGCACTCCCAAGAATGGTACGAACCCACTCGTGTCCACTCTTCTAACAAGGACAAATCCTCCGTCGACCTTGTAGCACTCGGCCGACCGAGCCGAATGCACGATCGAGTCCATCTTCCTTCTCTGCCAGCAAGAGTCGGCGTATGCCTTTTCGTGAAGGGGCAGCAGGTCTGACATGGTGGCCTTCTCTGGGCGGAGTTCGAACCCGGCGAAGTGCAAGGGCCTACCTTCTGCAGTGAGGTATGTCTTGTTGTCAGCGTATCCCAGCTTGCGGTACATCTCATATGCACGGTTGTTGCCCTGGATGACCTCCAGGAGCAACGTGTCCGCCCCCCGCTTCTTGGAGAACTCCTCGGCCTTGAGCATTAGCCTCTCGCCAAGCCCTCTTCTCCTCTTGCCGGGGACGACCCCGACCCCTCCGATCCATGCCTCGCGCCCGTCTGTCACCGGGTTGACGTACCCGATGATCGCGCCGTCCTCCACGGCTATGAGCACGTTCCCGAGCTTCCCGCCGACGGACCTGAGGAAATCGAGGAAGAATTCCCTTGTGGATTTCAGAGGAATGACGTAGTCAGAGAATATCAGGTTCTGTGCTTCGATAAGCCGGTCCAGCTCGCCCCGCTCGAGCGGCCTGATCTTGACGTAGTCCAGCATCTCTCGCGCCTTCTAGACCGCTTCGGGCTTCATGTGCGGGAACAACAGGACTTCCTTTATGGACGGCGCGTTGGTCAGTATCATCGCCAGCCTGTCTATGCCTATCCCCAGGCCGCCCGCCGGTGGAAGGCCGTATTCGAGCGCTCGGATGTAATCACGGTCTATGGGGTGCGCCTCTTCATCCCCCTCTTCCTTGTGGCGCTCTTGCTCGAGGAACCTCTGCTCCTGCTCCGCAGGATCGTTCAGTTCGGAGAACGCGTTCGCGAACTCCCAGCCGTTGATGAACAGCTCGAACCGCTCCACCAACTTGGGGTTACCTCTCTTCTTCTTCGCGAGAGGAGACACCTCGACCGGATGATCTATGACGAACGTTGGGTTGATCAGATGCGGTTGCGCCTTCTGGTCGAATATCTCGGAGATTATCTTCCCAAGCTCGGTGCAGTCCTCGATATCCCGGATGCCCAGCCTAGTTGCCGCATCCCTGGCCTCATCGACGCTGCCGATGGAATCGATGTCCAGCCCCGTGTGCTCCTTAACGGCGTCGTGCATCGTTATCCTCGGCCATGGCCTCTTGAAATCGAGGACCTTATCCCCGTAGGGGATTTTCTCCGAGCCGACGATGTGGATCGCGGTGTCGTACAGCAGACCCTCCGTCAGGTCCATGATGTCGTTGTAGTCGACATATGCCTCGTACAGCTCCAAGGATGTGTACTCAGGATAGTGCTGTGCATCTATGTCCTCGTTCCTGAAGTTCTTGCCTACCTCGTACACCTTCTCCAAGTCCCCGACTATGCACCTCTTGTGATAGAGCTCGGGCGCGATCCTGAGGTAGAGGTCCATGTCGAGGTAGTTGTGGTGGGTCTTGAAAGGCCTCGCAAGGGCTCCTCCGTAGAGCGGCTGAAGCGTTGGCGTCTCGATCTCCAAGAAGCCCTTCGCGTTCAGCCAGTCCCTCATGTACGCTACCATCTTGCTCCTGTTGATGAACCTCTTGCGAACGTCCTCGTTCATGATCATGTCGAGGTAGCGCTGCCTGTATCTCATCTGGACGTCCTGTAGGCCGTGGAACTTCTCAGGGAACGGGATGAGCGCCTTGGTGAGCATCTCGAACTTCTTGATGGCCACGGTGATCTCGCCCATCTTCGTCCTGAACACATGCCCTGTTAGCCCGATGACGTCGCCCCTATCCAGCGACTTGAACAGCTCCCACGAGTCCGGTCCGACTTCGTCCAGCTTGGCGTAGATCTGGACCTTGCCCTCCCTGTCCTGGAGGTCCGCGAAAGCCGCCTTTCCGTGTATTCTGATGGCCATCAGCCTGCCAGCTACCGCGACCTCTTCCTTGCTCTTTTCCTGGCTCACGCTGGCGAAGTCCTTCTTGATCCCTGCCGTCGTGTGCGTGCGCACGAACTTGTACTTCTGGTAGGGGTCCAGTCCCCTAGCCTGCAAGGCCTCGAGCTTCTTCTTCATCTGGGCCCTCAGGTCGCTCTCTTGCTCTGCCATCAGGCATCCCCCGCGTAGGGCTTGGTCTCATATCGAAAGGCCATACTTAAACGTAAGCGGCCTTCGCCCACAGTCGAGCGGTCCTCAGCGCTGTCTCTCCACACCATAGCATCTCACACTCGGTCGAAGCCAGAATAGAAGATCGGCTTCGCTGTCACTTCTTGGAGCCCTCGGCCTCTCTGATGGCCGCCAGAAGCTCCTCGATCCTGAATGGTTTGAGCAGGAAGCCCTTCGCCCCGGCCGCCATTGCCTCCTTCTCGATGTGGAGGTCCGCGCTGCCGAAGAATATCTGCGCGTCCGGGTCCATCGTAAGTATCTCCTGCGTTGCGCTCACGCCATCCTTCACGGGCATTCGCTGGTCCATGATTATGACCACAGGCTTCTCCTTCATGGACCTGTACTTCCTGACCGCCTCCTCTCCGTCCGAGGCGACGCCGATGACCGTGTGCCCGTTCGCTTCTAGGATATCACGGTAAAGGTCGACGATGAACTTCTCGTCGTCAACCAGGAAGACGGTGGCTATTCTACAACCTCCTATTCCATCTCGGCGCCTATGTACATCTGATGCCCAGGCGAGCCGTGTCTGCGAAATGCCAGACCCAGCCAGATGGGGTTATCTCAATTATCGTGTAGGTTATATAATGGTTTTCTCAATAACAACAAGGGTTTGAACGTGGTTCGAAAACCCCCTTCCAGAACTGTAAAACCTTAAATAGAGAATCCTTCAATAGGTGGCTGAGACCAATGCCGAAACAGAAGAAAGGCGAAGGGTTCCACTCAGCCGCCGGTCTTATCAGATACTTCGATTCTGAGGACGACAAGGCGCTGAAGGTCAACCCGTGGTTCGTCGTCGCCCTTTGCATCGCTACCTCAGTGGTCGTAATATTGTTCGGCGCCCTGTACCCAACGTGAGCTCTGGCGGACAGTGCCGCGCATGTTCTGATGTACAACCATATGCAACAGCCCTGGCTCCGCGGTCGGAACTAATATATACCGTCCGCACCTTCGCTGGCCTGCACCCGAGGCGCAGGAACATGGCACCTACCAAGGTCGTGTTTGATTGCCTTCACGGATGATTACATCCGCCCCAGCGAAAGCCTCGGTTGTATTGTTCTCGTGTTCAAGTGTCCTAGCGTGTGCGCCGTAAAAGCTCCGTCTCGGACACTCGGCGAGGAGGTGCGGACATGACAATGCTTAGAATGGCCCTTCCGAACAAGGGCAGGTTGAACCAGAGCGCAATCAAGCTGATGAACAGAATAGGCTTCCCGGTGCCCGACTCAGGCAGCCGGACGTTGCTGGCGGAGTTCGGCAAGGGGAGGTATCAGGTTCTTCTGGCGAGGGCACAGGACATCCCTGAGTTCGTGGAGATGGGCGCCGCGGACCTCGGAATGACAGGTCTCGACTTGGTTCTTGAGACCAAGAGGGATGTCGAGAGAGTGATGGACTTGGACTTCGGAAGGTGCAGGCTCGTGATAGCCGTGCCCGAGGAGTCCCCTGTGACGAGGGTCGAAGATGTCAGGGACGGATGCAGGGTGGCTACATCCTTCCCCAACCTGACAAAGGAGTTCTTCTCTAACCTGGGAAAAAGCGTGAAGTTGGCGGAGGTGTCAGGGGCAACGGAGGTTGCTCCGAGGATAGGCCTCGCTGACATCATCACTGACCTGACAGAGACGGGATCCACCCTGAAACTGAACCACCTCAGGGAGGTGGGAGTGATCGTTGAGTCCAGGGCCGTGCTCATCGCGAATAGGAGATCCCTTTCCGAGAAGAAGCTCCGGATAGAGGAGGTCACGAGCGCCCTCCAGAGCGTCATGAACGCCTCTCGCAAGAGGTACTTGATGGCGAACGTGCCAAAGGACAAGCTGGGCAATCTAAGTACGCTCATACCCGGGGTGTCAGGCCCGACCGTCATGAACATCATGGGTAGAGAGGATATGGCTGCAATCCACGCCGTTGTAAACGAAGACGAGATAAACGGAGTCATTACCATGCTGAAGAGCATCGGGGCGACTGGTATCCTGGTTGTGCCCATAGAAAGGATGGTACTCTGACATGCTGACATTCAATCTGGACAGCATCCCGAAGTCCGATCTCAAGAGCCTTATGGCGAGGGAGGACGTCGACCTATCGGAAGCCGTTGAGAGCGCTCGGAAGATAATTCAGGATGTCAGGGCCAGAGGTGACTCCGCCGTGAGGGAGTATGCAGCGATGTACGATGGATTCCGAGGAAGCTCTCTCCAGGTCTCCGAGAAGGCTCTGACGTCCGCGGAAGAGCGAGTGCCCAAGAAGCTGCTCGACGCGCTGAACGCGAGCAAGAAACGAATCGAGAAGTTCCACTCGCGTCAGAAGATCTCGGCATTCAGCTACGCGGACGCGTGCGGCGTCGTTGGACAGAAGGTCATCCCATTGGACCGGGTCGGGGTCTACGTTCCCGGTGGAACGGCGAACTACGCATCTACAGTATTGATGGCGTGCGTGCCAGCGCGTCTGGCACGAGTACAGGACATAACCGTGTGCACGCCCGCCAAAGAAGGGAGGGTCAGCGACACAATCCTGGCGGCAGCTCGCTTGTGTGGAGTGACGCGCGTGTTTGCAGTCGGCGGAGCTCATTCCATCGCTGCCATGGCCTACGGCACCGAGACCATTCCCAAGGTACAGAAGATTGTCGGACCCGGAGGGGCATTCGTGAGCGCCGCGAAGCTGTTGGTCCGGAACGACTGCGAGATCGATTTCCTCGCCGGCCCAACTGAGATACTTGTCATTGCCGATGCGTCTGCGGAACCGTCATTGGTTGCGGCGGAAATGCTGGCTCAACTGGAACACGACCCGATGGCAAGGGCGCTCCTTGTCTCGCCCTCCGAGGTCCTATTGCGCAGAACGAGGAACGAACTTGAGAAGCAGATCGCGGACGCCGCTCGAAGAGATGTCGTCAGGGCGGCATCTGAGAGAGGTGCGATATTCCTCAAGGCTAAGGAAATATCCCAGGCGATCGAATTCTCAAACGAGTACGCTCCTGAGCACCTCCTTGTTGATGTGGTCAATCCCGCAGAGGTCCTCGGGAAGATTAGGAGCGCTGGGTCAGTTTTCCTCGGCCGCTACTCCTCTGTAGCGTTCGGGGACTACTGCTCTGGGACCAATCACATACTCCCGACCAAGGGAGTGGCGGCGATGAAGTCGGCTCTCTCCGTCTATGACTTCCTCAAGATCATACCTTATCAGAGCATCAGCTCGAAGGGCGCGATTGCGCTGTCTGAGATAGTCGAGCAGGTTGCTCTGTCAGAGGGGCTCCCTGGACACGCAAGGACTGCATGTGCCAGAGCCAGGAGGCCGAAGGAATGACATCGATAGGCGAACTGAGGCGAAGGACACTGGAGGGCCTCAGTAGACAATCCTACTCCATCTGGAGCAAGGACATGGTCCTGCTGAACGACAACGCGAACCTGTTCGGAGTCAATCCGGCGGTCACGCAAGTCGCGGAGAAATTCGATTTCGCCAGGCTCTGGGCGTATCCTAGCGAGAACTCGGATGAGTTGAGAGCTAGGATAGGCTCGGAATACGGCGTCTCCCCCGAAGAGGTGATAGTGGGGAACGGTTCGGATGAGTTGCTCGACATCACGTCGAAGTGCTTCATCAACCCAGGCGATGTCTTCTGCTCTCCCGCACCCACATTCGGGATGTACAAGTTCTACGCGCGGGTTAACTTGGCCACAATACGTGAGAAGATCTTGAGGCCTGATTTCGCACTCGATCCCGATCAGATACTCTCAGAGGACGCGAAGCTAACAGCGATCTGCCAGCCCAACAACCCCACTGCGAATCTGTTCGCGTCTTCCTCGGTGCGGAAGCTGCTCGAGCAGTCAGCGGGGATTGTCCTTGTTGACGAGGCCTATGCGGACTTTTCGGGCTCGAGCATGCTCAAGGAAGTGATGAACTCCGGTGTCGGCATTGATATACGCACTTTTTCGAAGGCTTACGGCCTCGCAGGACTGAGAGGCGGGTACGCGATTTCCCGGAAGGAGTTGGTCGATGAGCTTAGGCGGGTCAGAACTCCCTTCGGCCTGAACTCGTTCAGCGAGGCTGTCATGGTCCGAGCATTCGACAACCGCAAGTGGGTGAGGGAGACGGTGGACAAGGTCGTGAAGGAGCGCGCATATCTATCAAAGCGTTTGCAGGCGCTCGGAATCAAGGTCTACCCATCTGTGTGCAATTTCGTAATCGGCAATGTTCCTGGAGACGGCCCGCTGTTCGTGGAAGAGCTGAAGAAGAGAGGAGTCGCAGTCAGAGACTGCAATTCCTTCCCCATGCTGAAAGACCACATTAGGGTGACCGTTGCACCCAGGGACATGCTAGACAAGTTCCTTGTCACAGCCGAAGCCGTACTAGAGGGGAAGTAGGAATGGAAGTCAGGATCATCGACTACGGAGTGGGAAATCTCCACAGCATCGCTAAGGGCCTCGAGAGGTCCGGTGCTAAGGTGCGAGTGGTGGAAGACCCACACATGCTCCTTGACGCAGAGTGTATCGTCTTCCCTGGAGTGGGCGCCTTTGGCGCAGCGTTGGACGTGTTAAGGCCAGTGCTCGTAGAACTAAGAAAAGCAATAATGGACGGCACGCCAACTCTTGGCGTGTGCCTCGGCATGCAGATACTCTTCGAGAGGAGCGAGGAGTCCCCGGGCGAGGGATTGTCAGTTCTGGCGGGAGATGTCAGAAGGATCAAAGCGGCGAGGATACCGCACATGGGTTGGAATGACGTGTCGTTTGGCGATTCATCCCTTTTCGAAGGGGTCTCCCAGGGTGCCCAATTCTACTTTGCGAACTCGTATGTCTGTCACCCCGAAGAACCTGTTGGAGTGGGGGAGACAGCCTACGGCGAGAGGTTCGTTTCCGCCATCAGAAAGGAGAACGTCGTTGGCGTTCAGTTCCACCCGGAGAAGAGCGGCATGCCAGGTTTGAAGTTGCTATCCAACTTCGTGAAGATCGCGGAGGGATATTCGTGAAGATACTCCCAGCTCTGGACATAAGAGGTGGCAAGTGCGTCCAGCTCGTGGGTGGGGAGCCAGGTACCGAGGCCGTCGAGATCGACGATGTCGTCGGCGTCGCACGCAGCTGGCAGAGCCAGGGAGCAGACATGATACACATCATCGATCTTGACTCCGCATTGGGAGCTGGAGACAACGAGCTGCTGGTCGAGAAGATAGTTGGCGATATCGACGTGCCCGTCCAGGTCGGTGGCGGCATAAGGACGAAGGACAAGGTCGACCGGATGTTCGAGATAGGTTGTGAGCGGGTCATCGTTGGCACAAAGGCCATCCAGGACCGACAATTCGTAGAGGCCATCGCGGAACAGTATTCTGATGGCATCGTCGTGGCCCTCGATTCCGTCGCGGAAGAGGTCGTGATCAAGGGCTGGCAGGAAGGGTCGGGCAGGAGCACGTTGTCGGTCTTGGAGGATCTCGAGACGCTCCCCATCTGGGGGTACCTGTACACCGATGTTGACGTCGAGGGCAGACTCCAGGGGATTGATTCCGAGCCAATCAGGAGACTGATCGGGGCGACTCGGAAACCAGTGATCGTATCTGGTGGCATCACGACGGTTGACGACCTGAAGCTTCTGAAGGAAATGGGAGCGGACTCAGTCGTCTTGGGCATGTCAATCTATACTGGCAAGATTGACTTCAGGAGAGTTGTGAGGGAGTTCATATGAGTGGGAAGAAGCGAGCTCGTGAGGCACGGTTGTCCAGACAGACAAAGGAAACCAAAATCGAGGTGGTCCTCAGGATCGACGGGTCGGGAGCGTCAAAGGTGGACCTGCCTGACGAGTTCCTTAGGCATATGGTCGAGACCCTCGGCAAGTACTCAGGGGTTGACCTCCAGATCTCCGCCAGGGGCGACATCGCTCACCACTTGATCGAGGATGTGGCGATCACGCTCGGAAGAGCCTACCGGGAAGCGCTCGGTGACATTCCAATCAAACGCATTGACAGTGCGACTGTCCCGATGGACGAGGCGCTGGTGCACGTATCGGTGGACCTCATCGACCGCCCGTTCGCACACTTGGAGCTTCCGGACCAGATGTACGAGCACTTCCTCCGGTCATTTGCGATGGAGCTTAGAGCGACCCTGCACACCATGGTCCTTCGGGGAAAGGATGGGCACCACATCATTGAGGCAACGTTCAAGGCGTTCGGCCTTGCGCTCAAGGGAGCGATGGCCCCTGCGGACGGAACCCTGTCAACGAAATCCGGCGTGAAGTGGAGGACCAAGTGATGACTCTTACCAAACGGATCATCCCGTGCTTGGACGTGAAGGAGGGAACCGTTGTCAAGGGAGTGTGTTTCCGGGACTTGCGCATCGTGGGAGATCCACCCACGCTGGCGGTCGAGTATGAGCGCCAGGGAGCAGATGAGATAGTGTTCCTCGACGTGAACGCCTCGGTGGCCGGCACCAAAACACTCCACGACGCTGTGCAGAAGACTGCCGAGAGGCTGTTCATACCTCTGACCGTCGGTGGAGGCATACGCTCGTTCGAGGACGTCAGGAAGACCCTGAAGGTAGGCGCGGACAAGATCTCGGTCAACACGGCGGCTGTTGCCGACCCGAAGATGATTACGAAGTGCGCCGACGCGTTCGGAAGCCAGTGTATAGTGCTCGCGCTGGATGCAAAGCGCACCGGGGACTCGTGGGAGGTCTACACTCACTCGGGAACGAAACCGAGCGGCCGCGATGCCATCGAATGGGCCAAGGATGCGTGTGAGAGGGGTGCGGGAGAGATCCTGCTCACCAGCATGGACGCCGATGGCACTAAGGGCGGGTACGATATCGAGCTGACCAGGCGGGTTGTCAGGTCTGTGAACGTTCCGGTCATCGCATCAGGGGGGTGCGGGACAATCGAGCACATCGTCGAAGTCCTGACGAAGGGGGAGGCTGACGCCGCTCTGGCCGCTTCGATATTCCACTACGGGCAGCACACTGTCGCAGAAGTGAAAAAGGCGCTTGAAGAAGAGGGAGTCGCAGTGAGGTGGAGCGCATGAGCGAACAGAAGGCGAAGGATCTAACACCTGTGGTCGTCCAGGACGTGAAGAACAACAACGTCCTGATGCTAGCTTACATGAACGATGAGACGCTGGAGCGGACGAAGAAGACGGGCTTCATGCACTACTGGAGCCGGTCGAGGGACGCGGTCTGGAAGAAGGGAGAGACCTCAGGGAACCTGCAGAAGGCGGTTGAGATCATGACTGATTGCGACGGCGATGCTCTTCTCGCAAGAGTGGAGCAGACAGGAGTAGCGTGCCACACCGGAACGTATTCCTGCTTCTCCAAGGATCCGATAGCTGCAGAGGATATCGTAACGAAGCTGTGGAGGGTGTTCGATGAGCGTAAGGCCTCGAAATGCTCCTCGTCATATACCTGCAAGCTGCTGAGCAACAGGAACCTGTTGCTCAAGAAGATCGCGGAAGAGAGCTCCGAGGTCATCATCGCGGCGAAGGACAAAAAGAGACGGGAGATCGTCTACGAATCCGCAGACTTACTATACCACCTGATGGTGCTCCTTTACGACGAAGGGATCACGATGCAGGACATATATGTCGAACTGGAGGGAAGAAGGAAATGAGAGCACGGAGATGTGATTTCCACACGCACACGACGCTCAGCGACGGTGAGCTCCTGCCCATGGAGTTGATAAGACGAGCGGCGGCGAAAGACCACAGGGCGATTGCCCTCACGGACCACACGTCTTTCTCGAACCTTGAGTTCGTGATCGGCGCGGTGACTCGCGACTGCAAGAAGGCTGACGCGTGGGGGATAGAGGCCATACCAGGGGTCGAGCTCACTCACGTGCCAGTAAGATATATCGACGATGCTGTTCGTAAGTCAAGGAAGGCCGGCGCGGAGATCATCGTCATACACGGCGAGACGCCGGTGGAGCCCGTCGAGAAGGGGACGGACCATGAGGCCGTCTCAAACCCCGATGTCGACATACTCGCGCACCCCGGGATGATATCCATTGACGATGTGGAACTCGCAGCGAAGAACGACGTATATCTAGAGATAACCTGCAGGAAGGGTCATTCCCTCGCGAACGGCCATGTGGCCGCCTTGGCGAGGGAGGCGAAGGCCAAGCTGGTCATCAACACCGATGCCCACTCCCCTGAAGAGCTGAGCACGATGGAGTTCGCGAACACCGTTGCCCGCGGCGCTAGCATGACTCCGGAGGAGGTCAGGAGCGCCCTTGTGACGATCCCGGAGGAACTGCTGAAACGGCTGAGAAGGCTCTGACTTCAAGATTGGTTATTATGGAGCGCCTTCAAGTTTAATAACCAAGATATACCGCGTCGACGCTCAAGTCTCCGAGAACATGACCATTGTGAGCATGTCGATTCCTGAGGAGCTGCTAGCAAGGTTCGATGATGTACTCAGGCTGAAGGGCTTCCGCACTAGGTCGGATGCGATGCGGGAGGCGATCCGTTCATTCGTCGACGAGGCCGAATGGGACAGCTCTGAGGGAGAGAACCAGATTGTAATCACGATGGTCTACGACGAGCTTGGTCCAAGGGGGGAGCTGTCGGTCCTGCAGCACAGATACGAAGAGATACAGATGATGCTCCACCTGCACCTTGAGAAGGGGCAGTGCATGGAGGTCTTCATCGCTCGCGGAGAGAACGCTGTGCTCCGCGAGATTCTCAGCAAGATCCGCAAGGTCAAGGGAGTCAGGTCGATCCGTTTCATATCGACCTCGAGGGCAGGCGCGTAGGACGGCCGAGTCAACAAGGCCGAACGATTGAAATAGCGTCAGCGAGCTCGAATTCATGGGAGGATTGAGTTCACGCGGAGGTTCCACATTCAACTAGCGGTCTTGTTGGTCTCCTGTCTCTCTCTCATCCCGATGTTGCCATCCAGCTCTGCACACCTGCCAGTGTTTGAGTCAGGTGGGAACTCGATGGCTGATGCTTCCAGCCTCCCGGACATTTCCGTGTCGTACGCGATATATGGGAACATCAAGGTTTGGGAGTCATGGAATTGGTATTCCTTTGATGGGCAGGCCGGCCAACGATTCTACTTCCAGCTTAGCGTGCCGGCCATCGACCCACTCGCTCGGTTCGCCCCTGATCTCCTGCTTCTCGGACCGGGTCTTCCTGTCCCGAGCGACTCATCGACCGATGATACCGTACCCACGACTGAGTACCTGGCAAACTACTCGATAGTGCTCCCCTCGGGGTACGGTGCTCTGAAATGGAGCTGCGATGGCGCGGTGAACGCATCCTTGCCCTATGGGACGCCAAACGAGGACGAGTTCGAGCCATTTGGCCAGGTCGTGTATTGGGCGAGGCAGACTGCAGATGTCATCCTTGCAGACACGGGGACATACTACATTGCTGTGGGTGGCCACAGGTTCAACATACTCCCCTGGGAATACAGGGCGGTCTACCTTTACGAGGATTTCAAGTACTTACTGGCCCCAGGATACGAAGAGGAATTCGGAGTGCTGGATTTCGTAACGATACCATTGGATTGGATCAAGATACGGATGTTTTGGACGTACGATTACTATGGCATGACTGCACTGGTCCTAGCCGCCCCGATGGCAGCTGTGGTACTTGTCGGGTTCCTCTATGTGTTCGCGCTCCCCCCTCGTCGGAAAGAGCTCCTTAAGGGCATGACGGTCGGGTTGCGCGTGTCCGCACATGTCGGAGTGTGCGGCGCTTTGTTGTTGATTGCGACTGCGCTGTATCAGTTGGCCCTGCTTCTCGGCTCTGGCTACTTCAACCCCTCGTCAATTGACTCCTTGGTTCTTGCGCTCCAGCTTTCTGGCGTGGTCATCGGTGTCCTTTCTGTGAGGCAGGTGCTGGTCATGCTCGGCGCCAATGAATGGAAGCGCCTCGTTGTTCCCGCGATATTTGCGGTGATAGCTCTGATAGTGGGTGCAGGCCTGATCGTCGGCCCGTTAGTGTTTCTTTCTGCCTGCGTATCACTTGTTGTCCTCAACAGACGCATTGTCCCAGCGTGAGATGCGCGGCATGTCTTGATACCAGGCTTTCTGAAGGCAATAACTGATTCCTAGAAGAGAGTGCTCCCGCCGGGATTTGAACCCGGGTATCGAGCTTTCACCGGCCTGCCGCGAAAGCGGCCACGAGAGGCTCGAATGATTGGCCGGACTACACTACGGGAGCCTGGTGAACCAGAGCAAACAGAAGGTTTTACATAAACGTTTGGGACGGCCTAGAGACGACACAAGGTATTTCCAGTCCGGCACCTTCTGGCTTGGCTGGCTGGTGATTGAGATGAGAAGGCTCAGCTGCAGGAATGTAATATTCGAATTCTCCGCCAAGAACAAACCCGCATACAGCGTGGATCTGGGGGAGAGGATTGTCGTCGAGACCCGAGACGCGTTCGATTCTCAGATCAAGTCAACCCGGAAGACCTTCGAAGATGTCGACATGGAGAGGGTCAATCCCGCGACCGGGCCTATCGAGGTCCGTGGCCTGGCACGTGGCGAGACCCTGTCTGTCTCTATCGAGAAGATCAAGTGCGCCTCCAAGGGACTGATTATGTGCTCTCCAGACCTGGGCAATGTCGGTTCGCTCGTGCGCAAGTCGAGAACGAAGCTGGTGGATATTGCGGGAGGCAAGGTTCGGCTCGACAAGGACTTGTTGATAGATGCGAATCCCCACGTCGGAGTCATAGGCGTCTCTCCCAGGAGTGGCGAGTTCCCTACCTACTATCCCGGTGATTTTGGAGGGAACATGGACACCGTCGACGTCTGCGAGCGGTCGAGACTGTACCTGCCGACATACGTGGACGGCGGGATGGTGGCGGTAGGCGATGTCCACGCCGCAATGGGCGATGGTGAGGTGTGCGGGACCGGTGTCGAGGTCGCAGCCGAAGTGACGGTCGTGTTGGACAGGAGCGACGACCTCGAGGTCAAGAGGCCCATGATCGAGACTCCGACTCGTTGGATCGCCTTCGCCGCTGTCAAGACATTGGACGAAGCAGCAAGGACTGTGACTGAGGACATGGTGCGGTTCATAGCATCCAAACGCGGAGTGGACTTTGAGGAGGCGTACATGCTTGCGAGCGTGGGCGCGAACCTAGGGATCTCGCAGGTTGCTGATCCGCTGATGGCCGCCAAAATGTCGATATCGAAGAGGTATCTCTAAGCTCAGATGTCCTCGTCGCCCTCTCTCCAGTCGAGGCCAGGAGTGCGGAGGCCGAGCTTCGCTGCGGGAGGGAACTTGCGCTTGTGCGAAGTCATCCGGACGGTCCTCGCGATCCTCTGGACCTCTTTGACCGGCGTCTCAGCCCTCTCAGCGATGACTTCATCGTCCAGCCCCTGCTCTATGCCAAGCAGGATCGCGTCGAGCCTCTCGTAGGTGATTCCCATCTCGCCCTCGTCGGTCTGTCCTTTCCACAGGCCCGCAGAAGGTACCTTCCTGACTATGTTCTCCGGGACCCCAATCACCTTGGCGAGCTGGCGAATCTCGGTCTTGTAAAGGTCCCCTATCGGCTCGAGGTCTACTCCTCCGTCCCCGAACTTGGTAAAGTAGCCCATAAGCAGCTCGCTCTTGTTGCTCGTGCCCGTCACAAGCCTCGACCCGGTGTTGGCGAAATGGTAAAGCACGATCATCCTGCACCTCGCCTTGATGTTCGCCAGGGACTTCTTGTCCACATCTCCTCCGAGCCCTTTCGTGAACGCTCCGATCATGGGTGTGATGTCGATAATCTTGTACGCAACTCCCTTCTGCTTGCACAGCTCTTCCGCATCCCTCAGATCCTCAGCCGGGGAATCCTTCTCGGGCATGAGGATCCCGAGCACCTTGCCATTCCCGACCGCCCTGACACAGAGCTCAAGGACAATCGCAGAATCGATCCCGCCGCTTACGCCTATGACGAAGCCTTTTGCTCCGCTTTTCCTGAGCTTCTCAGCGAGGAACTTCTCGATTACAGTATCTGTCCCGTCTCTCATCTTTGGCAGGATCATCTACGCTCGGATGGCCTGGTTCGGATATATCCGTTATGGTCTGCACCTCCGCGTTGTTTCTGCTAAACGCTAATCTACTGGCAGGGACGATGCCGTATGGATGACCAAGACGACCATCGCTCTGGCCCAGGTGTCCTGCCAGCTCCATGACAAGGAAGCCAATCTGAAGCACATGCGAATGATCGTCAAGAGGACCAAGGGCAAGATAGTCATCTTCCCCGAGCTTGGCCTGACTGGCTACATGCCCAGGGACGACCTATTCATACACGCGGAGACCATCGTCGGGCCAAGCATCAAGAGCATCGCGAAGCTCGCTCGGGAGACGAAGAAAGACGTAGTGTTCGGCGTTCCGATCAAGGACGACCGTGTATCCGGCTTGGTGTACAATTCATGCATCCTTGCCTCGGGCACGGGCCAGATATTCAGGTACGACAAGGTCTACCTGCCGACCTTCGGCCCCTTCGAGGAGAGGGTTTTCTTTGCGCAAGGCAAGAAGGCAGTGGTCGCAGAGGGCATGCACGCAAAGCTCGGCCTGATGATCTGTTACGACATATTCTTCCCTGAGCTCGCGAAGCTGGAGACGATGCTGGGGGCGCAGATTCTCGTGGATATATCCGCATCTCCGACTACCTCTCGGCCCAGCTTCGAGAAGGTCCTACCCGCGAGAGCTGTCGAGAATGGTGCCTTCGTCGCATACTCCAATATGGTTGGCGTGCACGGCTCTCTCGTCTTCAGCGGAGCGAGCACGCTGTACAGCCCAAGGGGCGAAGTGCTGGCCGAGGCGAAGCATCTGGACGAGGAAGTGGTCGAGCACGAGATCGACCTTGCAGATATCGAGGTTGCGCGCAGGTTCAGGCCATTGACGAGGGACACCAGGCCTGAGATACTGGAGGAGATGGTGTCCGTGCTCAGGAAGGGAGCGCACAGCTGAATAACCCGTCCGAAGCGTGCTGGCGGGCTGTTCTGGACTGCGGATATTCTTAAATACGGAGGCACTTTTAGAGGTACCCGAGCTGAGGTGGCCCAGCCCGGTAAGGCGCGAGCCTGGAACCTGCTCGGCGATGCCAGCAAGCTCGTGGCGCTTTGCGCCTCGGGAGTTCAAATCTCCCCCTCAGCGCTCCTTGTTCCTCCACCCAGGCTTCGCCTGCAACAAGAGTTAATATCGTCACCGCTTTCCTGGACCGGAGAGGATGTGGGCCGATTTGTCAAGCCTGGTTCGGGCAATTCGTAGCCAAGGGCGGCTGATTGAGACCGAGCTATCCTGGATCGCGAGCCTGGTGCTGTTCTACTCGACCGTCTACGTTATCCTCGACCTCGATGTGCTCTGGATCTCCTACGGAGTCTGCGCCCTGACTCTCTATGTTCTGCCCATAGTTGCCACTCGAGATCCCTTCAGGGCGGTCCCTTGGGAAATCACTCTCTTGCTGGCAGTCCCCATCCTGTTGCACATCTCGGAGGGGTCGCAATTCCTTGGCGAGAGGCTGGGTTGGTGGAACGATGTCACGTCACTCGCCTTCGCGTTCTCCTTGTCCACCATAGGCTTCCTTCTCACGATAGAACTGCAGATGTACACTGCCGTCAGGATGAACAACTGGTTCGCCGCGTTCTTCGTGGTCATGTTCACGCTCGGGATAGCGGGGCTCTGGACTGTAGGGGAGTACTTAGCTGACCAGTTCGCCGGCACGTCCAACCTGACATCGAACGAGGCGGTGATGCAGAACCTTACATGGGTGACGGTCGGGGCCGTCGCGATGGGATTTGTGTACGCCGGCTATCGAAAGGCGATGTCGGAGAAGCGCCAGAAGAACCTCGGGATAGTGCGGGTCTGGGAGGTGCCCGGGTGGAAAGGCGGTTGAAGCTGGCCTCAAGGGCAATGCAGGCGGGCATGCTCGGCGTGGCCATCGCCGGCATTGCCACGGCGAACTATACGTGGGTTCCTGCCGCTATTGTCTCGATTCTCGTCAGTCTAATCCCTTCGATTCTGAAGAGAGACCTCAGGCTCGTGCTTCCTCTCGAGCTGAATTTCTGGATCGTTCTCGCGCTATTCTTGCATGTGGTCGGAGGGTTCTCGGGATTCTACGACAGCGTCCCCGGATGGGATCACGTAACGCACGCGCTGTCCGCCTCTCTGGTCGCTGCTCTGGGGTTCGTCGTGGTGGTCGCAGTGGACAAGTACGTCGACAGCATCCAATTGCCGCGCGTATTCCTGGCATTCTTCATTGTGATGTTCACAGCCGCCTTCGGAGTAGCGTGGGAGCTCATGGAATTCGCAAATGATGAACTGACTGGCAGCCGGCTTCAGTACTCCCTTGACGACACCATGGTCGACATGTTGTTCGACAGCGTCGGTGGTTTCATTGTTGGTGCCTTCGGGGCCCATTACCTGACACGCACAACGCGGGAGCACTTCGTCGAATCGATGCAGCTGGACAGGACGAGAAGACGGATATCCGAATTCATCACGAAGCGGAAGAAGAGACCCTAGATAGTCGATGCCCTG
>Ga0214474_1000651_pt1 | contig 16819 bp, 13 predicted proteins | sample RVTome_2_FD_187335 | JGI IMG/M metagenome (GOLD analysis project Ga0214474, IMG submission 187335) | Soil microbial communities from uranium-contaminated site in the Upper Colorado River Basin, Wyoming, United States - RVT95D214 HiSeq ...
GATTGAATCAGTGAAGGTTGAGATGCCGGAGAACGCCAACGTAATCATCGGCCAGACTCACTTCATCAAGACGACCGAGGACCTCTACGAAGCGATTGTGAGCACTGTTCCAGGAGCTAGGTTCGGGCTGGCGTTTTGCGAAGCGTCTGGGCCATGCCTGATACGTGTCGAGGGCAACGACGAGGGTCTGAAGAAGATGGCGGCCGAAAACGCCAGTCGAATCGGTGCAGGACACACCTTCATAGTCTTGCTGGAGAACGCTTATCCAATCAACGTGCTCAACCGGATCAAGGACTTGCAGGAAGTGTGTTCAATCTTCTGCGCAACGGCGAACCCTGTTGACGTGATCATAGCCGTGAACGAACGCGGCAGGGGCATTCTCGGGGTAATAGACGGAGAGAGGCCAAAGGGCATTGAGAGTGCCAAGGACGCGGAAGACAGGAAGGCGTTCCTGCGGAAGATCGGATACAAGAGATGATTTGCGGGAAGTAGTCGCGAATGAGGTTCAATACCGAGATTAGCCCGCTAGACCTTGCACTCACCCTGGGCTGTGGCCAGACATTCAGATGGGATGAGCTCGAGCGAGGGTCCTGGACAGGCGTCGCGGGGAAGTATCTCGTGACGTTGAGGGGGGATTCCGAATCCGTTATCATCGACACGCCCTCCAAGGATCCCAACGTTGTGGGCATGGTCAGAGGATATCTCCGAGCAGGTGACGACGTCACCCGCATACAGAGGGCCCTTGCAAAGGACCCGGTTCTCTCGAGAGGCATGCGGCAGTACGAAGGGTTGCGGATAATCAAGATGGACGAATGGGAGTGCCTTGTCAGCTACGCCCTCGCGACATACGCCAACATCCCACGGATCAAAAAGATGGTCAGGACGCTCTGCACGCAGTTCGGGGCACCGATTCCCGGAGGTGCACACGCGTTCCCGACCATCAGAAGGCTCGGAGAGGCATCGGAGAAGGATCTCGCCAGATGCGGTCTCGGATACAGGGCGAAGTACGTGGTGCAGCTATGTCAATCATTGTCCCCGAACGAGATGAAATCGATCGGACGGCTTGAGTATTACGATCTGAGAGAGCGACTCATCGAACTCCCGGGTGTCGGCAACAAGGTCGCGGACTGCGTTTCGCTCTTTGGCTTCGGGAAGCTCGATTCGTTCCCAATTGACGTGTGGATTGAGCGGGCGCTGGGACGACTCTATCATGTCAAAGGGTCTTACCAGAAGCTCAGCGAATTCGCCCATGGAAGGTTCGGGATGTATGCTGGTTACGCTCAGGAGTATCTGTACTTCAACGAGAGATCGGCGGCGCGCGATGATGCCTGCGCCTTCTCAGAAGTAGGATAGGATGGACTGATCCATCAGGATCAGGATCCCCTCTGCAATCGAGACGAGCCCGACTATGATCATCGTGGGTTTCCAGTCAAGGACCATTCTGGCGATCGCCAACAGATCCTCGATGAAGTGGAAGAACACGTGCGTTATCGAACCTACGATCAAGAAGATCACTACGAGTATTATCCACTCCTCGATCCCGAAGACCTCAGAGGGAAGCACGAAGGAGCTGACTCCCGCAACCGCGCCTCCGACAAGCGCGCCCATCACGGCCGCCCAAGGTATCTCCCTCATCGGCTTGAGAAAGAGTGTCAGCGCGAGTATCACTGTGATCAGGAGCGTGAGCCAATTCACGGCATCTTCAGACCACGCGACAAAAGCGATGACGAACATCACACTCCCAAGCAGGAATGCGAAGATCGTCCCCACTTCGTCCCAGTACGAATCCTCCCTGTGGCCGTATATCGCGATAGCTATGGAAAGAAGGCCACCTACGATGAGCGCCAGAGAAGGCACTGGATCGTCCGCGAGAAACGCGAGGTCGACCACGAAATAGCGTAGGCACGGACACGTACATTATTCTTGTCAGCTCTCAGTCAGTGCCCATGCCAGGGTGCGTCTTCTGGAAGAAATCGATTATCTCCCATTCGGAGAGACGTCCCTCCTCGCGCTCGGACGCGGCGAGACCGAGCTTCTTCGCATAATCCGATATGATCTTCTCGCATCCGGGCTGGCCCTGCGCATCCGACACCTCGAGCGTGCCCTCCTTGAGCCTGCCTTCGAACGAGCCGATGAGTTCCGTGCCACGAAATATCGCGAACCTGCCTGTCTCGGGGAGCAGATTGCGGAATGTCGCCCGGAGGTACTGAGTGAACATGTCGCCCGGAGACATCACGAAAGTCTCGGAGAAACTAATCTTCCCGAGTGCCTTGAATGCGCCCTTGCTGGCCCAGTGTAGTGTCCCGGAACCTCGAAGCATGTAGCCTTTCACGAGCTCGCCATCGTCCTCGAGTCTCCTCAGACAGCGCCTGAGCTCGCGCATGGGTATCTCGTGGCCGATCAGGAACGCCAAGGACTCAGCGCTCATGATGCCGTAGCTCTCGAAGATGCGGCCGATCGTCTTCGTCCACGCCGTATCCCTCGGCATCCTCTGTCGTCTAGACGGCACGTACGCATTGGTCCCGTCGATGTAGACTCTGGATGAACTGTACAATGCCTTGAGCGCCTCTATGGTATCGTCATGGCCCAGGGGAGACAGATCCAGAAGCCGGTCCCTCTTGACGGGTTTCTGGTCTCGGATTATGCGCATGATGATCTTCTCGTCCGATGTGAGGTCCCTTGATCTTGCGGACCTGTACAAGCTAGCGGCCTCCGGGGTACAGTAGCCGACCCGGTCCGGTATCAAGTGTCCTCTGAACACAACCCCACGTTTCAGCAACTTCGGGAGGGGTTCGAACTTCTTCACTCGGAGAATCGCCTCCTGGTTCGATCGCAGACCCCCATATGCCTCGAGCGCGTGGTTCATGTCCCCGAATCGAGTGGCACCCGCAAGATGCTGCATGGAAAAGGCGACGTCAAGTATCTGCTGCAGATCGAAGCACTCGGTGACGAGCCTGCCCTTGACGAGCATCCCGTTCGACTCGGAGTACCCGTGCCTCAGGAACTCCTCCTTCAGCTCCGCCTTCACCTCAGATATATCCGTCCCCTGGATGCTCCGCGCCCTGATGATCTCCACCCCGAGCGCGTTATAGAAGGACATCATCGAGTCCAGCGAGTGTATGAGCTGAGGAAGTGCCGAGATGTCGTCCAGCAGTATCTCTCGGATCTCGACGGACCCTGCCAGCAGCCACTTCTCGACCATTCCCACTATCCTGCCGTGCCGTACGAGCGGGAAGATCCAGCCTTCACCGAACCTCGATGTGATCTCCGTCCATTTGTCGCTCAGGAACGAATCGTAGAGGGACAGGATGCGCAGCGTGTCGTCGGTGACATGCTCGTGATCGAGCTCTCGGAGCTCGTCCGGCAGGATGAACATCTCGGTCCTCTCGAGGCCGACGAATATGCTCTTGGCTTCTGTGCCCCGGAGCAGGGCCTCGGCCTCGCTCGGGTCGACATCCAAGTATGAAGCAGCTTGAAGAACCGTCACTGGCCCGAAACCCCTCAGATACTTCTTGACGACACGCTCATGGGGATTCTCCGTCTCGGGTTCGATCTTGCAGACAGTATAGACGTTCCTGGAACTCCAGGACTCGGCCTCATCGTACTCCCGCAGCAGGAAACCCTTCCTGTCCAAGGAATCGAAGTGTTCTCTCATCAGATCCTGAGGGAACCCGGTCGCTTCCGCGATCTCCTGATAAGTCCCGGAACCTAGCCTGTCTATCGTCCGTACGATCTCGGATTCGTATTTGTCCAGCCTGTCCCGCCGATAGACTCCAAGGAAGTGCGGAGCGTCCTCAGCTAGCACATACCGCAACCGACCGCGGACGAATCTGCCGAGCAGTATCTCTCCCTTCTGACGGAGTTCGCCAAAGTCTTCCATGTCGAAATCGTCGACCCGCTGGAAGATATCGTAGATCATCCCAGCCTCACCGAACTTGTCGAAGTATTCCCTGACCGAGCCCACTTTGGCGAACTGCTTTCTCTCTGAGTACGCACGGACCGTCTCTCTGTCGTAGACGGGCTTGCCCTCTGCCTTCAGATGCAGGTAGTCCCGCGCGAGCATGTGCTGCTGCTGATCGCCCACGACGAACCGCCCTGAGACGACAACCTCGTCCATCGCCAGTTCGTTGAGCGCCTCCTCTGCTTCCTGCTCCGACACTCCAACCTCATACGCGATGTCTTCCACTGTTATCGGGGCATGGTATGCCAGGTGCCTCGAGACCGCCTCGGCGAGACATTCCTTTCGTGGCATCGATTCGTATTCAGAAACCGCGAAGACCGCCGCTTGGCCCTTCAGGTCCGACCTGTGGATCAGGTTTGCGGTCTCCAGCTTCCTGAGCGTCTCCCTTACCACATCCTTCTCGAGCTTCAGCAACGACATGATTTCGCTCTGAGTCTTCGGGACTTTCCCGAGCTCGGCAAGGAGGGCCTTCTCGATAGGTCCCTGATCCACATCACGCCGGTGTAGGCATGAGTAGACTGACGATTCTTCGGAGAAGATGTACACGTCCTCCCCTATCCATACAGAGCGGACTCTGCCCTCCCTCAATAGCTCTGCTGCCCACATCCTCAGTCTCTCGAAGGCCACGTTCGAGTGCGTGAATATGCTCTCTCCCTTCTCCCTGAAGAGGTTCATCGGACCGACCAAGCGAAGGGTCTCGAGTATTCCCTCCTTAGATTCTATCCGGGGGAACTTCGTAGCATAGTACTCCTCTACGACGTCTGGATCGAACTGATACTCGGAGACCGCTTCCTCGCCGAGCGCGCGCTCCAACACCTTCCTGTGGAGCTCCCGGAGCAGCATGCTCCTGTCCTCCATCAGGACGATATCGGACACCCCGACGAGGATGACATTGTGTGCGAAAGGAGAGGGCACGCCTGAGAACTGAATATACTCGATCTTCCTGTCGCCCCTCTCGATGGACGCGAGCACTTCCTTCGCGTGCTCCATGTCCATGACCTCGGTCAGTATCTCCTCGTATGTCTCGGCAATGACGGGGAACTTCTCGAGCTCGTGTAGTGCGTCCAGTAGCCGACTCGACCGCAGCTGCTGCCTGGACACGGACAGCTGCTTGCCCTTGTAGTTCCTCAGCACCATGAAGCTCCGGGTGGCCACGTGTCTGAAACGCTGGGAGAACAGCTCTGAGTCTCGCACGGCGTTCCTCAGTACCCGCTCCAAGTTCTCGGATCGCAGCATATCTCCGAGCTCTTCGAGCTTGAAGCTCCGCGGGACAGTCACCATGAAGCTGTCGTCCGTGACCGATACGGTCACGTTCGACCTCAGCCGATCCGATAGGGCCGAGGCGTACGCCCTGCTAAGCGCGTCGTTGACCCGCCTGCCGAAGGGGAAATGGAAGATGGCGCTCTTGTTGCCGGTTGCATCCACGTACCCCTCGATCAGGAGCTTCGTGTCCGTGGGCACCTTCGCGACTGCCTTCTGCTCCTTGAAGTAGTTGACTATAGTGGTGGACGAACCCTCGTCGAGGTCGAAGTCCTCCCTAAGCCAATCCGCGATCGATTGCTCGGACACCGACCCAAGGCGCTGCTCCATCTCCCCTCTGAACTTGCCCACCGCTACGGAGAGGTCGAAGCTCCTCGGCAGCATCTCGCCGGTCCAAGAAGGCACGGTAGGCTTTCGCCCACTTGCGCTCTTCACAAAAACCTTGGTCCCTTTGGACTTGATGAACTCATAGCTCCTTCCGCCCAGGACGAAGATGTCGCCCTGGGAGAGGCGTTCGACGAACTTCTCGGAGAGCGACCCCACGGGCGAGCCCCGTTCGGAGTACACCTGATAGTCGGCCTCCTCGGGGATTGTGCCTTGGTTGAGGTAGTATATCATCCTGGCTCCGCGTTTCTTGCCAAAGACCCTTTCCTTGTCGTCATACCAGAGTTTCGAGTAGATGCCCTCGAACTGCTCCTTTCCTCCCAAGTAGTTGAGAACGCTGTCGAACTGCTCCTGCGACAGGTCCTTGTAACAGTACGAGCGCCTGACAAGTGCGAAAGCATCGTCAACCTTCCACCTCCGCTCGATCGACATCCCAACAAGGGTCTGAGCGAGGACATCCAGAGAGTTGATCGGAATCGTCACGCGGTCTATCATCTTCCTATGAGCCGCTCTGCAAAGGACTGCGCACTCGACCAGGTCGTCGCTCTCGAAGACAACTATCCGGCCCGTGGACGTGCCGCCGTACTGATGACCCGCCCTGCCCACTCGCTGCAGGCCTTTTGCCACTGATTTCGGGGACCCTATCTGGACGACGAGATCGATTGAGCCAATGTCAATCCCAAGCTCAAGGGATGTGGAGGAAACAACCGCTTTCAGAAGCCCGTTCCTCAGACTCCCCTCGACATCCATTCGAGTTTCTCGGCTCAGGCTCCCGTGATGGGTGCCAATGTCCTCAAGCCCCCGTTCCTTGAGTTTGTAGACGACGCTCTCCGCCCCGCTCCTGGTGTTGGTGAAAACGAGCGTGGTCTCGTGTTGGCCGATCATCTCTTTGAGCATATCGTACATCTTCGAGTTCACTACCTCGAACGAGAGAGAAGTCATGTCCTTCGTCGGGCAGAGTACCTTGAGGTCGAGGTCGCGTTGTTTGAACACCTCGACGACGTTGATTTCTCGAGGGGTTCCATCCCTGAGCCCCGCCAGGTACTCGGCGACCTGCTCCAGAGGGGCGACAGTCGCGGAGAGCCCTATCCTCACAATCTCTTTCTTGCAGATGTTCTGGAGGCGCTCAAGTGCAAGAGACAGGGCGACCCCTCGCTTGGAGTCGCATATCTCGTGGACCTCGTCGACTATGACGTAGTCGACTCCCTCGAACTTCGTGCTGAACACAGGAGTTGCCAGGACGAGCGACAGTGATTCCGGAGTGGTGATGAAAATATGAGGGGGCGACCGCGCCTGTCTCTGTCTTTCGCTCGGGAGGGTGTCGCCAGTTCTGACAGCCACCTTGACGTCTGGAGGAGACTGGCCCTTTGCTCTGAAAAGCTCCGATATCTCCGATAGGGGCTTGATGAGGTTCTGGTTGATGTCATTCGCCAGGGCCTTCAGCGGAGAAACGTAGACCGCATAGATCCTATCCTCGAGCTGCCCTTTTTCCGAAAGCAGTATCAGCTCGTTGAGGATGGAGAGGAACGCTGTCAGGGTCTTCCCTGACCCTGTCGGAGACGATACCAACACATTCCTGCGGGAGTGTATAAGGGGCACTGCCATCCCCTGGGCTTCCGTCACCTCTCCGAACTTCGACCTGAACCATTCTGATACTGTCGGGTGCAGCAATGACAGTATCTGGTCCGTTGTTCCCTTGCTCTCTATTCTCGTGACCATGTGAACTGACCGTTAAATTTCATTTCCTTATCCTTCGTGCCTATTAATACGTTTTCAGAAGGGGGCTGAAAAGCTCTCGCAGCGGGAAATGTATTTATGTAGACGAACCGATAGGAACGGCTGCGGATCTTCGATGGCCAGACACGTCATTTCGAGCCCCCTGACGATCGCGATTGCAGTGTTAGCCCTCATTCTTGGGGCGGCAGGAGCGGCAGTTCTCATTTCGTCGACGTGCGTCGAGCCTAAGACGGTTTCGGCTCTGCAAACCCCAGGCCTAGGGGCAATCAACGTCACGGTCGTGGACAATGCGGGGAGACCCATCGTGAACGTTACGGTGATGTTGAACGGCACCGCCTTTGGCAACCTCACCCTCGAGAATGGCACCTGTCTCATAGAGGACCTCGCCCCGAACGAAACTGGATTGCCCTACACGGTCTCTGCGAGCAAAGATGGCTACTTGGAGAGTCAGACAGTCAATGCGACTGTGGACGCAAACGTGACGACGAACGTGACACTAATGATTCGAGGAGGCTGGATCTACGGCACGGTCACGAGCTCAACGGGCCCGATCTCAGGCGCGACCGTATCAATCACCGAACTTGGCTATTCCGCGAACGTGTCTCCCACTAACGGCATATACAACCTTGACGGCCTGCCCGCGGGGCCACACAACGTCACCGCCACCGCGCAAGGATACGCCCCGTCGCTGCCGACCCCCGTCTTCGTGCCACTAGCTGGTGTCGTCGAGGCAAACTTCGTGCTGGTCCCTCTGGGCGGGTTCATCTCCGGACATACTTTTCACGCACTGCTCCATACACCGCTTGAAGCGACAAATGTTTCCATCGAGATTGGGAAGATCACTTTCACTGTCCAAAGCGATGCAGATGGTTACTACAGTTTCGACAACACCACCGTGCCGGAAGGAGTCTACAATGTCACCGCGTCCCGCGACGGATTCTTTTCCGCGAGCTTCACCGGCGTCAAGGTCTTCAGGGGTAACCGCACATCTGGAGTAGACCTGAACCTCACGGAGAGACCGACGCGCCTCTATGGCGTGATTCGATCTGGTCAGGTCCTCCTGGTGGGAGCGAACGTGAGCATCGTAGGAGCCGACATCTTCGCCTTGTCAGGTGCGGACGGCAACTACGAGATCAGGAATTTGACCGCGGGCGCCTACGCCGTCACCACGACGGTCCAGGGCTACGAAACCCTGACTATCGCGAATGTGATCATTCTCCCAGGTGGAGACACGCAGCTCAACTTCAACATGACCGGCCTGCCAGGGGCAGCGCTGCGCGGTGTGGTGAAGGACTCACGTACTGGTGTCCCGCTTGCGAACGTCCTGGTCACAGTCATCGACCTTGATCCACTGCCTCGGTCAGTCATAACCAACATCAACGGCGAGTTCGAGTTCCCCGCACTGCCCGCGGACAACTACACGCTCAGATTCGAGAAGACCGGATACAGTCCTCTGGAAATCGCCAACCTTGAGGCCGTGGAAGGCTCCACCAAGACCATCGAGTTCCAGATGACCCCGCTCCGCGAGACCTTCGGGGGTTTCATCGAGGGGCTAGATATGGCTCACTCGATGATGGTGATAGCCCTCGGGCTCACCTGCATTATCCTGGGAGTCGCAGTCATCCTCCGCATGCGTGCGGCCACTTCACCCTCGACCGCTCCGGCGGTGTATGACCAGGCTGAAGAGGAGAAGGCCGAGGAAGAAAACGACAAGGGCGAATCGGAAGATGATGGAATCGAGCCAGAGGACTCCGAGGATACTGCAAGAAATAAGAAAGTCAGAAAGTTGAAGTAGAGCGGCCGTATGGCCGCTCGTTTCTTGGACTAGCTGAGGCCCAGTTTTGCCCGCGCTTTCTTCTCGTTCTCTTTGACTTTGACGTTCACGTCCGCGAAGAGGCTGTTGCCGTGCGCGTCGATCGCCACAGTCAATGGGCCGAAGTTGTCGCAGTTGAGTATCCAGATGGCCTCTGGCATCCCGAGCTCGAACCACTCGACGCCCTCGACGCTCTTGATGCCCTTCGCAGCAAGCACTGCCGCGCCGCCGGTGAAGGCGAGGTATACGCACCCGAACTTCTTCATCGCATCAACGGTCGGCTGGGACATGCCGCCCTTCCCGATTATGGCACCAGGCCTGAACTTCTCGATGAACCCAGGCTCGAGCGAGTTCATCCTTGACGAGGTTGTCGGGCCAGCAGCGACCGCCACCCACTTCTCCCCGACCTTCTTCATTATCGGGCCACAGTGGAACAGGGCGGCTCCCTTGAACTCCACCGGGATCTTTTTGCCCTTCTCCAGGTACTCGAGGGCGTGGATGTGCACCTCGTCTCGCCCGGTCAGGACAATCCCGTCCATGTACACGGTCTCGCCCACCTTGAGCGCTCGAGCGTCTGCTTCCGAAAGTGGTGTCTTGATCTTCTTGGACATTCGCGTCACCCCTCGTGCGCGGGATAGGCTGCCTTCCCGTCCGCGCCGATCCTCACGGTCCCATGCCTTCCCGCCCAGCACTGGACATTCAGTCCGACAGGCAAGCTAGCTGTGTGACAGTATGCGTACTCGATGTTGAGGCCGAGGCAGGTCGTCTTCCCTCCGAGGCCCATCGGGCCGATCCCCAACATGTTGATTGCATCAAGCAGCTCGGTCTCCAGCTTGGCAATTTCCGGGTCTTTATGCCTCTTGTTGATGGGGCGCAGGAGCGCTTCCTTGGCAAGCTTCATCGCAATATCGCTCGACCCGCCGATGCCGACCCCCAGAATCGTAGGCGGGCACGGGTTGCTGCCCGCCCTGAGCACGGAGTTCAGCACGAACTCCTTGATGCCCTTCAAACCCTGGCTTGGCGTTAGCATCGCCAGTTGGCTCATGTTCTCAGAGCCGGCGCCTTTCGTCATGACCGTTATCTCGATGTAGTCCTTGTCGTGGATCCGCCAGTTGATAAAGGGCATCTTCTCTCCCACATTGTCTCCAGGATTCTTCCTGGTGATAGGGTGGACCGCGTTCGGCCTCAATGGGACCTCCTTGGTCGCCTTCCGCACGCCATCGACTATGCCCTTCCCGACGTCGACCTTGCAGTCTTTCGGCAGGGCAGCGTAGAATATCGTCACGCCCGTGTCCTGACACATCGGCGTGTTGCCCTTGATTGCCATATCTATGTTGTCTACAATCGCCTTCAGCTGCATCTTCGGGACCTCGTCCGACTCGCTGGCATAAGCCTTCCGCAAGGCGTCCTCGACGTCCTTCGGGAGCGTGACGACTGTCTTCCGGAGCAGCTCCACGACTGCGTTCGAAACATCCTGCTCGGTGACCATTCTTCCCAGACCTCAAGGGCGGGGAAGGCAACATCAGGATTAATTCCTTTTGCTGGGAACGGACAAAAAGTGGACGATTACCAGCTGTCACTCAGGACATATGCCCCGAGCTTCGTCTTCACGAGCCGTACCTGGTCTCCTTTTCGAGAAAAGTGCCCCGGTTTCCTTACCTCCAGCGGCTTCATCGTGTCGGGGTCGAGGACTTGCAGCTCGCGGTCCTTCTCCGTAAGGACGACGGCCCTCACGATCCCTGGCTTCGACTGTGAGAGAGCGCATTCAGCCCGCTCGCCGAACCTTATCGCGCGCTCCTCCCCCGTCAAGAGGTCGATAGCGTGTATCATGCCTCTGGACATCCCGCGGACATAGTATTCCTTGCCATCGAAGAGTATGATGTCTCCCCGGAAGAAGCCAGGCAGCCTGACCAGATAGGTCATCCTGTAGATGTCGCGGCCGTCCCTCCTGCCCCAGAGACTGGATGACTCCTTGTAGTCCGCGCAGAACGTCTCCTGCAGCTCTCGGGACACGCTCCGCGCCGAGTTCACCGTGCTGAAGTAGAAGTCGAGCCCTCCTTTGACCTTCTCCACCTTGCTGATGAACACCTCGCGGCTCGCCTTACGCATGGCGGACACGCGGTCCACTACCGAGCGCTCAATCTCCGCTTGCAGATGCTTCTGAAGGGAGCGCTCCGGCCCTCTCACTTGCAGGATCGCCTCGTAGTACTTCCCCTGCTGTTTCGAGCATTCGGTGCACGAGCCGCGCTTGACTCTCACGATCGTCCTCAGCTCGCGGGAGAATTCGTGTCCCTGGACGACCACTGAAACCTCGATCCTTGCTTCGAGGTTGCGCTCATCCTTCTCGGACAGCTGGACCCTGAAATCCGACACCTTCGAGTCCTTGGGCAGCAGGAGAGAGTCTTCGATTGCGGCCTCTGCGGCCTGTTTGATGGAGCCGATATCCTCCCAGCCCTTGTCCGTCTGCATAGCCTGACAGTGGGCGCAAATGGTCAGGTCTACATGGTCGGCGATCGAAGGCTGCACATGCTTCTTCGAATAGCACGCCTCGCACAGGGAGCCGATTAGCTCTCCCTCCTTGCCGCACTCCACGCAGAACAATCAAATCATCCTCGCCATCTGAGCGTGGGGCACGCCGCCTATGTCCATCACGCAATCGGGGTCGACGAACCCGTGCCTGACGGCTATCTCGAGGGTCTTCCTGCCCACCAGGTTAGCGATGGTCGCGAGTTGCAGCCTGTTGACCAGCATCTCCTCGTCTGCGTCCTCGCCCTTGTAGAAGCCTTCCGAGACCGTTATCTTCAGCCCCTTTCCCCTGAAGGTCTTCCCGACGATGTCGGCATCGCAAGCCGCGACCAGCGTTTCGCCCCCGCGGCTGTAGACTTTCAGGCAGATCATCCGACGCGCTCCTCGCTCGTCATCCTGTAGAATCCAGGCTGGGGGCGATAGACCTCTCCGCCCTCGCTCAGCCTCTTGAGAAGTGCCCTGACCCTCTCCTCTGATATGTTCTCGGCCGAGGCTCTCTGGATGAGCGCCCCCTCGCTCACGCCCCGCCCTCCCTCGGACATCTGCTGGATCAGGTTCCGGAGCACGTATATCTGTTCGCGCTGGCTCCTGCTCGTCCCGGTTGCGATGAGATCTATGTCGCGCCTCCCGCTATCGCTCGCGACCTTGCTCAGGTAGTACTCCACGATCTTGATCGCCCGAGCCGCATCCTCAGGGCTGACTATCTGGTTCAGGCGGGCCCTGGCGCTCGCCTCTGACAACCGTATCAGGGCCTCCAGCTGCCTGGGCGTGATGGGCACAGAGGCTTCAGCGCCCTCGCCCATCTTCCTGATGTTGACGTAGTAGTTCTCCAGCGTGCGCATCGCCTCGTCGCTCATGATAGGCGTGATGCGCTTGCTATAGGCGATGTACTTCCGCAGGACCTCGCGATCCATGGCGGGGATCAGCCCCGCGCTGTCCCTCAGCACCTCTTTGGTGTCGACCGCGGTTATCGTCTCTGGGGCCTCATGTAGCATGACCTCTCCGCGCCTGTGCACCCGAAGGAGATGCACTGCCAAGCTCCTGTCCTTCTCAGCGTCTGGCTTGTCTGACATCGTGAATATCGCATCGAATCTGGAGAGCAGCGCGGGAGGAAGGTTGATCTGGTCTGCGATCGGCTGGTTGTCGTCGAACCGCCCGTACTTCGGGTTGGCCGCTCCGAGCACCGCGCATCGTGACTGCAGCGTGGCGGTGATCCCTGCCTTCGCCACTGAGATGGTCCCCTGCTCCAAGCTCTCGTGGATGCTCGACCTGTCCTGATCGTTCATCTTGTCCAGCTCGTCGATGCATGCGAGGCCTTTGTCCGCAAGGACAAGCGCGCCCGCCTCGAGCGTCCACCTGCCTTCGCCGAACTCGTCCTTGACCGCGGCAGCCGTCAGGCCAGCAGCGGACGACGCCTTCCCGGAAGTGTATATGCCCCTCGGGGCAAGCTGCGCCATGTACCGGAGTATCTGGGACTTGGCGGTACCAGGGTCTCCGATGAGCGCGATGTGAATGTCACCTCTTATCCTCGTGCCGTCGTCCATCGTCTTGCTCACTCCGCCGAAGAGCTGAAGTGAGAGCGCCTCCTTCTCTTGATCGTAGCCGTAGATCGTCGGCGATATGGACGCTATGATCCTTTCGAAAAGGTCGGGAGCCTCAGCGAACTCGCGTATCTTGAGCTCGTCCTCGACCGTGATGAGGACCTCCTCATATTCGTGCTCTTCGAACTCGACCGCGTTTATGTCCAGGTGTATCTCGAACAAGGTCGATTTGACCTGCCCGCCCTTCTGTTGGCTCCTGAGTATGCCGTTGAGGATGACCCTGTCCCCTGGGGAGATCTTGCCCGAGAGATCGTCCTCGATGTACCCCACCAGCCGCTCCGGCTGAGCGCCTCCTCTGAGGCCCTCCGGGGGCTCCTGTATCTCAATCTTCTGAGTGTCGACGAACTTGGATGGGTCCGTCAGCAGGCGGAACTTCGTAGAGCCAGTGCCTCTCCCGCAGCCCCCTTCATCCTTCGAACACTCGAGAGGCTCGTGGAACAGCATTCCCTCCTGCTCCACCACGATCCTGTGACCGCATCTGACGCACTCGAACTCCGCGACGGTCACGCGTGGCCTTACCTCGGTGGCCTTCCTCACAAGACCTTCGACCGACACGAAGGTCCCCAGGTGCTTCGCCCTGAGTTTGCGGATCTCGATCCTCGAGTCTCGTGGGAGCTCCTTGATCCTGAAATGAATGAACGGGTTTGTCAGCGCGTGGGACACCATGTGCTTGAGCGCGTCCTCGGCAGACCTGAGCGACTGGGTCGGGTTCTGGAGCGTGTAGTTCGCAAGGTCGGGATCGAACTTCTCGACGTCGGAGAAGGAAACGTATATGCTCCGAACATCGGGGTATAAGTCCGCGATGGCCGCGACCTGGTGCCTCCGCTCCTGACCACCAAGGAATTCCTCCCAGATGGCGACAAGGTCCTCAGGCGTGTATTCTTTCGGCGTTCAGCTCCCCCCGCAAATCGGCGGCGATGCCCTCCCCTTTGACAAAGGCTTAGGAAAAGGGTAAAGGGAATCAACCATGTGATACATAAGGCTAGTCGGTGCGCGCATCTTTGCTCCTTTTGACTGCATCTAGCATACTGTTCTGAGCTGCAACGACTTCTGCGCTCGTCGCAGCAGCTGCGTATGACTCGAGGCGTTCCCTGTTGATGTCGATGAACGTCGGCCCCCACTTGAACCTGTTCATGAGCTGCTCTGCCCTTGCCCTGTCGCCCATGATGTAGACAGCTGCTGCAAGCGCCTCGGCGCTCGAGAGCTTCTGAGGCTTGCCGAAGTTCGTTGGGTTCGCGGCGACCATGAAGGGCAGCGCCCGATGCTGCATGCCAACTTTCAGCCGCGGGAACTTGACGAGCTTGTTCCACGAGCAGTCTAGGACCAGGAGCCCGTAGCGCTCAGCCGACCCCGCGTCCTCTCTCGAGAGCGCTTTCTCTGACTCTGGATCCAGCACAATGGCCTTCCTGGGCACGCGGGCCAGTCCCCTGACCTCGAGTATCTCCTTGAGGCGCACCAGTTTCGCAGCGGTGCACTTCTTCGGGTCGTCCTCGTGCTCGAGAAGTGCGTAGAGCCTGAAAGCAGGCATCGGCACATGAGTGGCTGGGCCAGTATAAAGGAGTCGGGTGGACACACGCGAATCTGGCCCCTATTGTTCATAAGGAGGCGCGTAGATATGCGTGCGCCACCGTGAAGAGAACATTCCTGCTGACCCATGATGAAAGACGGGCGATCTGAGTGGCGGCGTCCCCAGAAAGTAATATAGAGGGGCGAGACATCCGAGGGATGTTGGAGTTGAGTAACCATGGTAACAGGGTTTGACTACCTGAGCAAGGACAAGGCCCTCCAAGAGCATTGGCTGAGGAGGTTCGTCGCCATAGTCATCGACTGGCTAGTAATCTGGCTCCCGATCACGATCCTGTTCAGCATCCTGAGCTTCGGCTGGCTGTCGTTCTTGTCCATTGGGACTTTGGGTGCGCTGTTCTTCCTGTATTGCGCTTTCTTCGAGTATCTGATCGGCGGCACGCTCGGCAAGATGCTGATGAGGCTGAAGGTCGTCTCAGTCTCAGGGAAGCTGGACATAGCTCAGGCCCTGCTCAGGAACATCTCGAAAATATTCTGGCCGTTCCTGCTCCTGGACTGGATACTGGGGCTAGCAATAGACACTCAGGACCCGAGACAGAAATGGACCGACCAGATCGCGAGAACCTCCGTGATGCTGCACTGAACACGCAGGCCTAAGGGACCCACCAGAGCCACCCCTTTTTCTCGAGAGAGGCTTCGCCCTTGATGAGACCCTTTCGCTTCATCTTTGTGAGGAACATCACAGTCTGATCAGGGCAGCGCTTGCGGTCGCCGCGCGCAAGCACTTCGATCTGCATGGTGGTTAGGGGACCTCGTTCTTTCAGAAGGCGGACCACATAGCCTTCTGCCTCGTGCGTGCCCATCACCGATACTTCTGTCATGCCATGCCCAGCGCGGTCAACGCCGATATGATGGATCCGGGAGATAGCCCTTGCTCCGCTGTGAAGAGGGATAAAAAGAAAAATAATAAGCTCATGGAAGAAGCTCGGAAGCTTCTTCACATGATTTTTGGTTTTTTCAGCTGATTTAGGCTGTGAACGTCTTCTCAGACATCTGACCGTTCGTGGGCTCGTAGACCAGCAATATGGTGTACGATCCGGCGATTGCTCCAGTGAAGCTGAAGTAGTCACCGTTGTCGATGTTGCCGTCTCCGCCAAGGTCAGTCACGTTCAGATAGATCGCGACGCTGTTCAGCGTCTCAGACCCGTAAGCGGCTGTCACGAGCGACCCGCCATCCAGATCAGATGACACAGGCTCCCAGTCTACTGACGCGCCGCCCAGCTGCAACACGATCTTCACATCGGTCCACGTTGCCTCTGCGGTCGGCTGAGTCAATGAGCACTTCTTGCCATCAGGGGAGCTGATCGTCGTTACGCTGGGTATTTGCAGCGCCGGCGTTGTTTGGCTCGTACCCCCGAATCCAAGGACCATGACATACAACACGGCCGCTAGGACGACGGTGATCGCGACCATCAGGATGGTTGCGATGACGGGGGACACCGCCTCGGAATCCTTTCGGATTGCCCAAATTTTCTTCATTGTTTTGTCCTCCTGCGGACCTTTCGGCCCGCTTGGACTGTAATACGCCCGAGCTGAGTTTAAATACCTTTTCGGCTGGTTATCAGAATTGAGTGTTAGTTGATTCGCCAATTGCCGATGAACTACATCTGGCTATGTCGCAAATGCTGGCCAGCACAAGAAGACATAGTCTTCTTGGTTTTGAGTCAGTACGGCAGAAAACGACAACAATCGCCCGAAATGCGACCTCTAGCCTAGGGGGACTGCGCAGGCCGGATCCCGGTCTTATCGTACACCGCCGGTATTATGCCGACCTGTGACGGCCGGTTCCTCACCTTTTGGACAATGATGTACTTATTGAACTCGTGGCCCACCTTCTCCCGGTCCAATTCTATTATCACATCTGATAAATCCTCTATGCTGCTCTGTATGCGCGAATCGTGCACTCCCTTGAGCATCGTCATGAGTGTGACGCTCTCGGAATGCTGCGTATGC
>Ga0214474_1000652_pt1 | contig 16801 bp, 15 predicted proteins | sample RVTome_2_FD_187335 | JGI IMG/M metagenome (GOLD analysis project Ga0214474, IMG submission 187335) | Soil microbial communities from uranium-contaminated site in the Upper Colorado River Basin, Wyoming, United States - RVT95D214 HiSeq ...
CGGGGTGCTCATTTCCGAACCGACTTTTCTAAAACATCTTCGGACTGGGAAAAACATATCGTTTTTAAGATAGAATAGAACTTAATATTCCACAGGCTACTCGTCCTCTGCACACACGAAGTCGATAGCGACATCACAGGTTACAATTCCAGTACTATTTTTATCTTTGCTAGAGACATAAAAGGTTATGCTATAATTCGCGAAAGGCAGATAGTACCAGTTTGCCTGTGACTGCTTTTTACATTAGCCGTCCTTTTTTGCACGAAAGGAGAGCCAGATGGCCATAAAAACCAAGGGTTGTAAGGAGCTTGTAGCCCAAGTAATTGAAACCGGACTATGCACTCTATGCGGCGCCTGCACGGGTAGTTGCCCTTATCTGGCATTTCATAAAGGTAGGATAGCACTCCTCGATAACTGCAGCAGAACAGAAGAGTCACAATGCTATGATTACTGTCCCCGTACCTACACGGACCTAAATGTAATCAGTCAGGAAATATTTGGAACGCCTTATACTACATCCGAGATAGGCGAAGTAAAAGACGTGGTTATGGCCCGTGCCACCGATCAAATAGCCATAAAGCATACACAATATGGCGGCGCCGTCACTGCACTTCTTTCTCTGGCACTCGCCGAGAGGACCATAGATAGTGCCGTTGTAACAAAGACTTTGGATGACAAGTCTCCCTCCCCGTTTCTGGCTCATACTATCGATGACATAGTACAGTGTGCCGGCTCGAGTTATATGGCATGCCCCGTACTGGGTAAATATAATCAGATTCACAAAGACAGTAATGACAGGCTGGCGATTGTGGGAACTCCGTGTCAGGTATTATCAATTGCCAAAATGAAAGCCAAACTGCCGGAAAACAGGATTAACATAGCGAATGTTAAGCTAGTCATCGGATTATTTTGTACCTGGGCTTTGTCGCCAGACAAATTTCACGAATTCTTAAAGGAGAATTGTGATCTGCCTAAGGTCAGGAAATTAGATATCCCACCACCACCGGCAAACAGGTTCGATGTTTATACTTCAGACGGCATGACTTCGTTCCCTCTTGAACAAATAAGAAAATTTACTATGCCTGCCTGCTCTTTTTGCCTGGATATGACCTCAGAGTTTGCTGACCTTTCGGTGGGTTCGGTAGAGGGCACTGAAGGATGGAATACGATCATAGTCCGGACGGATGCCGGCGCTGACCTTTTGGACCGGGCAAATAAGAAAGGCAAACTAGAGGTCCGCAAGTTACCCAAGTCAAACCTTGAGCATCTAAAGGAAGCAGCTCTGCTCAAGAAGAAACGAGCTCTAAAGCAGATCGTCGAGAAGAGCGGTAGTAGCGACAACCTGCTGTATCTTGGGCTGTCTCCGGAATTGATCGAGACACTATTAGCCTAGCATTTTTGACCGCACGGAGGTAAGCAATATGGCGAATATTGAGATAGACGCACCTGGCACTAGCCAGCTATTCATTGGCAATGAAGCAATCGCCCGGGGCGCACTGGAGGCCGGAATAGGATTTGCAGCCGCTTATCCCGGCACCCCGTCATCGGAGATTCTGGGCAGCCTGGCTCAAGTAGCAAAAAAGATGGGTATCTATGCTGAATGGTCTATAAACGAGATGGTTGCGATGGAAGCGGCTGCAGGTGCTTCCTACGCCGGCATCAGGGCACTGGCACCTATGAAACAGAATGGTGTAAATGTGGTTTCGGACTTTTTATCCAATCTGGTCATGACCGGTATCGGTAAGGCAGGTCTGGTCCTGGTGAGTTGCGATGACCCGTCAGCAATATCCAGTTCTAACGAGCAAGATACTCGTCCGGTAGCCAAATGGCTGGACATTCCCCTGGTTGAACCCGGTGATTTCCAAGAAGCTAAAGACATGACGAAATGGCTCTTCGAGCTAGCTGAAGAACTGGGTACAATTTGCATGTTACGCAGCGTGACCCGTATTGCTCACGCCAGAGGTAACGTAAAGCTCGGCGAGCTACCCACAAAGAAACACAAGGCACGCTTCGAGCAGACACACGACCTGAAGAACGTTATGCCGACTACACTAATACCCGTACCAAGCCCGTTCAGACACTTTTTACTGCATATGAAACTCAACAAAGCGCGCGATAAGTTCGAATCGTCGCCTTTTAATAAATACGCAGGTCCCGAAAAGCCAGAACTTCTAATCATAACTTCGGGCAGTTGCTGGCTTTACTCACAGGACGCGATTGACGCCTTAAAAATGAGAGATAAGGTAGGAATCCTGAAACTGGGTACGTTGTGGCCTTTACCGGAGAAGTTTGTTATCGAACATCTAAATAAGTCGAACAAAGTGCTGTTCGTAGAGGAAATCGATCCCTTTATCGAACGCGCCATCATGGAGCTGGCGGGCAATTTACCGTCTGATGCGGTTCGTCCTGCCTTTTATGGCAAGCGCTCCGGTCACATCAATGCCTTCGGTGAGCTAAATCCAGATTTGGTTATCAAGGCGGTATCTAGCATCTTAGGAATAGAATACCAGGCTCGCGATGTAGACTACAGCAACAAAGTGGAATCCATCGTTAAAAGCAATGTGCCGGAAAGGACAATGACCTTCTGCGCCGGTTGCCCGCATCGTGCCACATTCTGGTCTATCAAGAACGCACTGAAATTGGATGGGCGGGACGGATTCGTTACAGGAGATATTGGGTGTTATTCAATGGCCATCGGCCCCGCAGGCTTCTTTCAGGTCAGGACCATGCACTGCATGGGCGGCGGAGCCGGCGTGGCTAACGGACTGGGCAAACTGGGGCAATTTGGCTTTGACCAGCCGGTCATAGCGGTAGTCGGTGATTCTACATTCTATCACGCCACTATCCCCGCTCTGATAAACGGCATCTATAATCGATCCAAATTTATCCTTGTTATCCTGGATAACAACGCTACGGCCATGACCGGTTTTCAACCTCATCCCGGCACTGGTATGACTGCCATGGGAGAACCCACAGAGGTGGTAAGCATGGAAGGCCTATGCCGCGCACTGGGAGCACAGGTCAAGGTTTGCGACCCGTTCGACTTAAAAGCCAGTACCGACACTCTACTCAAGATGATGGCTGACGATGGTGGTGCCAAGGTCGTGATAATGCGACGCAGCTGCGAGTTGGTCAGGGCAAAAAAAGAAAAGACTCCGTATAAAGTTCGTGTGGACGCTAACAAATGCATCGGCGAAAGTTGTGGCTGCGATAGGTTGTGCACCAGAATTTTTCTTTGTCCCGGTCTTGTCTGGGATAAGAAAACAGGTAAATCCAAGATCGATGAGGTTGTGTGTTCCGGATGTGGCGTTTGTGCAGATGTTTGCCCGCAAGGAGCTATAGTAAGGGAGGCAGCATGCCTAATAAGCAGTTGATGAAAGACCCGTTAAACCTGATTATTACCGGCGTCGGCGGCCAGGGAAACGTCATGATATCCCTCATTATCGGGAATGCCTTTGTGAGGGATGGCTATTTAGTAACAATCGGCGAAACATACGGTGCTTCCCAGAGAGGCGGTCCCGTAATGAGCCATCTGAGAATATCCAAAAATACCCAGTACAGCCCATTCATTCCTAACGGTAGTGCCGACATAATTCTCGGTATGGAGCCGGTCGAGACATTACGAATGCTGGGTAAATATGGTAACCCAAACGTTATCACCATAATCAATCCCCGGCCCATATATTCCATTGATGTGACCGTTGGCCAGGCGCAATATCCGGAACTGGAAAAACTAATCCAAACAATAAAAGAGTTATCGGCCAAAACCTGGCTCATTAATGCTACCGAGGAAGCCCAGAAAATGGGAAGCCACATGTTCGCCAATGCCATCCTTATTGGCGCACTGATAGGCTCGGGCGTGTTGCCGCTGACCAGAAAATCTATCGAACCTGTCCTGCGTGAAACTTTTCCCAAGGAGATCGAGACCAACCTGGCTGCCCTAGATAAGGGAATTAAGCTCGTAAAATCCTGACCTTTAGCTTCTTTTAGCGCCTTCAGATAAGTTAACCAGCCTTTCATCTATCCTGACCACTCTAGCCATTCCTTCTTAAGCTAAACATTTTTTAGTAAAAAGCCCCCAGAGGTATTGACAAACGTAAAAACATTGTGTACACTTGTTTGTAGAACATTGGTTTGTAAAACATGTGTTTAGTGCACGAGGGAAACGCGTGAGAAAACCAGGCCTTAGTGAAACGAGACAGCGAATATTTAAGTATATTCGCGATTTCATTGATGATAGAGGTTACTCCCCTACTGTCAGAGATATCTTGAAGGGCTGTAATATAAGCTCCACCGCAGTCGTTCAACACCATTTAAACATACTCGAAAGAGAAGGGCACATACATCGTGACCCGGAGGTTTTCAGGAGCATTCAGTTGCTTGACCGCAAGTCTACTGTCAGGGTACCGATTCTCGGCTACATAGCTGCCGGCGAACCGATTCCTGTTCCTGGTTCAGATACCTGGCAAAAAGAAGCTGCTGAAGCTTTGGAATTGACGCAGGAGCTGATCCCGAGAAAAGAGGTCTACGCCCTAAAGGTAAAGGGGCTATCTATGGTTGACGCACTAATCGACGATGGTGACATCGTTCTGATGGAATCGGCCGAAACAGCAGATGACGGTGATATGGTAGCAGTTTGGCTAAAAGATAAGCAGGAAGTTACCCTCAAAAGGCTTTTTCGTGAAAAAGAGACAATCCGCCTTCAGCCGGCTAATGCCACCATGAAGCCGCTGTTCTTTAGCCCCCAGGATGTAGAAGTACAGGGCAAGGTCGTTGGCGTTATTAGAAAATTATAAACCAATTCAGATTTATTAAATATTTATGGAGGTTTTAAATGGCTAAACTACTGGAACAGCCAGAGGAATTGAAAGTAACCGCTAATATAGAAGGAACACCCCTGACCGTTAGCAGAAATGGCAAACCTGAACGCGTTACCAGAATATATCAACAGTGGCAGGTATCGGACGAGATACCAGAGCAGGATAATCTGAAGAACTACTTTAGAGTAAAGACCAGCAAAGGTCTTTATGATATCTACAGAGAGTCGATCTCTAATTCGTGGTACCTTGGCCGCGTCTGCGAGTAGAGCTTATTTAAAACAATCAAAAGGACACTATAGTGTCCTTGTTTGAGGTCGTTGATTATAGGGAGGAGGCTCGTTACAAATGATCCAGCTGATGAAAGACACAATTCAATGTTCCCGGTGTGGGTGCATCGCTTTACCCGATGCTACTAAATGCCCCAAATGTGGTGCCTCATATATTCTCAATGCGAAAAAAGAGGTATTCGATAGTATAGGCTTTTACCCGACATCGGTTGTATCGGAAGATTCGAATACCAAAGTGGTAAGGGCTTACTACCAGCTCACCTGCAGCCGTCACGGTAGAATCCATGTCAAAGCTTCCGTAATCGGCTCTTCGGTAAAATGTCCTTTCTGTCAGTAGATTGTCTCTCTCGACGCTTTAAACCAGTTAATAATATTAAAACAAAGTCGGTATCAGTATCACGAAGTAGATTATCATTAAGACCATACCGACAGGTACGCCTATTATTGCCCACTCTTTCATCTTTATTTTTAATCTGCCAGCAGCGACGATGTTAGGGATATTGCCCGGAATAAGCATGCCGCCGGCTATGAGCAATGCCATAGCGGTACTTACAATCTGCGGCATAGTCATGGTGGGCCCTATCTCAACCGCAGTTAAGGTAGCATTGTCAAGAACAGCCGAAAGCGAATTGATCCAGAAAAGCGCCCAGGCCGGGACCTTGGTAAAATACCAGATAACTAACGGCTTTAGACCTTCGCCGAGCAGTATTAGAGCTGCAATAAACATGTAAACCTTAACCGCCCGCATAATCACTGTAGTTAGCGTCTCACTGTATTCAGCTTCTATCTCACCCGCGTTGAAATTAATCTTCCGGCCTATGATCAGAGCTGCAAAGATAGAAATAGCTAATACACCTGGAACTATGTACAGACCCAGATTTTGCATCGGGAACAGGAAACCGGCGTGATATGGCGCTCCGGCTAATTTCTGTACCAGGATGGTCGATAATGGTTCTCCCAGGGGCGTCAGACCGGCACCCAATCCAACTGCAAAACAGGTAATAACAACTATCTTGATTTTGTCAGGCCGATTGAAAGGCAAAGCCGCTATAACTTCAGCAAGAATACAGGCTGTGACAATAACGGAGACAACGCTGGAAATAAGGCTCAAGACTATTATCAGAAGCGCAATAAACCAGACTGGTCCCATCTTGTTGGCAAGTGATACAGTGCTCCTGGTGAAAGGCTTGTTGAAGTAGTGAACAAGAAGGCCAAAAACCAGCACCACCTGGAAGATACCGATGGGGACAGAGCCGATCATTACCGGAGCTTTAAGCGACTCGGTAACCAGTTCCCAGTTCCAGAGGCCGGAAATGGTTACCGCAACTACCCCCATTAACAGAAAAAATGGCTCAAGGTTCTGCTCTATTTTCTTTATCACGAATGGCAATATTAGAACAGATAGGACTACCGCAGTTAAGCCGATAACCACGTATAAAACAGGCTGGCTCGGGATGGTTTCCATACTGTCCAGTGAGTATCTAACTAGTTCCAGTACCTGTGATGCATTCCGCTGGCCTTATTACTAAGATCGGAATTAAAGAAGAACGTAGTATTTTTTCGGCTACGCTGCCCCAGATCCAGCGCGAAATTCCGGACCGTCCGTGGGTAGCCATAATCAGTAAATCAAAACCACTGTTGTTAATATAATCAACGAGGCTATCGGCGGCTTTTCCGGTTAAAATCTTCGCATGAGCTCTGAGGCCCTTACTTTTCAATTTATTCACGATCTGCTGGAGATAGCTCTGGGCATCGTGTTTGGAATGTGACTCGATTTGCTCTAAATCGTCGATGCTCAAGGCGATGCCGCCCCGCGTGGGTAATTCAACGGGCTCAATAACATAGACCAGTTCGACGGTTGCCCTGCTTAATTTGGCTATTGCCTCGATGTGCGGCATGACACATTCGGCAAGTTTAGAACCATCTAGAGGTACTAAAATCCTACGATACATTCGATTTTCTTTCAAACACGATGTGTGCGGAAAAGGTTATTTATGGTCGGGGTGAGAGGATTTGAACCTCCGACCTCATGGTCCCAAACCATGCGCGCTAGCCGCTGCGCTACACCCCGTAGTAGAAGAGTATAGTCAACTAGTTTAACGTAGTCAAGAATCCGGAGATGTTTACGAAAGGTTACTTACAGGTGGGGCAGATATCAAAGAAATCGTCGGGCAGGTTCCACTTTTTTCTAATGTATTCCAGCTGCTTTTCCGGTGCCCAGTAGTTGCCACATACTTTACACTTCTTTAGTTTGAACTCAACCTTCCAATTATATATATACCTGATATCGCCCTTATCTTCCATCTTGATGGCATTTGTCGGGCATATATAGAAACACGAGCCGCAGCCTATGCAATCCCTGGCCGGTTCGAGGAAGGGCGATGCCGGTTCCTTGGTTATACCCCGGTTGACCAAACTAATAGCACTGGCACCAACTACCTGTTCGCAAGCCCTGACACACAGCCCGCAAACCATACAGTCCTCTTCCTCTAAAAACTCAGGCTTGATTATCGGCTGTTCTATGCCCAATTGAGAAGCCAGTTCACGTATAACTTTGTTCTTGGAACACCTGGCCAGCAGCAATTCCACCAGCATTTTTCGATTTTGCATAACTCTTAGAGAGTTTGTTTGGACTTTAAGTCCTTCTTCAACGGGATATAGGCAGGATGTCACTATTCTGGTCCTACGTCCCCTGGTAATTTCTACGATACATAGTCTGCAAGCTCCGTAGGGTTCTATAGCTTCATGATGGCATAGTGTAGGTATATCGATGCCGTTTTCCGTGGCTACCTGAAGTATTGTCTGGCCTTCCTGAGCCTGTAAATCTCGACCGTCTATGTTGATTGTCACCATTTTATCTCTTACCTATTGCTCCCATCTTGCAGACATCGCAGCAAATGCCGCACTTGATGCATTTAGACTCGTCCATCATCACCGGCTTTTTCTTGCCCATAAACGTTATGGCTTCTTGCGGGCATTCCCGAACACAGATACCGCATCCCGGGCATTTTTCTTCAATGACGTAATAGTGAGTCAGAGCCTTGCAGACACCGGCCGGGCATCTCTTCTCTTTTATGTGAGCCTCATACTCATCTTTAAAATAACGCAGCGTGGTCAAGACAGGATTTGGCGCCGTTTGACCAAGCCCGCATAGTGAACTGTCAACCAAGGTCAATGACAATTGCTCCAGAAACTCCAAGTCCTTTTCGCTGCCCCGGCCTGCGGTTATCTCATCAAAGACCTGCCGCATCCTCTTTATACCCTCACGGCACGGCAGGCACTTACCGCAAGACTCTTCTTCAAGGAATGATAGGAAGTACCTGGCGATGTCCACCATGCAGGTCGTCTCGTCCATGACAATCATGCCCCCTGACCCCATCATGGAACCGGCCTTGGACAGTTCATCAAAGTCTACCGGTAAGTCGAGCAGGCTTTCAGGTAAACAGCCGCCCGAAGGCCCGCCGGTTTGTATCGCCTTAAATTTCTTTCCGTCTCTTATACCGCCGCCGATATCATATATAATTTCCCTGAGTGTTATGCCCATCGGAACTTCAACCAGGCCGGTGTTATTAATTTTACCCACCAGAGAGAATATCTTTGTTCCCTTGCTCCCATCGGTACCCAGAGTTCGATACGAATCGGCACCTTTATTGATTATCAGCGGCACGTTGGCCCATGTTTCGACGTTGTTTAAGTCACTTGGTCGATTCCACAGGCCTTTCTCTACCGTGTGGACATATTTGGCCCTCGGCTCTCCGACCTTGCCCTCCAGCGACGCCATAAGGGCTGTCGACTCTCCACACACGAAGGCTCCACCACCTCTATTAATACGCACATTAAAATTGAATCCCGAGCCCAGAATATTATCACCTAGAAAGCCAAAACGTTCAGCCTGGTCAATCGCAGTCACCATATTCGCCAATGCCAGTGGGTACTCATTACGAACATACACGTAACCCTGATTGGCCCCGACCGCAAAGGCGCCTATGATTAGGCCCTCAAGCACACTATGAGGATTCCCAGAAAGCAGACCCTCGTTGGCGTAGGCACCGGGATCCCCTTCGTCAGCGTTTACTATGACGTATTTAATATCGCCGGGTGCATGACGGCACGATTCCCACTTGGCTCCGGTTGGAAAACCGGCACCACCACGCCCCCTCAGCCCGGACGATTTTATTTCCTCGATTATTTTCTCAGGAGTCATCTCCAGCAGCGCCCTCGCCAGCGCCGCGTAGCCTCCGATAGAAATGTAATCTTCGATCTTATTGAAATTAATTTCTACATTGTTGCCCAGAATGTTTCTTTGCTGTTTCAGGTAAAATGGAACTTCGTTCCTATGGACTACTTTTCGGCCCGTGGCCGGATCAGTATGTAACAACCTATCAATAACATTGCCTTTAGCAACTGTCTCACTTAAAATTTCCGGAACGTCGTCTGATTTCACTTGCTGATAAAATATATCGCCCGGTTGAATTACCACGATAGGGCCTTTTTCGCAGAGGCCGTGGCATCCCGTTACTCTCAGCTCTACTTTGGCTGTCAATCCCCGCACCTCGAGGCCTTGTTTGAAAGCTTCTGTCAATTGAAGACAGCCGTAAGGCCGGCAAGCCGTGCCGTTGCACAGTGAAATAGTCGGCTTATCGGTTTTTCTTTTCCGGACAAGTTCTTTTCGCAGGGCTTCTAAATCCTGTCTCGAACTGAGTTTATTCAATAGTTTCGTAGTCATGTTTATTCAAATTTTGCTAGTAAACCGTCTACTTTATCGGTGCTCATATGCCCGTAATAATCGCCATCAATTTTCACGGCCGGTCCTACGGCGCAACAGCCCATGCAATTTACCGTTTCCAACGTGAATTTGCCGTCTTTCGTTGTTTGCCCACGCTCGATAGCCAAACATCTTTCCATTGTTTCCAGCACCCTGTTACCGCCACGTACATGGCAAGCGGTTCCCAGGCAAACATCTATTACGTATTTACCTCTTGGTTTAAGGCTAAAGGCTTTAAAGAATGTGGCTACGTCATAAACGCGGCTGGCGGGAATGCCCATAGTTTCACTAACCTGAAGCAGAGCATCCTTAGGAAGATAGCGGTACTCTGCCTGGATATCCTGCAGTATGGAGACCAGCTGTCCCCTATCAGAGCTATATTTATTTATGATGGCCGTAACTTTTTCGTTCATAGATTAAAACTTGCTATCTGTTGACTTATTTTTAAGCTCAATGTATTTCTGAGTCACTCTTTGCTGAATTTGTGCTATCGTCTCTTTGTTGAGATGTCTAAATCTGCCCTGTATTTTAAAATAGTCCTCTACCGGTCTTAGCTCCGGAAAATCAAAATTGAGACTATATTTTCCCCGTTCTATTTCGTAAAGAGGGAAAATTCCGGTCTGGACGGCCAGACGTCCGGCTCTGATAGCCAGATCAGGTGGTAATCTCCAGCCTGTGGGACATACCGACAATACATGAATATATGACGGTCCTTCCACAGCCACGGCTTTGATAATTTTGGTCATGAGGTCGAATGGATAGCTGGGGCAGGCCGTAGCCACATAAGGTATATCGTGAGCGGCCGCGATTGCAGGCATATTCTTCTTCCACGTGGTCTGGCCTATACTGTGCTTGCCCGCAGGCGATGTAGTAGTTGAAGCGCCGAACGGAGTGGCACTGGAACGTTGTATTCCAGTATTCATATAGGCTTCGTTGTCGAAACAGACATATATAAAGTTATGACCTCTTTCCAGGGCGCCGGAGAGAGCCTGGAAACCAATGTCTGCCGTGCCCCCGTCTCCGCCCATGGCCACCACCTTTGTTTTCCTGGAATATTTTCCTTTACGAGTTAAAACCTTAATTCCCGCCTCTATGCCAGAAGCCACGGCGGCTGTGTTTTCGAACAGAGTATGAATCCAGGGCACTTCCCATGACGTGGCCGGAAGCTGCGAGGAAACGATTTCCATGCAGCCGGTGGCGTTGGCAATAATCACGTTTCTGCCCAGAGCCTTGCATACCAGTCTGACGGCCAGAGCTTCACCACAGCCCATGCAGGCCCGATGACCCGGCGCGAAATATTCCTTGGTCGTTATTAACCTTGGAACATAAATAGCCAGATTTTCCACTATTCTCTGACCCCTATCATCTCGAACTCGTCAGTTTTGCGGCCCTTAGATTTTTCAATGCCGCGGCGGATAAGCTCCTCAAAGCCCTCATCTGTTATCTCTCTGCCACCCAATGTGCCGACATAACTTACGACCTTAGGTCTGGTCGCTGTTGAGTAGAGAGCAGCCTGAACTTCGGCTGCTACCGGCGGAATGCTGCCCGGCGAAAGAGCGCGGTCAAGTATGACAATCACCTTGGCTTTACCGACAGCTTTGCGAAATTCCTCAAAGGGGAATGGTCGCCACAAACGCGGCCTTACCAGCCCGACTTTCTGCCCTTCTGCCCGCATTTTATCCACCGCCATCATGGCCGTCTCCACAAAACTACCCATTACCAGAAGTAAAACATCAGCTTCTTCCGTTTTATAGCTCTCGATCAGTGAATACTCACGCCCCGAAATCTTACCGAACTCCTTGAGAACCTGCATGACCACTTTTTTAGAACTTTCCAGGGCGACCTCATGAGCCTTCTTAGCTTCGGTATAAATAAACGGAGGCCCGAAGGCTCCCATAGTCACTGGTTTATCCGGGTTCAGTTGATACGGGTAATGATATTCGGGCAGGAACTTGTCTACTACATCTTGCGTCAGGAACTGTACCGGCTCAATGGTATGAGATACATAGAATCCGTCAAGGTGCACCATCACCGGTAATAAGACTGTCGGATCTTCGGCAATCCGGAATGCGCACAGAGTTAAATCAAAAGCCTGCTGCCCGTTTTCAGCGAATATCTGAATCCAGCCGCAATCCCGGGCAGCCATTACGTCTGAATGGTCAGTCCATATGCTCAGTGGCGCCGAAAGAGCTCTATTGGCTACTGCCATGACTATCGGGAGACGAATACCAGATGCCACGAACAGAACCTCATGCATTAGCTCCAGACCCTGACTGGACGTTGCGGTAAATGTTCTGGCACCGACAGCCGAAGTACCCAGGCAGGCGCTCATAGCCGAATGCTCTGACTCAACCGGTATATATTCGGCGTCCATGTCGCCGTTGGCGACTAATTCTGCCAGTTTCTCCACGATATGGGTTTGTGGCGTAATCGGATAAGCGGCAACGGCTTCCACTTTGGCTAGCTTGACCGCTTCAGCCATGGCGAAGGAACCTTCCATACCGATACGTTTCGTTGCCGGCATATTATTCTTCCTCCACCATATTTATAGCTCCCGTCCAGCACTCACGGGCACAGATACCACAGCCCTTGCAATAATATAAGTCGGCTCTGAAGTAGGCGTTATCTTGTTCCCTGATGCATCCCTCCGGACAAAATAGATAGCAAATGCCGCACTTAATGCACTTCTGATCGTTCCACACCGGATGTGCCGATTTCCAATCACCCGTGCGGTAGGACTTGGCGTTCCCCGGTTCCACAATGACGTTCCCCGGTAGCAATTCACGCCATGAGGGTAAGACCTCCGCCGGTATTGCCTGTCGCTTTCTTGGTACTTTTTCGGGTTCAGCTATCTCAGTCTCTTCAAAAGCCCGTCGGCAGGCATCCATATTATTTTTAGCTCTGGCGCCGAATCTCTCTTTTACGGGATCCTCCAATGACTCCAAAGCTACTATGCCAGTGGCTTTAATTACCGCTCCCAACATCGTGGTATTTACGATGGCGACACCCAGGACTTCCCTGGCAATAGCCGTCGCGTTTACCGCAGCCAGCCTCCAGGGGCCACCTATTTCTGACTTTATGTCAACCATTGACCTCGGCGTATTAATTACAATAACGCCGTCTTTCTTTATCCCTGCAGTAACATCGGTTACAGACAGCAACCCTGGGTCAAGTACCACCACCACATCTGGATTGTTGACGGCGAATCGAGCTCTGATATGGCTCTTGTCGCTGACACGGTTAAAAACAAGAACCGGTGCTCCCCTTCTTTCAGGCCCAAAACTGGGAAAGGCCTGAGCAAATTTACCCTCTTCAATGGCTGCCAGCGCAAGCAGCTCAGCAGACGTGACAGCTCCCTGGCCGCCTCTGCCGTGCCAACGAATTTCAATGACTCTAGTACTGTCTTTCAAGCTATGGGTTCCTTGGAAGCGCCCCTGGAGGGACTTGAACCCTCGCACCCGGCTCCGGAGGCCGGCGCTCTATCCCCTGAGCTACAGGGGCGTTGGGTTATTTTATACATTTTTGCCCGCTTTGGCAAACTCGTTTTGAGTGTAATTTGACTATTTATTTCCGGCGTTCCAAAAATAGGTCTTTAGTACGTGTCTTTGAGATTATCAATTTGTATATTTCAGCGGCAATAAAAATGGTCGAAGCCGAAAATATAGCTATTATCCAATCAGGTAAAGTCAAAGGATACGTATTAAATGGTCCTTGTAGCGCGGGAAGATAAACTATTAGGCCTAGCATAATGCATTCCCAAAGTATTGCCAGCAGTAACCACCTGTTAGACAACAGACCAACCTTGAACAATGAATGTTCCAAAGACCGGCAATTGAAAGCATTAAAAAATTCAATCAGTATTAACGTGACAAAACACATGCTCTGAGCCTCGAGAAAATCCTTCCCCGAGTCCACAGCCCAGAGAAATACACCCAAAGTGACCAACGTCGTCCAAATCCCCGTACCTGCCAGATACTTCATAACACTTCCAGAAAAAATGGTCTGTTTACGTGGACGTGGCTTCCGTTTCATAACATCGAAGTCAGGCGGATCGACCGATAAAGCTATAGCCGGCAGACCATCCGTAGCCAGATTAACATATAAAAGTTGAATTGCTACTAATGGTATGGTGCCAGCAGGTAAGCCGAAAAGCGGCCCAAACAGGATTACGATTGCCATAAGCAGTATTTCCCCGAGGTTGCAGGAAAGAAGATAAACGAGATACTTCTTAATATTGTTAAATATACCTCTGCCTTCCTCAACCGCAGCTACTATAGACGCGAAATTGTCATCAGTCAGCACCATATCGGCAGCTTCTTTAGTGACGTCTGTACCCGTAATGCCCATAGCAATGCCTATGTCTGCCCTCCTGAGGGCTGGAGCGTCGTTTACGCCGTCTCCTGTCATGGCTACTACGTGGCCCTTGCTGGTTAAAGCTTCCACAACACGCAATTTGTGGGCCGGTGACACTCTGGCATAGACTTGTATCTTTTCAACCAAACCTGCAAACTGTCCGTCGCTAAGATTATCGATTTCTTCGCCAGTCATTGCCAGGCCTTCTTTAAGAATTCCAAGTTCCTTGGCAATAGCAACGGCGGTCAACTTATGGTCACCCGTAATCATTACTGTTTTAATACCCGCTCGATGGCACTTTTTTACCGCGTCTTTTACTTCCTCGCGCGGCGGGTCAATCATGCCGACCAAACCTGCAAAGACCATGTTTTCCTGTATCTCATCATCCAAAACAAGGCCTCCGTTAAGTGGCCGATACGCCAACCCGAGAACACGCAATGCATTCTCAGCCATTCGATGAGCCACAGATATGACATCTTTCTTATCCTCGTCGCTTAGCGTCGTCTCTCGCCCGTTACGGAAAATACGGTTACATGAGCCCAGAATAACTTCGGGTGCTCCCTTAGAATAGGCAACTTTACCCCTATCTATTTGGTGGACTGTAATCATCCTCTTTGTCTCGGAGGAGAAGGGGATCTCGCTAATACGCGGATAATCTACTTGAAGCTCGTCCTGCCATAAGCCAGCCTTGGCAGCGGCTACTACCAGCGCGCCCTCGGTTGGGTCGCCTTTCACGTTCCAAATCCCACCGGTGGAATTTAACGTAGTATCATTGCACAGGGTCCCGATTTGGAGCAGCCTGCGCAAAGCTTCGTCACCTTCGGGATTCCAAATACTATCGCCCTTTCTAAAGTCGCCCTTAGGTTCATAGCCGACACCAGTAACTTCAATAAGCCGTCCATCCACATAGACACGGCGAACGGTCATCTGGTCCTGAGTCAAAGTTCCGGTCTTATCTGAACAGATAAAAGTAGTTGAACCCAGGGTTTCTACCGCTGGTAGTTTCCTGATAAGAGCATGACGCTTTACCATTCTTTGGACCCCAATGGCTAGAGAGATGGTCACCACAGCCGGTAGGGCTTCCGGAACGGCCGCCACGGCGAGGCTTACACCCCATATCAGCATTTCCAGGATAGGGTGACCTCGCAGTACACCTATGCCGGCAAGGACAAAGCAGAGGAATAAGGCCCCGATAGCAATCAATTTCCCCAACTGGTCAAGATTGACTTGCAGCGGTGTTCGTTCTTTCTCGACTTCCTGGAGCATAGTGGCAATCTTGCCGAACTCGGTTGACATACCCGTAGCTGCGACGATTGCCATCCCCCTGCCGTAAACGGCTGCCGTCCCCGTGAAAACCATGTTGCTTCTGTCGCTAACGCTTAATTCTCCACTTAGCGCTTCGTGGGTTTTTTCAACAGGCGTTGATTCACCAGTTAATGATGCCTCATCAGTTGTCAAATTTATAGCTTCGATGAGCCTGGCATCAGCAGGTATTTTGTCGCCGGTCCTAATAAAAACTATGTCCCCGGGAACCAGGTCGGTGGCTGAGACCTCAATTTCACTGTCGTCCCGAAGAACGGATGCCGTGGGCGCCGCCATTCGCTTCAGTGCCTCCATGGCGCGTTCGGCTCTATATTCCTGCACAAAGCTCAAGCCTGCTGCGAAAATGACGATGACAAAAATAACAATGGCGTCGGCAATTTCACCCATAACCGCCGACAACGCCACGGCCACCAGCAGGATTATTATCAGGAAATTTTTAAATTGCTCCAGAAAGATGATCCAGGGCGATATCTTCTTTCTTTCAGCCAGTTCGTTTGGACCGAACTGCAGTAGGCGGCGATTTGCTTCTTCCTGGGACAAGCCTTCGCGTTTCGAATCAAGAGAGGTAATGACCTCTGGTACGTTTAAATTATGCCAGTTCTGGTCTAGTTTCATTTCGGTTTGTAGCCCGCGGGTAAAACAGAATCATAGCATAGCTAATTTTTAGTTGTAAACATCCCTGGTCAGTGTATGCGATTATTAACAGACCTTTGCCTGCCGCCTCAGTCATTGTATAATGTTAGCTCGGAGAGGTGTCCGAGTGGTTGATGGAGCCGCTCTCGAAAAGCGGTGGGCGATGAGCCTCGTGGGTTCGAATCCCACCCTCTCCGCCGGACCAAGGAGAGGTGCTGGAGTGGACGATCAGGCGCGCCTGGAGAGCGCGTGTCGCCTTTGGCGACCGTGGGTTCGAATCCCACCCTCTCCGCCACTTTAATTATTGTTTTCGTTATCTCCCAGTTTTTGTTCCATTCCAGCCTATGCTACAATGTTTTAACTTAGATGGCTGTTAGTTCTGATTTAAAATATTGGGTAGGTTTTTCCAGGATACCCGGCATTGGCCGTGTAAAGATTTCACAGCTTTTGGAGCACTTTTCGACCCTGGGCAACGCCTGGAAAGCTCCCGCCGGGGAACTGAAAAAGTCCGGGCTGGATTCCAAAACGGTTGAAAACATCGTCAGCCTCAGGACACGGATTTCCCCCGACGAAGAAATCGATAGCCTGCACAAATACAACGTAAAGGCGCTCACCTGCGA
>Ga0214474_1000653_pt1 | contig 16795 bp, 12 predicted proteins | sample RVTome_2_FD_187335 | JGI IMG/M metagenome (GOLD analysis project Ga0214474, IMG submission 187335) | Soil microbial communities from uranium-contaminated site in the Upper Colorado River Basin, Wyoming, United States - RVT95D214 HiSeq ...
CTGCGGAAAAGAGGATTGACTTCAGGGAGCTCGTCAAAGACCTTGCTGCAAAGTTTAAGACAAGGATTGAGATGAGACAGATAGGTGTTAGGGATGAGGCAAAAATAATAGGTAGTTTAGGGATATGTGGAAGGGAAGTATGTTGCGCAAAATTCCTTACATCATTTGAACCTATATCTATCAAGATGGCAAAGAGGCAGGAACTTGTCTTGAACACGGGCAAGTTATCCGGAGTCTGTGGAAGACTCATGTGCTGCCTGGGATTTGAGTATACTGAGATATCTCCAGAAGACGTTGCCCTGACAGAGGAAAATTCTATGTCTATCTCCGAAGATGCAGAGCCACCTGAAATGGTTGTCACCTCAGGTGACATTGTCGAAGAAGTAGAAGAACCCGTAGCCAAACCCGGTATCGTCGGGATCGACTCGCACCGAGAGTCGCAACGCCCAGCGCCTCAATCTGAACAGCAAGAACATAAAGAAAAATACAAGAAGTTTAAAAGGCACAGGAGAAAGCGTAAGAGAAAACTTACTACCCAGTGAGAAATAAGTTTTTCATTACCACACCAATATATTATGTAAACGACATACCACATATAGGCCATGCATATACAACTGTGGCAGCCGATATACTTGCGAGATATAACAGGTTAAAAGGTAAAAAAGTATTTTTTTTAACAGGCACTGATGAACACGGCCAGAAGGTCGAAAAGGCAGCACAGGAGAAAAAGCGATCACCAAAAGAGCATGCTGACCTTATGGTGGAGAATTACAAAACCCTCTGGGCAAAACTTGATATCAAAAACGATATTTTCATACGCACTACAGATACAGAACATATAAGTACCGTACAATCACTGCTGCAGAAGTTATGGGAAAAGGGTGAAATAGAAAAAAGGCTATATTCAGGGTGGTACTGCATACCGGATGAACGTTTCTGGACAGACAAGGAAGTCGTAAATGGCAATTGTCCGGATTGCAAAAGGCCTGTTGAGCATATTGCCGAGGAAAACTACTTTTTCCTGATGTCAAAGTACCAGGAAAGGCTTTTAAAATATATTGATGAAAACCCGTATTATATACTTCCAGAGACACGGAAAAATGAGGTTCTCGGGTTCTTAAAAAAAAACCGGCTGGGTGACCTCTGCATATCAAGACCAAAGCACAGACTTTCCTGGGGTATACCACTGCCTTTTGATGACGGCTTTGTAACCTATGTATGGTTTGATGCACTTATAAATTACTACTCAGCGACAAAGTATCTTGCCCCTGATCATAGAGTACAGGACACAAGCCACCTCTCCCAGCCCTCCCCATCGAGGGGGGAGGAGAAGGGTGGGGGTGAAAATCTCAAATCTCAAATCTCGGATCTGGCATCTGAAGACTGGTGGCCTCCCGAACATCACCTGATAGGTAAGGACATCCTAACAACACATGCCATTTACTGGTCATCTATGCTGATGGCACTTGAATTATCCCTGCCACAAAATATCTTTGCACATGGATGGTGGACTGTTGGAGGGAAGAAGATGTCTAAGTCGTTCAGTAATGTTGTTGATCCTAACAAGGTTGTGGATAAATACGGTGTTGATACTTTCAGATACTTTCTTTTCAGGGAAGTACCATTTGGTCTTGATGGAGATTTTTCTGACCAGGCAATGATAAAACGTATCAATACTGATCTTGCAAATGACCTTGGAAATCTTCTAAACAGGACACTGGTGATGATCGAAAAGTATTTTAAAGGAAAAATCCCTCAGCCGCCTCCTTATGACATCAACGGATCAGTTGATGTACTGAGAGAAATTCACCTTAAAAATAGCGTAGAAAACATTAAAGGAGATTTCGATGATTTAATGGGAAAATTATCGTTTGGCCACGGCCTCGATAAAATCTGGGACGCAATTAATGATGCAAATAAATTAATCGAAGATGAAGCCCCATGGAATCTGTGGAAGACAAATAATATTGACAAACTCTCAAGTGTGCTTTATACACTTGCTGAGGCACTGAGAATTATAGCGCTCTATCTCTTCCCCTTCATGCCGTCCGCAGCAGAAAAAATGTGGGAACAGCTCAATGTTGAAGAAAAACTAACAAAAATTAATCTTGATACAGGGGCAAGGTGGGGGAGACTGAAACCCGGAACAACGATTAAAAAAGGGGCTGCACTGTTTCCGAGAATAGAAAAAGGATAAAAAATGAAGGATTTACATGACATTGACAAGTAAATTATTGAATTGTTAGAATTACATTTGATTTTTTAAACAGGGAGGAGGGGTATATGGATGCCCTATGTAAGGGTACGTGAGAGTGAATCTTTCGAAAATGCGCTTAAAAAGTTCAAAAAACAGTGTGAAAAAGAAGACATCCTCTCAGAGATAAAGAAAAGGGAGCATTACGAGAAGCCAAGCGTTAAGAAGAAGAAGAAGGCGATTGCTGCTCGTAAGAAGGCTCTTAAGAAAGTCAGGCCGGCGGTAAGGTAATGTCCCTTCTGCAGAAACTTGACGATGACTTAAAAATAGCATTAAAAACATCGGATAGCTTGAAGGTTTCTGTTTTAAGGATATGAAGCTAAGAGACATCTACACAAAGGCCGTAGAAACCGGGATAGAAAACGATCCTCGTGGCAGAAACATAGTCCTGAAGTATCTGGAACGCAGTAAAAAAGACTTTGATGAGCTTAAACCAGATGATCAGGAATCTTTTGATCAGGAATCTTTTGCGAATCCATATTCTGATTCAAGAATTCTTTACGGGACTGGCGATGAGGAGATTAAAAGTATCCTCGTCGGCATAGATATCGAGGTTGGGGAGATACTGCTCGCTGACAACCTGAGGTCAAAAGGCAGACAAGTTGATCTTCTCTTATCGCACCACCCTGAAGGAAGGGCATTTGCAAACCTTTATACTGTAATGCAGATGCAGTCAGATATACTAAACAGATTTGGTGTCCCTATCAATATTGCAGAGGGGCTTATGGATGGCAGGATAAAAGAAGTAGAGAGGAAACTGATGCCGGTGAACCATACAAGGGCGGTAGATGCAGCAAGACTTCTCGGCATTCCTTTTCTGTGTCTTCATACGCCGGCTGACAATATGGTTGCAAGTCATCTCCAGCGGATATTCGATGAAAAAAAACCGTATCTTTTGTCTGATGTGCTTGATATTCTTAAAAACATCCCTGAATATAAAGCTGCTAAGAATAACAGTGTCGGACCAAAGATTGTTCTTGGTTCAAAAAACAGGAAGGCAGGAAAGATTTTTGTTGATATGACAGGTGGCACAGAGGGGGCAAAGGATATATTTGAAAGCCTCACAACTGGTGGAGTGAGCACAATAGTAGCGATGCACATCGGCGAGGAGCACCGTAAAGAGGCAGAAAAAAATCACCTGAATGTTATCGTTGCAGGACATATTTCGAGCGATACCCTTGGTTTGAACTTACTAATAGATGAGATTTCAAAAGGTGATTCGTTAGAAATATTAGAATGTTCCGGGTTCAATAGATTTAGCAGGTCGGAATCGACTCGCAACCAAGCTTAATGAAGGCTGAAACGCTACTCGAAGAAATAAAGTCTAAAATAGATATCGTTGATTTTGTATCCGATTATGTCCAGTTAAAGAAATCAGGCCAGAACTATAAAGGTCTCTGTCCCTTTCACTCTGAAAAAACCCCGTCGTTTATGGTCAGCCAGGCCAAACAGATATTTCACTGTTTCGGATGCGGTATTGGTGGTGACGTAATTAGTTTTTTAATGAAACATGACAACCTCTCATTCAATGAAGCGACAAGATATATTGCTAAAAAGGCTGGTATTGAGATAACCGAACCCAGGTTTGATAGAGGCACATCTGAAAGGCGTGAAAAAATACTCCATATCCAGAGTGAGGCAATGAAATTTTTTATCAGGAACTTAAAATCTTCAGAGTCGGCACAGACATATCTTAAGAACAGGGGGGTTAATGAAACATCCATTGATAGTTTTCACATAGGCTATGCGACTAATGAATGGGATGCACTATTTAAATATTTAAAAAACAGGGGCTACACCGATTCCTTGATAAAGGATGCAGGGCTTGCTGTCGCTTCCGCCTCAGGCGGAGAAAAAAGTTACAGGGATGTGTTCAGAGGACGTATTATCTTCCCAATATTTAACCTTCAGAATGATGTTATCGCCTTCGGTGGCAGGGTTATGGATAATTCCATGCCAAAGTATCTTAACTCTCCTGAAACCGAGATATTCAAAAAGGGTGATACCTTATTTGCAATTAACTTATCAAAGGATGAGATAAGGAAGAAGAATTATGTCATTATCGTTGAGGGGTACCTTGATGCTATAGTATGCCACCAATATGGGTTTAAAAACACAGTAGCGCCGTTAGGGACAGCCCTGACATTACGGCATTTACAGAGGCTTAAATTATTAACTAAAAAGGTAGTTTTGGTCTTTGACGGCGATGAAGCCGGCATTTCTGCCGCAAGAAGGTCTCTATCAATCGTTTGTGAGAGCGACTTCAAAGCAAGAGTCCTATTGTTACCCGAAGGTGAAGACCCTGACAGTTTTTTGAGGAAAAACAGCAGTCAGCCTTTTGAAAAAATGCTTTCCGATACCATGTCAATGATAGAGTTTCTCCTGAATACGTCATCCGCCTCAGGCGGAGGAGATAGAATAGATAATGTAAGGAAAGCACTCGGAATGATCGCAGATGTAAAGGATCTGATTATAGCGGATGAAATGTTAGGTGAACTTGCTGACAGGTCAAGGATTAATGAATCTGTCCTTAGAAGTGAACTTAAGAAGATGAAGAAAAAGGCTGGTCCTCACAGCCTTAAAGGACGCGGACCAGTCAAGGCAGTAAGAAACGAAGAGGAATACCTTCTCCTGAGTGCAATAATTGCATTCCCTGAAAAAGCTGATAATATTCTTTCAAGACTCAACACTGAAGACCTGAAGGATGAAACTATCAGGTCTATATTTAAGAAAATTAAGACAGCTGCAGATAATTTAAATATAAGCTCTCTCCTCGATAATGCTGATGAGGAAGAGAGGGTGCTGATAAGGGGATTTTCTCTTAATCCAGGTTTTGATTTAGAGCTTGTCGATAAAAACATTGATGATTGTCTGCAGACACTTGTACAGAAAAGATTCGAGGAGAGAAAAAGATTGGCAGATGTAAAGGAACCTGACGATGCAACACTTCATAATTCATTACTGAAAGAAAAGCGCAAACTTATTAAAGAGGCGCATCTATGAAACATTACTTTGACTATTTTGACGAGTTTAACGAGGAGAGAGACGCAATATATTTCAAGGCTGATGTGAGTGATGAGGCCACAGAAGAGGAAGAAAAGGCCCCTCATTTTATAAAAGGTGAAAAAGACCCTATATACATCTATCTGAAAGAGATGAGCAGTGTGCCTCTGCTTACAAGAGAGGGCGAGATTGAGATTGCCAAGAAAATAGAAGATGGAAGGGAGAAAGTTCACAGGGTAATATTTTCACTGCCCTTTGTTCTGAAAAAACTTATAACCTTAGGCAATATGGTCAGAAATGAAGAGGCCCCGCTTACAGAGATCATTCAGAACAGCGAAGATGAAACAGAAGAAGACCTGCTATTAGAGAGGAAAAGATTTTTTGAGATTACAAAAGAAATAGATTACATGAATCAGAAAAGAAAGAGATATCTTAAAAAGCTAAAGGAAACTACACCACTGATTACACTGAGGAAAGCTTCTAAGAGAGTTTCCCGGAAGGGAAACAAAGATACCTATCTTACACTAATCAATGTACTCGAAAAAAACAGAGACCAGATACTTGAAAAAGTACATTCCCTCAGATTAAAAGAATATGTCGTAATAGCATTCTCCGAAGAATTGAAAAGGTCAGTTGCAGAGGTAGATGCCCTGCATAGGAAGATCATAAGTACAAGGAAAGCGGCAAATAATTCTCGGTACGAGTCGATTCCGACAGGAACTGATACTAAAAAAGAACATCAGTTGTGTAAAAAGAAAATCGAGGAAAAAGAAATCTTTTTTGGTATGAAGTTTGATGAGATGAAAAAAGCCCTGAGGGTTCTGATACAGGGTGAGAGGAAAGTATCTGAGGTAAGGAAATCCTTGATAGAAGCCAATCTGCGGCTTGTAATAAGCATTGCTAAACGATATTTAGGTAGAGGGTTGAGCTTCTCAGACCTTATACAGGAAGGAAATAGCGGGCTTATAAGAGCTGTTGATAAGTTCGAGTACAAACGCGGCTATAAATTCAGCACATATGCTACATGGTGGATCAGACAGGCGATAACAAGGGCGCTTGCAGATCAGTCGAGAACAATAAGGATACCTGTACACATGGTTGAGATTATTAACAAGATAACAAAGGTTACAAAGGAACTTGTACAGGAAATGGGAAGGGAGCCAACACCTCTTGAAATTGCTGAGAGATTGAAAATTCCTGTTGAAAAGGTGAATGGGATACTAAAGATATCAAAAGAACCTATCTCTCTCGAGACCCCTATCGGGGAAGAAGAAGACAGTCATCTCAGGGATTTTATAGAGGATAAGGCGATGTTATCGCCACTTGATTTTGCGATACAGGGCGATATGAAAAAAAAGATAGACAAGATTCTGTGCTCGCTAACCCATAAGGAAGAAAAGATTATAAGAAAAAGGTTCGGCATCGGTGGAGACATCCCTCATACCCTCGAAGAGGTGGGACTGGAATTTGATGTTACCCGTGAGAGAATAAGACAGATAGAAGGAAAGGCGATCAGAAGATTAAAACACCCATCCCGGAGCAAATGGCTCAGGGAATTTATCGAAAAGCCTTGACCTAAAAATAGTAACAAGTTTATAGTAATAAGTTGATACCCAATTTGAGCAATTTGTTAGGGCCCATAGCTCAGTTGGAAGAGCTACCGGCTCATAACCGGTTGGTCCCAGGTTCGAGCCCTGGTGGGCCCACCAGCCCGATACGAATCGATTTCGGCTGATTTCAATAAGGAAATTGGTTAAGAGTTTAAAGTCGAAAGCTTAAAGTAAACCCGCCAGAGGCGGGTAAAAGAGAAAAGGTGAAGGAACAACTCGAACGATTAATAGAACTTCAAAAAATTGATTCAAAAATCTTTGATAAAAAGCGCATGACAGATGAGATTCCCTTAAGGATATCCGAAGCAGAATTTCCGCTTAAGGAGTCTCTGATTGCTATTGATAAGATAAAACAAAGGCATGATTCCCTTGAATTAAAGAAACGCGGCAAGGAAAGAGAATTAGATGATATAAATGAAAAGATTAAAAAACTCAAAGCTCGAACTACAGAGATAAAAACTAATAAAGAATATCAGGCACATCTAAAGGAGATAGAGTCTGTAGAAAAGGAACGTAATAATATAGAGGATGAGATACTTATGGTCATGGAGGAGATAGATACCTCTTCAAAAGAAATAGAATCAGGAGAAGCAAAACTCAGAACTGAGAATGATAAGATCGAGGTATTTAAGAAAAAACTTGAGAGCGAGATGTTAGAAGCTGAGAGAGAACTCTTGCCCCTTAAGGAAATTAGATCAAAGATTGTCGCTGCTGTTGACGAAGAGTTATATGGACAATATATAACCTTGTTTGAATCATGTAGTGGGTTAGCAGTAACAGAGGCGAAAGAAGAAATATGCCTGGGATGCAACATGAACATACCTCCCCAGCTCTTTGTCGAAATAAAAAGGGATGTCGAGATTTTACATTGCCCTCAATGCCGCAGAATACTTTACTGCAAAAACAGCACATAATTTTTAACGTCAGAATAGAGATAAAACCACATAATATATTACGGCCATCGGGTGATACAGGAAAGGCTGGTGAATAATCAACCTTTCCTGTATCTTTTTTTTGATATGTAAAATATCTCTTCCAAAAATTAAATACTTATTATATAATGATAAAATAATGTTATAGGTCAGAGCAGGATAGTGGTCGCCCCGGACCATCTATAAATAGAAGGTGCGGGGAGGAAAGTCCGAGCTCTACAGGGCAAGGCGCTCCATAATACGGAGTCCCGATATATCGGGAAGGAAAGTGCCACAGAAAGGGAAACCGTCCCGCACTTTTTAAAAAGTGCGGGGTAAGGGTGAAAAGGTGAGGTAAGAGCTCACCAGTTGAGATGGTGACATCTTAAGCTTGGAAAACCCCGCTTTGAGCAAGGTCGAATAGGTTCCGCCTTGAGAAGGGCCCCTTCGAATCCCCGCTCCGGCTTTGTCGGGATCGGGGAGGCGGAATGGGTAGCGACCGCAAGAGTCTGGCGGCAACACCGGACCTTAGATGAATGACCACATAAATGGGGCGCTATCTGATAGTGCTCCATAAACAGAACTCGGCTTATAGCCTGCTCTGACACTTAACAAAGTAACAAATAGTAGTTCGAGGGATGAAATGGACGATCATAAACTAAAAGTCTTTTGTACAGTAGCTGAGACAAAGAGTTTCTCAAAAACTTCTGAAATTATACATCTCACACAGCCTGCTGTAAGTCTTCAGATTCAGGCCCTCGAGGAGATATACGAAACAAAATTATTTGATAGGTCATCAAGCACTGTTACCCTCACCCCTGCAGGAGAGGTTTTATATAAATATGCAAAAGAAATCCTTGCACTTTATGCAACTGCAGAGAAGGTCATAGGAAAACTAACAGGCCTTGTTAAAGGAAGTATAACTATAGGTGCCTGTTCAAATATAGGTAACTACCTTCTCCCAAGTGTTATCACAGATTTCAGGAAAACACATCTCAAGACAAAGATACATCTTCTTGTGAGTAACACAAAAAGGGTTATTGAACTCCTTAATTCAGGCAATATCGACATTGGCATTGTAGAGGGAGATGTTGTTAGACAGAAAATGATTGTTAAAAAACTGATCTCAGATGAACTTTTATTGATTGTATCGCCTAACCATCCATGGGCAAAGAAGAAAGAAGTCTCTATATCAGACCTTACAAAAGAACCTTTTATCTTCAGAGAGGCCGGCTCAGGAACAAGGCAGACGATGGAAAAGTTTCTCTCCCGGCATGGGATTACACCACAGGACATGAAGGTATCTGTTGTTCTCGGAAGTACAGAGGCTATAAAAGATGCGGTCGAGAATGGATTGGGTGTTTCTATAATCTCACGCTGGGCTGCAAGAAAGGAAAATAAATATGGAACCCTTCGCCTGCTCAGTTTAAAAGAGGAAAAGATGGTGAGAGATTTTTCACTTATCATTAACAAAAATTCGGTCTCTTCCAACGCCCTTGATGAATTCCTGACATTCCTGAAGTCATACCAATTTGATAAATTACTGTCTTAAATACTTACTGCTTTGTAGTTACTACTTACTGCTATAGACCCTGTAATTAATATCCTGGAATATCCTGTCCTTATCTTCAATTTCAGTTAGCCATTTTTCTGAGATATCCCTTGAGATGATTGATTGATAAAGTCTGTTAAACCTGCCTATGTGTTCTTCAAAACGTTTTTTAGCATATTCTGCAGCGGTGCCGGTCTTCATCATAAATGCCCAGTCACTATGCTGTGAAAGAAGTACCTCCCTTGCAGCCTGATTCAGCGCCCTATGGAGAATGCCGTTTGCATTGGAAAACCTCTCAGCAAGATATATCATACGCTCCGTTGCCTTAAGAAGGTGACGATAAACATAGTCATTATAACTATTTAGCCAGACCTCGCTGTATCCCTTGTCACCCCAGCTTGACATGGATGGCTGAGAGATTTGCAAGTTTGAAAGCCCACATGCTTGTGAGCTTAGATACTCTGAAGCAGTTATTGTCCTGAAATTTCTATGCTTGACATGTATCTTCCTTAAAAGAAAATCGAGCCATTCTGGCCCTTCAAACCACCAGTGACCAAAAAGCTCAGCATCGTAAGTTGCAGTAATTAACGGTTTAAGGTTAGCTTGTCGGGCTCTCAGTATATCTGACAGAAAATTTATCTGAAGCTCTCTGTTATGTATAAAATTGTTTGCATGTTCTGCAGTTTTCTCTCTTGCTCGTTGTATAACATAAGGTTCTTTGTTATCAGTCTTTCCTGTTATCCTGTAATATTTAAGGCCTGTATATGTCCTTATCCCATCGGGATGAATATATGATTTTATATAGTCCGGATCAAGGTCAAATCCTACATCTCTGTAAAAGTCTCTGTAATCAAAGTCGCCCGGATACCCTTCGATAGAGGACCATACCTGCTTTGAAGACTCGACATCCCTCCCAAATGCAAAAACACCCGAAGGGCACAATATAGGAACATATACACCACACTGTGGAAATGGCGTTCCATGGATAATCCCGTGTGTCTCGAGGAAAAAAAACCTTATGCCTGCTTCTTTTAGGTAGCGGTCAAAACCTGGTACAAAGCCACATTCAGGAAGCCATATGCCGTTCGGATATCTGCCGAAATTTTTCTGGTAATGTTCTGAACCTATCTTTATCTGTGCCTTTACTGCTTGTGGATACATGGATATGTTAGGGAGAAAAGCGTGGGTTGCAGCAGATGTTATAAACTCAATTTTACCTGTATTCTGTAATGCCTTAAAGGCAGATACAATATCCCTCTTATAGACATCTTCGAATAGATATCTAATCCTCTGGAATCTTTCATTATACATCCTGACGATAGGTTCAAAATTAATATCGCCCTTAGTTCTCAAGCCCTCTTTTTCTGATAATTCAATTAGCTGCTCGATATGTCTCTTATATCTATCCCTGAGGAGATTATCGTTTAACATCTCTATAAGGGCAGGGCTGAGGGATAAGGTTATTCTGAAGTCAATATCATCATTTATAAGTCTTTCGAATACATCAAGGAGTGGGATATATGTCTCGGTTATTGCTTCATAAAGCCAGTTTTCTTCAAGAAAGTAGTCGTATTCAGGATGTCTTACGTAAGGCAGATGGGCATGAAGAACTATGCATAGATAGCCTTTATGCATGGACTATTATTGTTCCTGTTAACCTGTAATCCATTTCCCCTGAATTTTTATGGAACCTTTAAGAATTTTAGCATAATTCTTGAAATACAGGCCTATTCCGGTATCTTTCTGAATAGATAAATCGCAGCTATTCCGAATATTATCGGCACTATCCATGCAGCAATGATTGGCGAGACCACTCCTGCATATCCCATGGAGAGCATCAGTGTGTATGTAAACCAATAGACAGTACTTATAAGTAGTCCAAGACCTGCTGCGAAAAGGCCTCCGCCAATCTTGCTATTCATTGAAAGGGATATGCCGAGAAGAATCATAAAGAGGTTTATCAAGGGGTATGATATCTTCGAGTGAAGGTCTACTATGAGCTTGGTGTTCCTGAACCCTGATTTTTTCAATCTCTCTGTATATCTGTATAATTCACCTATCCCCATCTCTGCTGGTGTTTTAATCTCTTTACTAAAGAAATCAGGAGACTCAAGATATAAAAATACCTTCTCTGATATCCTGTCGATCTTTCCACTTTCAATGTCATAAACAATTACATTTTTAAGTTTCCATATACCCTTTGAACCTTTCTGCCTCAGCGGATCTCCGGGAACTTCTTCCCATTTTGCTTCTTCCGCCTCTATCCTTTCCTTCAGGAAACCTTTCTCGAATACAAAAATGCTAACACCCTTTGCAAGTCTTTTTTCCGGGATGTAAAGTTCGATCCTGACCGGAGAACCGTCTGCGGCCCTGAGCCACAGAGAACCCTCTTTAAATATGATTTTTTTATCCTTTTTTGTAAGAGTATTTTTTAATTCAGTAGATCTCCTTGAAAAATCAGGGACAACAATCTCTCCGACGATAAAGGCAAATATACTTACCAATATGCCAGATATAATAAAGGGATAGAAGAGGGACTTTAATCTCCCGCCAGCGGACTTTATTACTACAAATTCTCTGTTCCTTGATGCCTGGCTGAATATGAAGAGGCTGCATATGAGCACTGCAGCAGGAACAAGGTAAAGAAGATATTTAGGAAAGTTAAAAAAGGCATAAAGCAACAGATTCTCAAGGGAAGGCCTGTTAGGCATAAAGTCGTCTATCTTTTCGATGAGATCGAGAATACTGAATAACAGGGCAAGTCCTATACCTATCAGGAATAGGAGTTTTAAGAACTCTTTAAGATAATGTCTCTGCAATATTAGCATTTTTGGTAAAACTCCGAATGTTTTATATTATTGTAAGCACTAAGGGTTGCGTTATTTATTACCTGTTGCTTGCCCTCCTGAACAGGTATAGACCCAGCAGGCCCATTATTATTGTCGGTGCCCATGCACCGAAATAATGAGATATCTTCCCAGCCTTAACGAGATTTTCACCGTATATCAAAAGAACATAGTAGATAGTGAATACCCCTAACCCCAGGGATAGACCGCCAAGTCTGCCGGCTTTCCCGGCCATGAGAGACAGAGGAGGTCCTAAAAATGTGAGGATTATGCATAGCAAAGGTAACGATAGTCTCCTGTGGAGTTCAAGTTCTAAAGATAAATCATGTTGAGGCCTTTCTTTTATCTCCTTTAGCAGTTCAAAAGGTGAAAGTTCTGTATTCTTCTTTGATGGCAAGTCTGATTCAAGTCTGAGTGTCATGTTGTACCTTTCGAAAAACAATTCAGTTGTGCTACTTCCTTTGGCAATATGAATATTGCCTTCCGTAAGGTTAAGGTTTGTATTCAAACCCTCCGACATATATATCCTCCCATCTTTTGCCGTCAGGACCTTCGGCTCATTTTTATTCCTGCCATCATATATAAATATTCCCCTGAAGGTGTCCTGAGATGGCTTCTCCCTTATCATAATAACAATATCCTTGAACGATGTATTAAAGGTGCCCTCCTCGATTGCCATAGGGAGGCGGGCTGTAATGACACTTTTAATCTCATCTCTTAGCCAAATGCTACTTTTTGGTCCAATGTATAAACTCACGGCAATGTTTAGCAAAAAGCATAATGTTCCAAGTATAAAAACTGGTTTCGAGATGCCCTTAAAATCCATGCCACTGGCTCTTAATATTACAAGTTCACTATCAAGATTGAGACGTCCATAAGTAAGAAGCGTAGAGAGTAGAAGCGCCATTGGTATGGTGAGTAAAAGTAACTGCGGTTGCAGATAGAAGATAAGTTTGATCATATCTATGATTGATGCACCGACACCTGATAGAAATCTGGACAGCCTGAGCAGCTTTTCCATCATAAGGATGAGATTCAAGAATGCAAGAGTGAGCATAAAGACAAAGGTTAATTCCTTTAGTATTGAACGATGTAGTATCTTCATGGATTGATATTCAAATATTTTAGCATAACCCTATAATATCCTACCTCTATACATTAATTCCTCAATTCCTCAGGTCCATATAAAGGGAAATTTAAGGTCACAAATTGTGATTAACCCGAAAAGTGCAATTCATTCATTTTAAGGCAGGTATATATGCAGAAAAAGCTTTACCAGCAGCACCTTTGTAAGACACATGATATTCAGAGAGCCTGAATATTTTCATCAGCAACGATTGATAACATTGAATAACCCAATTCTGCTTTGTAAAGGTTTTTATGCATATATGCCTGCTTTGGTCATCAGATAAATGCAGTTTTCGGGCTAAGTAAACAAAAAAGGTTGCGACTTCAAAAATCATTTCTTAAGGAAAAAAAGGAGGTAGAAGCTTATTTATGCTTCTACCTTTGCAGGCATTTCCTTACTGAATGTAATTTTATCTTTTTCAAAATCAACCTCAACTGTATCCCCCTCTTTGAATGTCCCGTCAAGGATTTTCAATGCAAGGGGATTTAATATCTCTCTCTGCAAAGCCCTCTTTAAAGGTCTTGCTCCGTAAACCGGGTCAAAGCCAATATCTGCAAAATACTCTTTGGCAGTATCTGTCAGCTTTATATCAACATTTTTCTCTTTGATATATCTCTTCATCCTGTTCACCTGTATCTCCACAATCTGTTTTAGAAGTTCCTTGGTCAAAGGATTAAATACGATAATCTCATCAACCCTGTTCAGGAATTCAGGCCTGAAAAATGTCTTCAGGTCTTCCATAATCTTTTCCTTCAATTCACCAAAGTTGCTGACCCAGTAAGCAGCCGGCCTCTTTGCCTTCTCTTCAAGCATCTCCTGTATATGCGCACTGCCTATATTCGATGTCATAATAACCACTGTATTTCTGAAATCAACCGTCCTTCCATGGCTGTCAGTAAGCCTTCCGTCATCAAGAAGTTGTAATAGAAGGTTGAACACCTCTGGATGTGCCTTCTCAACCTCATCGAAAAGGATTACAGAATAAGGTTTCCTCCTTACAGCCTCAGTGAGCTGTCCACCTTCTTCATAGCCTACATACCCCGGAGGTGCACCGATAAGCCTTGAGACTGTATGTCTTTCCTGATATTCAGACATATCTATTCTTATCATTGCGTTTTCATCGTCAAATAAAAACTCTGCAAGCGCTCTCGCAAGCTCAGTCTTTCCAACACCGGTAGGTCCCAGAAAGATAAAAGAGCCTATAGGTCTGTTAGGGTCCTGAATGCCTGCACGTGCTCTTCTGACTGCGTTTGATACTGCTTCGATCGCCTCATCCTGTCCAACGACTCTCTGCTTAAGACGCTCATCCATCTGAAGCAATTTCTGGATCTCACCTTCAAGCATCCGGGATACAGGTATCCCTGTCCATTTAGAAACGACCTCTGCAATATCTTCTTCATCCACTTCTTCTTTCAACATCTTCCTTCTCTCCTGTGCCACAAGAAGTTTCTTATTCTCCTCTTCAAGTGCCCTCTGGAGTTCGAGTAATTTTCCATATCTGAGCTCTGCTGCCTTTGTCAGGTCTCCTTCACGCTCTGCCCTTTCTGACTCTATCTTCGTCTTCTCAATCTGCTCTTTATGCTCTCTCATCCTTGCAATAATCTCTTTTTCACTCAACCACTGCGCCCTTAGTTCGTCACGTTTCACCTGAAGTTCAGACATCTCCTTAGTTATCTTTCCGAGTTTCTCTTTTGAGTCTTTTGAATCTTCCCGCATCACTGCCTGTTTTTCTATCTCGTGCTGACGCAGCTTTCTTTCTATCTCATCAAGCTCTATCGGCATACTGTCTATCTCCATCCTGAGTTTTGATGCAGATTCATCAATAAGGTCAATTGCCTTATCAGGAAGAAACCTGTCTGTAATATATCTGTTTGACATTACTGCAGCAGAAATCAATGCCGAGTCTTTAATCTTTACGCCGTGATGAACCTCATACCTTTCCTTAAGACCGCGCAGGATTGATATTGTGTCTTCAACGCTCGGTTCCTTAATAAGTACAGGCTGGAACCTCCTTTCAAGCGCAGGGTCTTTTTCTATATGCTTTCTGTACTCATCAATCGTTGTTGCACCAACGCATCTCAGGTCTCCTCTTGCCAGAGCAGGTTTTAGCATGTTCGATGCATCTATCGCACCCTCTGCTGCACCGGCGCCAACAAGGGTATGAAGTTCATCTATGAATAAAATAACCTTCCCTTCTGCCTGCTCTATATCCTTCAGCACCGCTTTTAATCTTTCCTCAAACTCTCCCCTGAATTTTGAGCCGGCAACAATCGCACCCATATCGAGCGCAACTACTTTTTTGTCTTTTAATGTCTCCGGCACGTCACCTGCAACTATCCTCTGTGCAAGCCCCTCTGCAATAGCCGTCTTACCAACGCCAGGTTCGCCAATAAGCACAGGATTATTCTTTGTCCTTCTCGACAGCACCTGTATTATCCTTCTTATCTCATCGTCTCTACCGATAACAGGGTCAAGTTTTCCCTTTTTTGCAAGTTCTGTGAGGTCACGGCTGTATCTCTTAAGCGCCTGATATTTTTCTTCAGGAGTTGGATCTGTCACGCGCTGTGCGCCCCTTATCTCTCTCATAGCTGACAGGACTTTATCAGCAGATGCCCCATATTTTTTTAAGAGATCCGAACATGGTCCACCTATTGATATAAGTGCACTAAGCAGATGTTCAACGCTTACATATTCATCTGTTAGATGCTCTGCCTCTTTCGCTGCTTTTTCAAATACCTCTTTTAATCTTGGCGATACATAAATCTGTCCTAAAGGTGTTGCACCAATGACCTTTGGGAATCTGTCTATAGCCCCTTCAATATCCTGTTGCAATGAGGTTGTATTGATCCCGAGCCTCTTGAGTATCTGAGAGGCAACGCCTTCTTCGTCCTCAAGTAGTGCCCAGAGTAGATGCTCGGCATCAAGTTGCTGGTTGCCCTTTTTCTCTGCAAGCCTCTGCGCCCCTTGTATCGCCTCCTGACTTTTTATCGTAAATTTATCCATAAAGTCTCCCTCAATCTTCTGAAAAAATCTTTTTAAACCTCTTGATAAAATCCCTTCTGATATCTTCTTCAAGGAAATTCATCATCTCTTCCATTTCTTTTTGAAAAACCTCTAACCTGTGTCTGAGTCTCAGAATTATGTCAACCCCTGACCTGTTAACACCGAGCTCTCTTGTAAGCCGAAGGATCATGGCTAATTTTTCAACATCTTCCTCGGAGTAGAGTCTTGATCTTTTTGTTCTGTAGGGGGTAATCAGTCCTTCCCGTTCATATAGCCGCAATGTCTGGGGATGTACACTCAGCATCCTCGATACCACGCTTATCATGAATAAAGGTTGTTTCTTATCCTTCGAGTCCATCATCTTTGTAACAATCCCTTTCGCGGATTTTCCTTATATTGTGCCTCTATATCTCTTATTGCATCTTTTGCCGTGTTACTTATGTCTTTTGGTACAACAATCTTTATATCAACATACTGGTTGCCTCTT
>Ga0214474_1000656_pt1 | contig 16749 bp, 13 predicted proteins | sample RVTome_2_FD_187335 | JGI IMG/M metagenome (GOLD analysis project Ga0214474, IMG submission 187335) | Soil microbial communities from uranium-contaminated site in the Upper Colorado River Basin, Wyoming, United States - RVT95D214 HiSeq ...
AGCTAGGCCTGATTAGGACTGGATAGCCGACGTCCTTGGCGAGAGTCTTGACCTCCTCGAAGGAGAACCCCGTTCCGGACTTCGGCTGACCGATGCCCAGCTCGTCCATCAACCTAGAGAACTTCTTCCGGTCTTCAGCAAGGTCTACGGCGTCGGGAGAAGTCCCCAATATCTTCGTCTTCTTGCCCTTGAGCTCCTTCTGCAGAGGGAGCGCGAGGTTGATTGCCGTCTGCCCGCCAAATTGGAGGATGATTCCGTCAGCGTCCTCCTTTTCGATGACGTTCAGCACATCCTCTGCGGTGATGGGCTCGAAGTATAACCTGCTGGACACATCGAAGTCCGTGGAGACGGTCTCCGGATTGTTGTTGACTATGATCGCGTCGATGCCCTCCTCCTTGAGCGCCAGAGCGCCGTGGACGCAGCAGTAGTCAAACTCAATTCCTTGGCCAATCCTTATTGGCCCTGCGCCGACCACGATGACCTTCTTGTTCGTCGAAGTCCTTGCTTCGCACTCGGTCTCGTAGGTCGAATAGAAGTACGGAGTCTCGGCCTCGAATTCTGCGGCACACGTATCGACCATCTTGTAGGTGGCATTGATCTTCTTTCCAATCCTGAGGTTCCTGACGACTCTCTCCTCTTTTCCCGCAACCATCCCGATGTACTCATCGCTGAAGCCTAGACTCTTCGCCTCGCGCAGAGTCTCTTCGTCCAAGTCCTTCCTGATCCTGTCCTCCATATGGATGATGTCCTGGACCTTGCGCACGAAGAAGTGGTCCCATTCGGTCTGGGTGCACACCCATTCTACCGTCTTCCCCCTCCTCAGCGCTTCGGCGATGATGTAGAGTCGCATGTCGGTCGCGTTAGCGAGCTCCTTCTCGATCTCCTCGTCGGTCCACTTGTCCGCCTCGAGCCCGGTCCTGTCGATTTCGAGGGACCGCACGGCTTTGAGTAGGGATTCCTGGATGTTCCTCCCTATGGCCATCACCTCTCCCGTGCTCTTCATCTGGGTCCCGAGGCGTCGGTCAACGGTTCGGAACTTGTCAAAGGGCCACCTGGGGATCTTCATCACGACATAGTCTATGGATGGTTCGAAGGCCGCGCAAGTCTTGCCAGTGATAGCATTCGGGATTTCGTCTAGAGTCCTCCCGATGGCGATTTTCGCAGCGACCCGCGCGATGGGATATCCAGTCGCCTTCGATGCTAGGGCCGAGCTGCGGGACACCCTCGGATTGACCTCGATAACCCTGTATTCCCCGGTTTTTGGATGGACCGCGAACTGAATGTTCGCCCCGCCTTCGATACCCAGGGCACGGATGATCTTGATGGTCGCATTCCTGAGCATCTGGTGATCCCTGTCGCTCAAGGTCTGGGCGGGTGCCACCACGATGCTCTCGCCCGTGTGAATGCCCATCGGGTCGAGGTTCTCCATGTTGCAGACGATGATGCAGTTGTCCTTCGAGTCGCGCATGACCTCGTACTCGAACTCTTTCCAGCCAATCACGCTCTCTTCAATCAGGACTTGGCGGATGCGAGAGTATGCGAGCCCTCTCCCAGCTATGTCCTCGAGCTCTTGTTCGTCGTGGGCAATTCCCCCACCAGTGCCCCCGAGGGTAAACGCTGGTCTCACTAGAACGGGGTACCCACCGATTTCCTTGACGACCTGCTTTGCACCGTCTAGAGAATTAGTGGTCCGGCTTTTCGGGATTGGCTCTCCGAGATCTAACATGGTTTTCCTGAAAAGTTCCCTGTCCTCGGAGAGAGCGATCGCCCGCGGCTGACTCCCTAGCAGCTCGACCTCAAGCCTCTTGAGAGTGCCGTTCTCCGCGAGCTCCGAGCACAAGTTCAGGGCGGTTTGACCGCCCATCCCAGAGAGTATGCCTTGCACCTTCTCCTTCTCGATGATCTTCGTGACAGTCTCCACATCCAGCGGCTCGACATACACGACGTCGGCGGTGTCGGGATCGGTCTGGATCGTCGCTGGATTCGAGTTCACTAGCACGGTAGTGTATCCTTCCTCTCGGAGCGACCTGCACGCCTGCGACCCTGAGAAGTCGAACTCAGCAGCTTGCCCAATCACGATGGGGCCAGACCCTATGACCATGAGCTTCTTGAGGTCGGTCCGCTTGGGCATCAGCGCACCTCCAGGATCTTCTCGAACCTATCGAACAGGAAACCTGTGTCCTGAGGTCCCGGGTGCGACTCGGGGTGGAACTGCACCGAGAATATCGGCAGCTCACGATGCTTCATGCCCTCGACGGTATTGTCGTTCAAGTTCGTGACGGTGACTTCGAGGCCGGCATCTTCGGCAGTATCCGCGTCGACCGCGAACCCGTGGTTCTGTGATGTGATGTATACTCTGTCCTCGAGCCTTACCGGTTGGTTGATGCCTCTGTGCCCGAACTTGAGTTTGTAGGTCTTCGCGCCAAACACGAGTGAAAGTAGCTGGTGGCCCAGGCAGATGCCCATCATTGGATAGATCTCTTTGAGCTTGGAGAGCGTGGAGACGGTGGTCGCCAACATCTCGGGATGCGCAGGGTTTCCCGGCCCGTTGGAGATGAAGATGCCGTCGGGCTCCAGTTCCTCCACCGCCTGGACGGATGTGTCGAAAGGCATCTGGACGACGTTGAATCTGCGGCGCAGTTCGACGACAATGTTTGTCTTGAGGCCGCAGTCGAAAAGGGCGACCGTCTTGGCACGCTTCTCGTCGAAGCGCAATACATGCTTGGTACTGACCTTCGCGACCAGATTGCTCTGCTCCGGATGCGTCATTTTCCGGACCCTCTCCAGGAGCTCTTCAGGGTCACCTGTAGATATGCCTCCCTTCATGGTCCCAGAGTTCCTGAGTTTCCTGATGAGGGAGCGTGTATCCAGACCGCATAAGCCGGGGACGTCGTTCTGCTTGAGGAAATCGTCGATCGTCCTGTCATGATCGCGGTGGCTCGGAGTCCCGCACTTCTCCTTGATTGCGTACCCCCAGACCTGGACGCGTTCGGATTGTGAGTCGTTCTTGTTCACGCCATAGTTGCCGATCAACGGGTACGAGGACACCAGAATTTGACCACAGTATGAGGGGTCTGTCAAGGATTCCTGATAACCGGTCATCCCAGTCGCGAAGACGACCTCTCCAAGAACATCTTTCTGCACGCCGAAAGCTTCGCCCTCAAAAACTGTCCCATCCTCGAGGACGAGGAATCCCTTCATGCGACCTTTGGGGTATTTGGAGGGGGGTTAAAGAATCTTGTCGTGTCAAGGCCGGTTTCCAATGGAGTGGTTATCCTGTGGTGGACAATTCCTGGTTCAATTCGCCCGTAATCAGACTTCACTACCCTCTTGACAATGTTTTTAGAGCCCCGAATGCTTTCAGCCAATGGGTCGCTGGATGTTCCCGGTTCATTGCAAGGAAGTGAGCGTGAAGTCGGTCTCGTTCGAGCTCAACGAGACGAACATCAAGCGGTATCTTGCTGGCAAGAGGGCCTATATCCGAACGAGATACTACGTTTTCAATTCGGGACCTGATTGGGCAGTCGCCCTGATCGTCAGGAAACCGTCGAACGACATTCTCCAGGACATCGCCTCGGTTCATATCCTCTCCCTTCCCAAAGACACAGCGTTCATCGAGGACGCCTCACTAGACGTCTTGTCAGCGAGTTCCATGGGTGCGATGAGGGAGACTAAAGGCAAGAAGTGCATCGTCGTCAGGGGCAAATCCGAGCACCTATCGTTCTTCATCGACGAGCCGCCCTACGAGCTGACAATATTCGATGTCGTCCCTCCTGAGCCGTCAAAGCTGGAGAGCCTCGTTCACACGGTTCTGGAAACCGATCTCCAGGATCGGTACGTGCGGGTCAGGGTTTTGACTGTGGACCTGAACTCGCTTGCCAAGTCGGCGGAATCAGGTATCACGATGTATCCATGCAGGGCCTCGGGCTTGAAGGCAGGGAGAACTGTCATGTATCTTGATGAAACCCCCGAGCTATCGGAGGAACAGCTCAAACAAGTCACATTGGTCGGCTGCAGTCTGTCCGAGAGGATCTTCGAAGCCGTCTACGGCATCAGGCCGAGGCTGGTCAACATGTGTCCCCAGGATCTCATACGTGAGCACTCGGTCCAGGGACCAGTGCTTCTGAAGTGCTGCAAGGTGAAGGAGGGTTTCGAGGTCAAGGGCAATTGCGGCATCGTGCCATGGGGAGCGCGAGCCAAAGATGTATCGGATGCCCTCAGGGCGATTCTTCGCTAGATATCCAGATCATTCTGTTTGAATCTGACTGCTGGACAAGGGCCAAGACAGGCCCCGCAGTGCTTGCATCTATCGACGTCGATTCGCACTTGTCCATCGAGTACGAGCGCATTCACTTCGCACCTGCCCACACAGATGCCACATCCAGCGCAGTCAACGGCTCTCAGGACTGCCTCTCTGAGACCGGCAGCCTTCTTCTTCAGTTCCTGCTCGTCCCGCGCCTTGATCATGACTGGCCCCTCTCTGAACACAGTGATAGACTTCACCTCGGCAATGCCGCCGTCAGGAGATGTCGTCACCTCGCCGATGATGTTCAGCAGATTCGCCACCCTCTCCATCGGGAGGGTCCCGCTAAAGATGCCTTCCATGCTCAATCCTTCCACGCAAGGGTTGTATCCGCTGGTGCTTCTGAACTCGAGGGGACCAGCTTCAGGGATGGACGCCGAGGCTCTGAGCGTCTCACGATCGTCGTGCGATAGCTCGTCCGCCACTGAATTCGGAAGCCTCTTCCAACGCCACAGGTCCTTTTCGATCCAGGGCACACTCTTACCCTTTGCAGTCGCGTACTCATCGAGATACTTCTGCCACCTCGCGTATTCCTCGGACAACTCTCTTGAGATCCTCAGCTCTGCCATGTCCGTTGCCGGACACATGAAGCATCCAATCCTTTCGATCCCGCGCTCGTAGAGTGGATTGTATGTAGCTCCTTTTGAGAAGAGATAAAGCCAGACGTGGAGCGCCGTCCATTTCTGGATAGGCGATGCGGCTAGCTGATTCGGGGTCCAGGGATTCCTCCAGACCTTGCCCTTCTCGGCCCTCTGTTGCGACTCGTACGCCCTTTGGCCGATGAACGAGAGCACTCCGTTTGGGAAGTTCTTCGCAATGAGCTGAGTGGCAGGCCCTAGCTTGCAGGTCTTGCAGCACCACCGATAGTCCTTGGCAGGTGGCCCGAAATGCTCTAGGTTCCTCCAGAACGAATCACCGGCGGATTCGACAATCAACTCGAGAGCGTATCGCTCGGCGGTGTCCAGAACGTTCTTTCGAGTCTCAGCGAATTCAAGTCCGGTGTCCACGAAGATCATCTTCGGCTTGATTCCGGCATCCATGACCAGTAAGAGCGTTGCGAGGCTGTCCTTGCCACCGCTGTACGACACGGCCACGGGCAGGGTGGTGTCTCTAACGACCTTCGTTACGAACTCCTTGGCTTGCGTCACACGCTTGGAGAGAACATCCGCATTTGCGTCCACAACTTGTTTCCATGATGCTTTGATCGGTTCGATCTTCCGGATCGAGTTCTCTACCATCCAACGGGTCTTGACTGCGGTCCCCCGCCTATGCTCCATCATCTCGCGCGAGGACATCTTCGCAACCCCCACGGAGACTGGAGTGCGGTCTTTCTCGAGTACCAGGATTTCGTCCCCGACATTGATATCCGGATCGCAGTCTAGCACTCCAACGGCCAGGGTGCTAGCGCTCTTCGTTCTGATGGCAACTGCAGCAATCTGGTCGACCATCACCCAGCCTCTGCTGACTTTTGGTGCTATCGCTGCCGCGCCCGAAGGCCTGAGCAGGAACCTGTCACCGGTCGCGATGCTGAATCTCGAAGCACCGATGACCTCGCCACCGATGACGACCTCGTCCATGCGGTCGATGTCCGGTGCTTTATTGAGAAGAACGACGACTCCCTCAGGGACCGCGAGTCTTCCTGTCCCTTCTCCGAACTGCTTGTCGACCAGCGCTCTTATGCGAACTAGGTCCGATTCAAAAGCTGGGCGCGCATCTCCAGGCGGTGTTATCCTGACCTGCCTGGTGCTCCCAGAGCAGGTACTGCAAGACTCCTGCTCAAGGATAGGCACGCTGCAGTTGTCGCACCAGCGTAAGTGTATCTTGCCTAGATGGACTGCTCCCACAGTTCTCCGGAGGGCCTGGCCTTATTATAGGCTTTCCAGCGGACTCACTGCTTGAGCGCCTTCCACTGCTTCACAACGGATTCGACGGCGTCCTTGGCCCTCTCGATCCTGTCCTCAGCCTGTAGTCTGGACATTCCGGGGCCCGAGATGCCTAGCCCAACGGGCTTCTCGTACTCGACTGCCAGGTCTGTCATCTTTCTCGCTGCCTGACCGATCACGATTTGGTCGTGCTCGGTCTCACCTTCGATGACGGCTCCGATACTCACCACGCCGTCGACATTCTTGTCCTTCAGAAGCATCTTGACCGCGAGCGGGATGTCATAAACTCCCGGGACCATCAGCACCTTCGCGACCACGACGTCCAAGAATTTCGCGTGCTCCTTTGCCCTCTCCAACATCATCTGCGTGATGTCGTAGTTATACTCGCTGCAGACCATGCCGATTCTCATCTTCCCTGCCATGTCCTTACCTCCTTCACGTTATCCTCATCTGATCGATCCGACATCTTCGTATCCCTGGCGCAGTCCCTTGCCTGCGTTCTTGACGAGCTTCTCCGGCCGGAACAGGAGGTCGAACGCGTTCACCGCGTGCTCCCTCGCCCTTCTCTCGGCCAGCCAAGCAAGCTCCTTGTCATTCTTGGCCTCGTCCTCGTGCACGAATACCTCGACTATGTGTTTGTTCGTTATCAGTTGAACTTGGATGAGCCCGGTGGATGCCTCGTGTGCGCAGACTTTGTCTATCTCCTCTCTGCCAGGCATGCCCAAAGCGATCACTATGTCGCATCCTGCTTCCTCAATGAGTCTCTTGGCGCCCACGGGCAGGTCCTTGACGCCAGGGACTGTCCTGCGCTCGATCTTGAAGCCCGTCCCCGTCTTCTTGAGCTCGTCGACCGCGAAACCGCCCATGTTGGCTCTCGCGAAGGTCGTGTCGACCACACCTATCCGTTTCATCTCTTCTCGACCCCCGCGAGCTTCCTCTGGACCTCATGGAATTCGATTATCTTCTGGATGATCTTGCGCGTCCCGTCGAGATCGTGGTCAAGGTGCGGCATCCTCACGACTTGGACCATGATCTTGCGCTTCTTCAGCTCCTCCTCGAGCTTCATTTCATCGAATGGCTGGTCGTATCCAATGGTGATGATGTCCGGTCGGATCTCCTTCACGATGTCGAACATGTCGCCACCCTCTCGTCCGAGGACTGCCTTGTCCACAGGTTTCAGCGATGCCACAAGCTCCAGCCTCATCTTCTCCGGTGTGATGGGTTCGTGCTTTCTTCGCCTGACGGTGGTGTCTGTCGCAACAACGACCACGAGCTCGTCCCCGAGCCTCTTCGATTCCTCGAGATAGTGCAGATGCCCTAGGTGAATTATGTCGAACACGCCCGTCGCCATCACGCGAACCATGGGAACTCACCTTTTCTGAAGCTCTCTCCAAGCTTCGATGACCTCGGCCCCTTCGAGGAAGGCATAGCCCATCTTCTCAGCGTACGTTCTTGCCTTCGCTTTGGAGAGCGCCTTGCCATCGTCTCCCATCATCTCGCACACGGTCGCGGACGGAACCATCCCCGCCATGATAACGAGAGCGGTCGCGAGCTCAGTGTGGCCAAACCTAGTCTCGAGGATCTTCTTCGACGTATTGAGAAGGTGAATGTGTCCAGGTGCGCGGAAGTTCTTCCCGAACTCCTGCTTTGCCCAGCCATCTTCGGTCGTAAGTGCCTTCCCAGCAAGTTTGGCGAACTCGGTTATTGTGAGAGCACGGTCCTCGTCGGTTATTCCAGTGAAGGTTTTGCGGTGATTGATCGTGATGCCGAACGCGGACTTGACATCATAAGGTATGTCGTTCGGGATCAACTTCCCCATCACGGGATAGTGCTCGACCATTCCGAGAAACAGCTCTGAGAGAAACGGCAGTCCCAGAGCTTCCTGGATGCCGGTGTCCGCGGTCGTGCAGATAAGGCCCCCCGCGTCCTTCCGAAGTGCTCTGATGGCGGCCTGAGTGACGCGTTCGGAGGCGATGACCATGTCCGTCTCCTCCTCTCGGCCGTCCGCGTCATAGACGAGGACTAATCGCCCCTCCCTCAATTCCTGGAGGGCTTGTAGCACGGCAGCTGAAGCCATCAGCGTGAGCATGACCGCTGAAACATATTTAGAGTGGTGTAGCTACCAACTGAAAGGTATCTAGTCCACTCTTCTTAAAGCCTCAGCGGGAGCCAGTCTGGCTGCTCTGCGTGACGGGGGCAAGGTCGCGGCCAGAGTGATGGCAAAAGCTATCGCGAGGACGATTAGTATTTCGCCCCAAGGAATCACGAACACCGACATCTTCGAGAACCCGCCCCATTCGAAGATGGTGTACGAGATACCTAGGCCCATGAGAGTGCCGACCATTATGCCCAGCAGCGACATGAAGGAGGTCTCCAAGAGGAATGCCTTCAGTATCATGTCCCTCTGGTAGCCGATCGCCCTCATCACGCCGATCTCCTGCCTCCGCTCGGCCACATTCCTGATCGTGATTATTCCCAGTCCCGCGATTCCAACAATCAAGCCCATGCCGAGGAATATCTCCATCAATTGCATGACTGAGGCGACCATCGTCATGGCCTCTTCGACGGTGTCCCTCACGACGAATGTGGTCAGACCATATTCCACAAACAGTTGCTCCACTTTCTGTGAGACATCCGCGTCTGCGATTCCTGCAGGTGGCGCCGTCTCGAAGTAGAAGCTGGTGTCCTTGGCGAGTGGGTCGAACGAGTGGAGGAATTCATGGGAGCAGTACATCCCAGCACTGAAGTACTGGTCCATTATGCCGACGACGGCCACGCTGGCCTCCGTGCCAAAGGGCGTCCGTACATTCACGACGTCTCCGACCTCGATACTTATGGCGTTGAAAGTGGTCGGTCCGAACTGCGAGGGGACAACCCCGCCGTCCATTATCACCAGGCTGTGATTGCTCAGCAGGGCGTTCCAGGCATCCGCATCCGTCGCGTACTGCGGAGCGCGTTTCATCAGCGAGTACCTCGCCTCGGAGATCATTCGGTCGCTGAAGCCTATGAGAGGATAATCGAATTCATCCTGGCCAGATACATTCAAAGTAGCATATCCATTGGCCGCTACGTCATAGGATTCGATTGTTCCCGCACCGAGGCTCTGATTGACCAGCTCTAATCCAGCCGTCAGGTTTTCGGCAGGTATCTCTAGCATCGAGAAACCAAGTATCTCGAATCCCCCGGACAATTGTTCGGTGGTCTTCTCGACGCTCTCGCGTTGGAATGACGCGATCATAGCTATGACGATGACCGTGAACATTATCAGTGCGAACATGAACACGGTCAAACCGGTCCGAAACTTCTTGTTCATCGGGTAGCTGATCGCGATCCTGAACACTGGTAGCATCGATCGTCTCCGGCCGAAAATAATCAGTAGAGCGTTGAGCAAGAGGTCGCTGTTGACCATCACGAATATCACGCAACCGCTGACCAGAACGAGTCCGGACACGAGGAACATCTCCATCCCTCCCTCGGAGGGTCCGAAGAGTTGTCCAGCGAGATTGAAGGGATCGAACATGTAGAACACGACAAATGCGCTGGCGATGGAAAGTGGTATTCGGAGGTTGACAAACCTGCCAATTACCAGAGCCAGTCCCAGAACAAGCATCGATGGTCCTGAGCTTATTCCCGCGGACTCATCCTGCGCCATCCCGATGGCTGTGGCGATGACTCCAAACACGATCCCTGCGATTCCTAGCGCGAGGTAGCGCCTTCTGGTCCGGGTCGATGTCGGCTCTGGTATGTCTCGGATTGCTCGAACGATGTTGAGCTTGCTCACTCGCCACGAAGCTACCACAACAGTAAGCATCGTTATCAGGAACCCAGCGCATGCAGCGATGCCGAGACTTGCCCACTCCCAGTTGAGAGTGAACCGGAGTCCCTCGCCAGAAATGATAGTCATCGCTCCGGACATGACGACCGCTGCGATCCCGAGACCTGCGAACGCGCCGACGCCAGAGGCGGCCAGCGCGTAGACCACACCCTCATACATGAATGTCTGAGTGAGGTCTCCTCTCTGCATTCCGATGGCCCTCGATATTCCCATCTCAGCCTTCCTCTCCTCTGCGAGCATGACGAAAATGTTGACTATGAGTGCCGCGCCTGCGATGATCGCGAAGGAGCTCATGAGCATGAGTAGCTGGGACATCATGTCGGAGACGGACTTCGCTTGCTCAAGACCGTCCTTCTTTATCGGGTCGTACTGGAAGTCTGGTTCTGTAGGGTTGATCTGCTTGAGTTCTGCTATGGCCTCATCGCTCACCTTGTATCCTTTGTTCTCCGAGCCGAGACATGAGACATCTATCCTGTTGATCATTCCTGGTTTTCCAACTACTGCCTGCTGGACGTAGGTCAAGTCAGCGTAGACGTAGGCCGACCCACCCCAGTTGGCCAAACCCGTGTCCTTGGCTACCCACGACACCTGGAATACTACAGGAATCCCTACACTTGTGATTCCCAGGATCGAGTCTCCCGCCAGGGCGTCAACTTCGTCCGCAAGATCGGAATTAACGACGACCATTCCGTTCGAAACATCCTCGGAAGCAACGGCCGTTCCGTCGGAGTTGACGAGAGCGTTAACGGAGTTGCCCACATCGAACCCGAAAAGACCGGCCCTGGCGAAAGTCTTGCCCGTACGGAGATTCTTGACAGCAAGGACCTCCCTTATGGCGCCTGACGCCTTGTCTATGTGGGACAACGCACCGGAGCTGACGTTCGCCGCCACCGACGATGCGATGCTGGAGTTGAAGTAAGTCTCCTCCCCAGTCTCGTTGTGGGCGTAGACCACGACATCAACTTCCTCGGTGCTGGTCATTACATCCCTGGCGATTATGTAGTCGAGTGTGTCCCCTGCAACAAGAGATCCCGATATCATTGCGGTCGCGATCAGCAGACCGCACACGACTATCACTGAGTACTTCTTCCTCCTCGAGATGCTTCTAATTGCCATTCGAGCAAACACGCGTCGGCGAACTGCCAATACGCCGACCACTACGAGAACGACTGCCACGAGGATCGCAAGCTGCTGAAGTCCATTCATGTCGATGACCTCAGTACGGTGCGCAGGCGAACTCCTTCTCTATGAGCCCGTCCTTCATCATGATTATCTTGTCTGCCATCCGTCCAACATTGTAGTCGTGGGTGACGATGATGAATGTCTGCTTATTCTCCTTGTTCAGCTTGCGGAGCAGCTGCATGATGTCCTTGGAAGATTCGCTATCTAGGTTGCCCGTGGGTTCGTCCCCGAACACGATTTCTGGCCTGTTGACCAAGGACCTCGCGATTGTCACCCTCTGCTGCTGGCCACCTGAGAGTTCGGAGGGCTTGTGAGTGTTCCATTCCTCGAGGCCAACCGCCTTCAGCGCCTCGAGAGCGAGCCTCCTTGCATCCTTCGGGCTCCTGCCGCCCAGGAGCAGCGGCAGCTCCACGTTCTCAGCCGAGGTGAGCACCGGGAGCAGGTTGTACGCCTGGAAGATGAAACCGATCTTCTCAGCGCGGTATCTTGTCCTCTCACGGTCCTTCATCTGGGAGAGCGGTTTCCCGTTGATGAGGACTTCCCCCGCACTCAGATCGTCGAGCCCAGACATGCAATTCAGAAGTGTCGTCTTGCCGCAGCCAGATGGACCCATGACGGCGACCATCTCTCCCCTTCTCACCGTCAGATTCACGCCCCGAAGAGCGTCGACCTTGACCTTGCCAGTATCATAGGTTTTGACGATTCCTTGGGCAATAATGGCACCATCGAGCGAAGCCTGTCCAGCTTGCGCAGTTGAATCACTCTTCATCAAGTCCTCTCCTCCTAGGTTTAGCTCCCGAGCTTAACAGAGTTACATGAGGCAGAATCACGGATTTGTATTAGAGCGTTTCTACAGCTATCCGCAAAGCCGCCGAGTATGGATTTATAGTAACAAGCCAATGCGAGTGCAGTATGTTGGATTCGGAAGACAAGCTGAGGTCTCTTGACCAGAAAGACATGCTGGGCGCGATCGAGAACCTTCCTGAACACCTATCAGACGGCCTCCGTAGAGGGCGGGTGGCAGGGCTTCCGAGATTCACTCCCAGAGACATCGTGGTTTGCGGGATGGGCGGCTCTGCGATCGGTGGCCATCTTCTCGCGGAGTGGTTGGCTTCCGAATCGGAGGTCCCGTGTATTGTGTGCAGCTCCTACTCTCTTCCGACGTGTGTGAGCAAGGATTCGCTGGTGATTGTCGCCAGCTATTCGGGGAACACTGAGGAGAGCATCAGCATGTTCGAGGAGGCCAGGAAGAGGCGGGCCAAGATCGTCACGATCACCTCAGGTGGTCAGCTTGTCAAGATGAGCGAGGCCGTCGGCGTCCCTGTCGCAAAGATCCCTCCCGGGATGGTCCCAAGGGCGACCATCGGCTACATATTCGGCGCGATGCTGGGCATACTCGAGCGCTCGGGGATTGTCAGCGTCGACAAGCAGCTGGAGGAAGCCGTCAAGGTGATGAGGCGGACCATTGCATATTGCAGGCAGTCGGTCCAGACGTCCGACAATCCGGCCAAGATGCTCGCTCATGAGCTCTTCGCGTGCGTTCCGGTTGTCGTGGGTTACGGCGTCTCCCGGCCGGTCGCGAAGCGTTGGGCCAACCAGCTCAATGAGAACTCAAAGGTGATCGCGCACAGTTCCGAGCTGCCAGAGATGGATCACAATGAGATCGTTGGATGGATGAAGGACGCCAGGAGCAAGAACTTCGCCCCAGTGTTCCTGGAGCACGAGACCAAGAGCAGACCCATGAACAAACGGATTGCCGTGACGAAGGACATGTTGGGCAGGGTCACACACGTGTATTCTGTCAGCGCCCTTGGGCTGAGCCCAATTGCGAAGATGTTCTCATTGATAATCATGGGCGACTACGTGAGCGTCTACCTGGGTCTCTTGAGGAATGAGGACCCTTCCACGAACGAGCCCATCGATGAGCTGAAGAGCGTATTGTCGAAAAAGTAGCGCATATGCCTGCGTCAGTCTTCGACGTGTCAAGGTGTTGAGTGAAAAAAGTGCATTGAGAGGGCCCTTGCCCTCTCTGAGGTTTCCCATCCCATCTGGGCTTTGTAGCCCTTCCTTCCCTTCGTTCGTCATGTTGCGGGCGCGAGAGCGTCCGCGACTGCGTTGTTAAGGCATCCGTCCCCACAGTGTTGTTGTGTGGATCTACTGGACTCTCATTCTGGACGCGGTCCGAGCCATCCCTTTTCTCGTATCGCGTTCGTCAATCGCATGTGTGACCTTCTGACGGAGTGCTTCTTTGCCTTCCATGTAGTAGCGCTTCCTGTCCTCGACCCATCCCGACAATGCGAGCGTCACTGCCTGAGACACATCTGTCGCATCGCCGCTGGCTATGAACATCTCAACATCATCCATTAGCGCGGCGGGAACAACTGCGCTGATCTTGTCAGCGTTCCAGGTAGCGGCCTCATCATGCAGGTATGACGCGATTGCCTGCCTGACTACATCGGAGACAGTCTGGAGGCCTGTGCGCTCGCGAATTGCCTCGAGTTCCTGAAGGTCCTCGTCTGGCATTCTGATGTTCAGTCTTGCGCTCTTGTGCGTCATCGTGATCGCGGTGCCTTGTATGACAAAATGTCATACATTCTATAAATAGGTTACCTGCAGGTTATCGACCTGCGTTTCCACTGCAACCCGTGGAACCACCAACAGGATTGTCTTCAATCTCCGCCTTCCTCGACGGACTCCTCCTTCGAAACTGGACCGTCTCGCGACGGCAGATCCGACCGTTTGTTCGTCCATCGTGCATATGTTTTTAATCTCTGATTCTTTCCCCACACTCGTGCCTTCACCGAGAGAGTTGGCGCAGTCCGTTAGGGACCTGACTCGCAAGCACAACGCGTGGTTCAAGGACTCGCTCCCACTGATTGCTTCTGAGAATGTAATGAGCCCTGCCGCTCGGGAAGTGATGAACTCGGACCTGCACAACAGGTACGCAGAGGGCCTCCCGTTCAAGAGGTACTATCAGGGGAACATATACGTCGATCAGATTGAGGCGCTCTGCGAGCAATTGGCTCACGAGGTGTTCTCCTGCAAATTCGCGGACGTGCGCCCTACATCGGGAACCGTCTCCAACGTTGCTGTGCTCGCCGCTTTGACCAAGACCCGTGACAAGATGACGACTGTGGCGACCTCCGACGGTGGTCACATATCTCACGCCAAGATCGGCGCTGCGGGTGTGCGAGGCATCAAGATATTCAATTACCCGTTTGACGAGAAGAACATGAATATCGAGGTCGAGGGGACCAAGAGGCTCATTCGGGAGGTGAAGCCGAAGGTCGCCCTCTTTGGCCAATCGGTCTATCTCTTCCCGACGCCACTTGATGAGATTCGCGATGTGTTCGCTGAGGTGGGGTGCGCCGCATGGTACGACGGTGCTCACGTGCTAGGCCTGATCGCGGGCAAGAGGTTCCAGGATCCGATGCGTCAGGGAATCGATGTCGTCTCTGGGAGCACCCACAAAACCCTCCCGGGTCCGCAGCATGGCATAATCCTCTCGGACCTCCCGAGAGAGAGCATCGAAACGGCTTTGAGGCGAGGTGTCTTCCCCGGAGTCACCAGCAATCACCATCTGCACGCTGTCGCCGCGCTCGCGGTCACGCTCGCAGAGACCAAGGAGTTCGGAGCGGCCTATGCGGACCAGACCATCCGGAACGCGAAGGCTCTTGGCCAGGGCTTGTTCGAGCGCGGCATGGATGTGCTGTGCGAGCACCTCGGGTTCACAGAATCTCACACAATAGTCGTCGACGTGGAACAGTATCACGGCGGGGCTAAGGTCGCAAAGGTGCTCGAAGCATCCAATATCATACTCAACAAGAATCTGCTTCCCTGGGATTCGGATCCTGTGAAGCCTTCTGGCATCAGAATAGGGTCGCAGGAGTTGACCAGGATTGGTATGAAGGAGAACCACATGGCTGAGGTGGCCGAGCTAATCGCACGCGTCGCCGTCAAAGAGGAGCCTCCAGGACAGGTCTTGCCCGATGTCGTGAAGCTTAAGCGCGATTTCACGAAGGTCCACTATTGCTTCTTCGAGGGCGAGGAGGCTTACGATTACCCCGTCTACGATGGGAATCTCTGATGATAGTGGCGGCTCTATGTTTATTATGGCACATCTTGATTAGCCATACGTAGAACCAAATGGTTGCCAGGATAAGGTTGTTGCAGCTGGCCATTGGCTTGGTGAACTTCGCCATCGTCGCATTGGCGTTTACGAGCATTTGGCCGTTTCCGAGCGGACAATTCAATGTCGACCTTCCGTCCTCGACGGAGATAACATGGACCTATGATGGTGGGGTAGTTCATGTCAGCGCACCTTATTCGATCGACAACGGCGGGTTCTACGATGTCAAGAATCTGGTCCTGAACTACACCGTGACGAATGACACACGATATCAATTGGCTGATCAGGTGATCGTAATTGGAGACATACCCGCGGGGCAGGTAACGTCCTCGGTTCTTGACTTCCAGTTCGACCTGCTCGGGCTGTTCAATTCAGGGGCCCAGTGGATGGTATTGAATGACGACTTGCTGAGATTCTATCTTGGAGTGTCATGTCTCTACACCGGGGAACTTGTCAAGTTCGAGGCCGAGTACCGAGTGAATGTGCCATGGGACGCACTAATCAGGGATTACGGGGTTTCCGAGTATACTTGGGGGAGCACGTCGACTCCTTTTGGCGAAGCCCCTGATTCGCTGAATATCACATACTGGCTGGACACATCGGACATGCTCGCTCCGTTCTCCCCAGCTTCGGTTGAGCTATCGATCCGCGGGAACTCGACACTCCTGGGACAGGGAACTACGGGTGTCACGCTCGGAGGCAATCACACGGGCGTTGTCAATCTCGCCATCGACCCATCCGGTCTCCTTGTGCCTGATCCCCCGACAATGTACTTCATCGACATCCGAATCACTGTGGCCGAGTTCACGATTCATAAGACAATCGAAATCGAAGCCCCATCGCTCTTGGGGGGGATCCCGTGAGCCAGAGGAATCGCCTCTCTGACGCAGTGTGGACTGCCTTCACAGAGACGATCAGATTCGTCGTGATTCCGATTGTGTTGATCGACCTAATCACGACCAACTACCCAGACCTGACGACAGCCTTCATGCCACAGATAGGGCTGTACATAATCTTCTTCGGCGGGATGATCACCGCAGCGAGCACTTTGGAATCCGCTAACAAACCTGGCACTTTCAAGAGGTTGCTCTTTGGCCTGTCAGCCCTGGCCTTCGTATGTCTCTGGATGTATGTGATAATGGGCGGTGGCGTGGCAACCTTCCAGTATGGCGGCTATGTCGTGCACTTCGACATGAGCAAGATTGTCCTGATCATGCTCTTCGGTATCTCGCTGAAGGGTCTTCTGGTCGTCTCAACATACACCGCTCACAAGGCCTACTTGGAAGAGAAGGAAAGACAACAGAAGTCTGAGGCTAGGGCGTTGAGAGACGAGGAGGTAGCCCGGAAGAAGCTTGTCGCGAAGCAGAAGGTGTCCGGGGCATCGCTCTCGAGGATGTCCAAGGTGGCCTTCCAGGTG
>Ga0214474_1000657_pt1 | contig 16731 bp, 14 predicted proteins | sample RVTome_2_FD_187335 | JGI IMG/M metagenome (GOLD analysis project Ga0214474, IMG submission 187335) | Soil microbial communities from uranium-contaminated site in the Upper Colorado River Basin, Wyoming, United States - RVT95D214 HiSeq ...
CACTTTGCGGTTCGCCCCGACGCTGATCAACGACGTCGCCGCATCGGCGATGGGCATCGACCCGGCAAGCTACTCCCAGGTAAGCGGCCTGACTTTCACCCGAGGCGATGAGGCCGATGCCTACACAGCGATGGCCACGGGCCGCAATCTGGTCATCAACGGCATCCTGGCGACGACAGCCCAGATCGGAGTGGGCGACCAGATCGAGCTGGTCACGCCGACCGGCCGGCAGACCTACCGGGTCGTGGGCATCGCCGGCGATTACCTGAACGCCAAGATCGGTACCGTCTACCTCTCCCAGGCAAACATCGCGGCGGACTTCGGACGCAACGAGGATGTGCTCCTCCAGATCAACCTTGAACCTGGGGCGGATCGGGCGGCCGTGGAGACCTCCCTCAGGGACGCCCTACGACCCTACCCTCAGTTCCGCATGATCGCGGGATTGGAGTTCATCGAGGAGAACCTGCAGGTGTTCGAGACCGCCTGGGCCGGCATCTACGGCATGGTCGTCTTCTTGGCCGTGCCGTCCCTGATCGCCATGGTCAACACGTTGGCTATCGGCGTCATCGAGCGTACCCGCGAGATCGGCATGCTGCGGGCCGTTGGGGCCACCCGCCGCCAGGTGCGCACGATCATCGTCACGGAGGCGCTGATCCTCTCCGGGATCGGCACGGCCTTTGGCGTGCTCTCCGGCATCTATCTGGGGTATATGGCGGTTGAAGCGATGAGCGCAGCAGGGTTCCCGATGGAATACGCGTTCCCGGCCATGGGTGCGCTGGTAGCGATCGCCGCGGGTATCCTCTTCGGTGCCCTGGCGGCGATCATCCCGGCCCGCCAGGCGGCGAGGCTCGAGATCGTTCAGGCGCTGCGCTACGAGTAGCGGAAGGGCCGGATCCCAGCGGGGCCGGGAGCTCCCGGCCCCGCTTCGCGCTTCCTGTCGGCGCGCCGCCCACTTTCGGATCAAGGATAGGGTCGAAGCCTCCGCCGCGGATGGTTGGGCTGCGCTCCCCGACGCATTTGCGCCATCCGGCCACTCGCACCAGAATATGCGGCAAGGGACTCGAGGCCCAGTTGGCCATTCACCTCCTCAACTGCTTCACCTGTAATCTGCGCCTCTCGCGGCGTTGGAAGAGCGGGACGCTCTGCCTCCTGGTGGAGACGAACCAGGGGTTGGTCCTTGTGGATACGGGTATTGGGACGGAGGACTACCAGGGCCCGCCCGCGGTCTTGCGCCTCTTCCAGCTCATCACCGTCGTTCCTCTCGACCGGGAAGAGGCTGCGGTTCGCCAGGTCGCCCGCCTGGGATACCGGCCGGACGAGGTTCGCCACATCGTCCTGACCCACATGCACTTCGATCACTGCGGCGGCCTGCCCGATTTCCCGCACGCGAAGGTCCACGTCAATCGCAGGGAACACGAGGCGTTCTTTGGGCGTCCTCGGCGCTGGGCCGATTTCGGCTACGTCCGGCGCCACGCCGCGCACCGGCCTGACTTCGTGCTACACCATGAAACCGGGGAGCACTGGTTTGATCTCGAAGCGATCCGCCTGCCGTTCGAGCCGCAGATCTGGATGGTGCCGCTGTACGGCCACACCCGAGGGCACAGCGGGGTCGCGATCCAGACCGATGAGGGCTGGTTGTTCCACGTGGCGGATTCAGCGGCCATCGAGCTCACGCCCAGGACGCCGGAGTGGCTGGTGCGGCTCTTCATGGGCCCGCACCAGCCGCGGCTTCGTCGCTTCGCGGCAGCCCATCCCGAGGTTCGCCTGACCACCGGGCACATGTGGCTGTCGTCGTTCCAACAACCCCTGCGCTCCCCGGAGAACCCTGAAGCGCCCGCCTGAAGGGCTATTATTGAACTGGTAGGGGGCCCCTACACACAAACGCTTCGCGTTCGAGACACTTCGGCCTCACCCCCTACCCCCTCTCCGCTTATCGTGATCTTGTCACTGATGCCGCGGAAGCGGAGAGGGGGATGAGGTTCCCTCCTAGGGTTACCTCCCCTCCCCCGGCAAGGCATCATCGGACAGGTCGTGAGGGTGCCCGCCGGGGGAGGGGAAAGGGGTGGGGGCCACTTGGGCGCGTCGGACTTGCGACGGGGTCCCGGCTCAGCTCCGGCCCCAACCTCCGGACTCCGCCGCGGGGCGTGGCACCTGGACCGGCGATCCCTCACCGCGGGCGGTGATGGCGGCGGAAGTGGTAGAGCCCCACCAGGACGGCGAATTGCACAACCGCCAGGGCGATCGTGGAGAACTGATCGAGGTAGAAGATCACCAGATTCACGGCAGTGAGCGAAAGAAGCAGCGCCAGAATTCCCAGGCCGACGCCCAGCTTCTCCCGCCCAGCGAGGATCAATATCCCGGCGGCGAGGGTCAGCACTCCGACCACACCCTCCAGGGCCGCCCGTGCTGAAAACCAGGCCAGCCCGGTTGCGCTCGAGACCCGGCCGGCCTCCAACAGACCCGCGATCATCTTCTCCAGTCCGCCCTCCGTGAACGCGGCCACCAGCAATTGAGATAGCCGCAACAACGCTACGCCCCCGAGGGCCAACAGGCCGACGATTAGAATCGCCTTCAACCGCCGGCGGCCCAGCCACCGCCGTTCCAACTCCCGAACCCGTGCCGCCCAGCGCTCGAGGACGCCGGGGAGGTCCGGCGCCAGGTGAAGCCTCTCCGCCTGGGCGAACCCCAGAAGGGTCTCGGCCAGATGGGCGAGATCGGGCGTCTGGGCTCGCTCGGCCACGCGCCCCAACAAGGCGACCAGCTCGCTGCGTTCCTCGGGGTTGAGATCATGGTCGAGTACTTCCTCCAGAATGTCGAGCGCATGGTACATCTCGGCGCGAGCGTCACGCGTCGGTTTGCGCCTCACCTGATTGTAGAGAAGTGCCGTGAGCAGGAAGAATGTGTAGATGATCGGGGCTGCGGGCGGGTAGAAGTAGTCGTTGGTCTGGGTGATGAACTTGCCCACCTCATCGATGAAGAGGCCAATCCCCAGCCCCGCCATGATCGCGCAAGCCGAATAGACCCAACGGTTGGCAAAGATCAAAGGCAGCAACCCGCCCACGAAGAGCAGAAGCCCGCCCCACAGCACATGAGCGACGTGGATCTCCTGATTGCCGAGTTGCGGGAAACCGGTCAGAGTGAGAAAGAGACGGGTGAGGGTGACGGACGCGGCAAAGCTGAGCAGCGTGAGCAGCAGATACCCTTCGGCGCCGTGCCGGCGGACCGGCTTTCGCAGCCGGGTGACCCACGGGTTCATCATTCCTCCCCTCCCATCCTTCGGGCCGATTGCGGGACGGAGGCCAGAAGCATAGCGGCCACGAGCGCCATCGCGGCACCGAAGACAAATGGCGCCGAGGGGCCTAATCCCGGCCACCCAAACGCTCCCTGCCAAAGTACGCCGGCGATCACGCTTGCCGGGAGTGCAGCCAGGCCTGCCGCCGAATGATAGATGCCGAATGCAGTTCCCCGCCGCGCGGCGGGGACGAGATCGGCCACAAACGCCCGTGCCACCCCCTCGGTCAGGCCGTAGTAGACGCCGTAGACCGCCATCCAGGCCCAGGCCTGCCCGCCTGTCCGCAAGGTGGCGAAACCTGCATACACTACCGAGTAGAGAATCCATCCCGCCAGGAGAACCTTCCGCCGGCCGAGCCGGTCGGAGAGGGCGCCCGCCGGGGTGGAGACGATCGCGTAGACGAAATTGAATGTGATCATCATCCCCAGCACCCCGCCGACGGTGAGGCCGGCATCCTGCGAGCGCAGGATCAGGAAGGCGTCTGAGGAGTTGCCGAGTGCGAAGAGGAGAACTGCCCCCAGGAAGAACCGGAAACCTGGGCCCAGACCGGCCAGGCTCAGTCGTGGGACCGCCGCGGCCCGGCTGGCGGAGCGCGCCTCTCGCGCCCCAAGCGCGAGAACGGCAACTGCCGCGGCGGCCGGCAGCAGGCTGATCAGAACCAGAGCCCGAAAGGTCCGAGCGTCGAGGGCCTCTCCTCCCGAGCTTCGAAGGACGAGCCAGGCAATCAAGAGCCCCAGGGCCGCGCCAGCCGTATCGCCGGCGCGGTGCACCCCGAAGGCCAGCCCGCGATGCTCCGCCTCGATGCTCTCCGCCACCAGGGCATCCCGCGGCGCGGTCCGCAGCCCCTTTCCCATGCGGTCAGCGAAACGAACCCCGAGCACCGAGCCCCACGAGGTGGCGAAATAGAGGCCCGCCTTGGCCACCGACGAGAGGCCGTAGCCGAGGACGGCCAGCCGCTTGCGCCGCCCAAGCCTGTCGGAGAGCCAACCGGAGAACACCTTGAGCAAGCTGGCGGTCGTTTCGGCGATCCCCTCGATCAGACCGATGAGCGCGGTGCGCACGCCCAGCACGCTGAACAGGAAGATCGGGAGAAGGCTGGCGAGCATCTCCGACGACACATCGGTGAGGAACGACGTGAGCGTCACGACCCACACATTACGGGGCAGGCGCGAGCGGTCTTGCCCGGCAGGTGGCATGAAGCGGATCGTCCTTTGTCTACCCGGCAAAGAAGCGAACGGCCAACCCGGCGAGGGCTCCGCCGGCGACCAGCCACGTCGAGTTGATCCGGAGACGCACCAGGGCGAAAGTGGAGATGAGCGCAAGGATGACGGTGGGGACATCGACCAGTGAGGCACGGGCGATTTGAAGCGTCACCGCCGCCATCAGCCCAAGGGAGGCGGCAATCACCCCATCCAACAAGGAGCCCAGCCATGGCGACCGGCGCATGCGCGGGATCAGGGGGTGGCTCAAGGCGACAAAGACAAGGGAGGGCAGAAACAGCCCCAGCGTCCCGAGGATCGCTCCCGGTAGCCCACCCAGCACGTAGCCTATGAATGTGGCGGTGGTGAAGAGCGGCCCAGGCGTCACCTGGCCGACGGCAATGGCATCCAGCAGTTGTTGATCCGTCAACCAGCCGAGGCGGGTGACGAAGTCGGCACGCAAGAAAGCGAGCAGCACGTAGCCGCTTCCGTAGAGAATGGCGCCGATCTTCAGGCACGTCAGAAAAAGGACCGGCAGGCTGAAGGCCGCGGCCGAGGCCACCGGCAGGCTGATCCCCAGGACAGGGAAGAGGCCCGCCAGCCCGCCGCGGCGGAGGCGGGCGCGGTTAGCCACTAGCATGACGATCAGGCCTCCGGCGAAAAGCAGTGCGATCTCGTTGAACCCGAGGAGCGAAAGGGCCAACACCCCGACTCCCACGATCGCGGTGGCGGCGTTCCGGATGGATTTCCGTCCGAGCTCCCACAGCGCGTGCACGATCAGGGCGATGACCACCGGCTTGACCCCATAGAGCAGCCAGCCCGCCGCCGGCGAGGACCCGTAGCGGACGTAGGCCCACGCCAGCCCCAGGACGATGACCATCGCCGGCAGGACAAAGCTCACGCCGCCGGCGATCAGCCCGGGCCAGCCGGCGCGCAGGTAGCCCAGGTGGATCGTCATCTCGGTTGAGTTGGGGCCAGGGATCAGGTTGGTCGCGCCCAGGAGATCGAGGAACCGCTGATCGTCGAGCCAGCGCCGCCGTCGCACGACCTCCTCGCGCATCATGGCGATGTGAGCCGCCGGCCCGCCGAAGCCGATCAGCCCCAGCTTGAGGAATACGGCGATCACCTCTCGGAGCCGAGAGGGCTCAGCCACCGGCGGCCTCATTCTGCTCGCAGGTTCCACAGCATGCCAGACGATCGGGCGCAAACCGCACGCGCCAGCACGTCGAGGTGCATCAGGCCCAGGTAGAGCCCGGGATTCGAGCCGATCTGCTCGGGATGTGACATCGGATGACGGTCGCGCCGCGGCATTCTAGGCTGACTGTTCGGCGAGGGTCTCCCTCCCCCTCCAGGCTGACCTGGCGATCCCCCGAGGAGACCTGCGGTCATGTCCCGTGCCGGGGTCCGCAGACCTCGGCACAACAAGGAGGAGCCCCGAGATCCCGCCGCGCCCACGGTGCCGGATGGCCGGATACTGCGAGATCGACTATCTCCGCACCATGGTCCCCAGCTCGTCGGCATGGGCTTCGTACTCGGCGCCGGCCGCGCGCAGATGGATCCGCCATCCGGGAGTCACGATCTGGCTGCACACTTCCCCTGGAGCCGGCAGGCCCAGGCAGGTATCGGGCCAGTCGACCGTCTCGTAGTCCATCACTTCGATCGTCCCGGGGTCGAGGCTCAGTTCCTCCGACAAAGCCTGAATGGCTGCCGCCACCGCCGGCGGATAGGGAGCCTGGCCCGCTTCCTCCGATTCGGTGATCGAGTCTCCCATCAGACTGCTCAAAAGCAACACCGTCCCGCCGTCCGTCCCGACGTACACCACGATCAAGCGGCCGGCCGTCCAGATATGCGGCCGATCGGCCCAGGCGGCAGGCAGGCCGCCAACGGCCGTCGCTTCAGGTGGGATGGTCGACGAGATCGCCTCCCGGGCCTCCACACTCTCGTACTCGTAGACCTCGATCTCCGCCTCCCCGACCTGGATCCTCCGGCCGACCCCCCCGAAGCCTCCGGCCGGAGCTTCCCCAAGATCGACGGTGGCCACCCCCATTGCTTGCACCGCCTCTGTCAGATCGTCCGCCGTCTCGATTCGGGGCGGCCCAGACTTCCCGCACGCGGCGGCCAGCGTTCCGAGGAGCATCGCGGCAAGGACAAACCGCTTCCACGTTGAGGATGCCATCATCGACTCCCATCCTCCTCTCATCCGCCGCCCCAACTCACGCCAGGCGGGGCCCGAACACGAGTAACACATCGAGGGCCATCAGCGCCAGGCCGGTGAGGAACGTGATGTACACCAGCGCCTGCGTAACCGGGTAGTAGTAGCTCGTCACGACTTCCCCGTTATCGAGCTTGAGCCGGCGCATCTCGAAGTGTGGCCTGGGGGACCGGCGGTACCACCCCGTCGCCACGCCCCGCTGGCCGATCAGCTTCTCCGCCCGGATCCATCCAAAGAGGACCTCCAGGATCCGGAAGGGCTGACGGTAGTCGACGATGATGAAACCCGTGTCGTCTTGCATCACGAGGTCTTCGCTATAGAAGAGGCCGGGCACACCTCGACCGATGATCTGCCCCTCCAACGTCCCCGGCACTGAGCGAACGGCGGAGACTTTGACCGTCGCCAGAAGGTCCTTCACCTTCAAGCGACCGGTGAGATCGCCCGGGTAGGAATACCAGCGCTTCATCCACCAGGCGGCTCCGACGATGGCCAGAAACGCACCAACGGCGCCGATCTGTACCCCGTAGACGAGGAACGCTGCCGCGGCGACTGCCCCGCCCACCAGCGCCCCGACAAGAGGCAGGTAGTTGGCGACGAGGTCGAGGAGGAACTCGTCCCAGTACGACTCCGGCTGCTCGGCGCGGAAGGAGAAGCGCGGGGCGCGGCCCATCGCCTCGGCCTGACGTTGGAGAGATCGAATTCTCTTCGCCGGGAGCGGGTGGCTCGACGAGAGCTCGTAGATCATTCCCCACGGGTTCCACAGATCCCAGTGCATGGCGTTTTCCATCGCCTCGATCGAAGCTCCGCCGCTCCCGGCGCCGGAAAGCGCCAGCGTTTGGGCCACCTTGGGGTCGAAGATTCCAAAGGCGCGCGCCGCCGTCATGCGTGCGTCATCTTTCCCCTGTTTGGCCGGGGCAGCCGCCAGGCCGTAAGCCACCTTGACCAGGGCGCTCCCGAGCGCGTTCGGATCACCGGTGACCTCGGCCGAGAATCGGTCGGCGTAGTACTCCCGCACCCGCGAGAGCAGGAGAACGATGAAGTTGCTGACGATGTAGGCGATGTAGGAGATCAATCCGATCAGGGCGGCATAGCCTCCCGAACGCCCGCGGCCCCCGCGCATTCGCCGGGTGGCAAAAAAGATCATGTATAGGATCAGGGGCACCACCGCCGCCAGGGTCATGACCACGAAATCCCAGTGGGCGATGTGGCCAAGCTCGTGCGCCACCACCGCCTGCCGCTCCTCCGCCCCGAGCAGCTCCAGCAGACCCGTGGTGACGACGAGCCGCGCGTCACCGGGATAGTGACCGAAGGTGAACGCATTGGGGTTGCCGTCCCGGATCAACCCGAAGCGAGGCGGTGGGATGCCGCGCTCCGAGCAAATACGGCTGACGAAATCAGAAAGTGTAGGATCGAGGGCCTGGAGATCCGTCCACTCGATCTTGTAGATGAGCTGCAGGATCCACGGACCGAGGAGGTATTGGAGGAAGAGGACTCCAAGGGCGAAAACGACGGCCAGCCAGATCGGCGCCTCGAGGTAGGTGAGCGCCGCCATCCCAATGGCAAACAGCAGGCCGAAGAGCAGGGCTAGGACGAGGATCGAGCGAAGAAACAGATTGACCATGGCCTTCTCCCGGGCCGGGGCGAGCATCCGCCCCTGCCTTCGTGAAGTGTACAACATCCTCGGCGAGCCGATCCTCTCCGAGGTATAATCACGGTCTACACAGCCTCATTGCCTAACAGGCGTCGCTTACACAACCTGGAGGGTGCCATGGCCGAGCGAGCTGAAGCAGAAGAGTTCCGCGAACGGTTTCGCAGGCACGTTCCCAAGGAAGCCCACGAGCACTTCAAGGCAGCCCGGGAAGAAATGAAGAAGAGCGTCGAGGCACTCATGCCGCCGGAGTTTGCCGCTCATCGCAAGGCAGCGCGGCGTGAGATGCTGCTGGCGGCCCGGAGCCTGATCGATCATGCGCTGGAGCGCATGTCCAAGAACGACGCCGCCGGCTGAGCTGCCTGGCGGTCCTATCCCACTCGAGAGCGACACCCCGCTCCATCGCTGAGCGGGGTGTTCCTTTTCCCTTCCGGCGGGCCATGGGGCCTGGCCGAACGATCTACGCCCCGCAAGGAGCCCGACTCGGGCGCCGCCAGAACCCGCAAGGTGGCGGATTCCCACGCGAGAATCGCGACTATCCCAAGCTCGCCCGCGCGGCCTCGAGCTGCCGGCGCAAGGCGTCGGGGGCGGTGCCGCCTTGCACGGAACGCTGCGCCAGAGAGCGCGGGATGTTGAAGATCTCGCCGACCTCCTCGCCGAACAGGCCGCACAGGGAGCGAAGATCATCCGGCGTAAGGTCAGATAGGGTCACCTGGCGCACCTCCGCAAGTCGAACCGCCCGGCCGACGATGTCGTGGGCCTGGCGGAAGGGAAGGCCCTTGCTCACGAGGTAGTCGGAAAGATCGACGGCGAACAGTGCGGGGGTCAATTGCGCCAGCATCCGCGCGGGGTGCAATCGCAGGCTTCCGATCAGGCCTGCCAGCACCGGCAGAAGGAGCATCAGCGTGTCGGAGGCGTCAAAGACAGGCTCCTTGTCCTCTTGCAGGTCTTTGTCGTACGCCGAGGGGAGGCCCTTGAGCATGGTCAGCAGAGCGGTCAGGTGCCCGATCAGCCGGCCGGCTTTGCCGCGGGCCAGCTCGAGCGGGTCGGGGTTCTTCTTGTGAGGCATGAGGCTGGAACCGGTGGCGTAGGCGTCGTCGAGCTCGACGAAGCCGAACTCCCGCGTGGAAAACAGGATCAGTTGCTCGCTGAGCCGGCTCAGATGAACGCCGAGCAACGCCGCGGCGAAGAGGAACTCCGCCGCGAAATCGCGATCCCCGACTGCGTCGATGCTGTTGGCCGAGAGCCCGACGAACCCCAACTCCCGGGCCAGCGCCTCCCGGTCGACGGGAAACGCGGTCCCCGCGAGGGCGCCGGAGCCGAGCGGGAGCACGGCGGCGCTGGCCCGAGCGGCTTGAAACCGAGTGACGTCGCGTCCGAGAGGCCAGAAGTGCGAGAGGGCCCAATGCCCCCAGGTCACGGGCTGAGCCGGCTGCAGGTGGGTGTAGCCGGGCATCGGAGCCTCCAGGGCTGCCTCGGCGCTCCCCAGCAGCGCCCGCTGCAGGCCGGCGATCGCCTCCGCCGCCCGGTCGGACGCCCGCATCACCCACAGGCGGAAGTCTGTGGCCACTTGATCATTGCGGCTCCGCCCCGTGTGGAGCTTGCCGCCGACGGGCCCTACGATCTCGGTCAGCCGCCGCTCGACGGCCGTGTGGATATCTTCGTCGGTCGGGGCGGGCACATGCTGGCCGGAGGCGATCTCTCGGGCTACCCGCTCAAGGCCGTCCCGCAGCAACCGGAGTTCGTCTGAGTCAAGAATGCCAGCAGAGGCGAGCGCGCTCGCCCAGGCCAGGCTCCCCTCGATATCTTCCTGGGCCAGGCGGATGTCGAACCTCAGGCTGTCGTTCAGCCGTTGCACGGACGGGTCAATCTCTTTCGCGAACCGCCCTCCCCAGAGTTTCATGCCCCGTCCTCCTGGCTCGGAACGCGTGCCACCGGCTAGTCGCGCTGGATGGCATTGTAATCGACGGCGGCATAGCGCGTCCGGCCCCCTTCCTCCATCTCCATCAGCGCCCGCACCTTCATCGGCAGGCCGTAGAGGTTGATGAACCCCTGCGCGTCGCGCTGGTTGTATACCGACTCCTGTCCGAAAGTGGCGAAGTCTTCCCGGTAGAGGGTGTGGGGCGCGGAGCGGCCGAGCGGCGTCACGTTCCCCTTGAAGAGCTTGAGCCGCACCGAGCCGGTGACGGTTTTCTGGGTCTCGTCGATAAAAGCCTGGAGAGCCTCGCGGAGCATCGTGAACCACCGGCCGTAGTACACCAGCTCGGCGTAGTGCAGAGCGATGTGCTCCTTGAAATGCGCCGTATCGCGGTCGAGGCAGATCGACTCGAGCTCGCGGTGCGCCGCGTGAAGGATCGTCCCTCCCGGGGTCTCGTAGACGCCGCGAGACTTCATTCCCACCAGCCGGTTTTCTACCAGGTCCACTCGCCCGATCCCGTGGCGCGCTCCGAGGGAATTCAGCCCCTCCACCAGGGCGGCCGGCGGGGTTTTCTTTCCATCGATCGAGATGGGCACTCCCTGCTCGAAACCGATCTCGACCTCCTCCGCCACGTCCGACGCCGCCTCGGGCGAGGCCGTCCACAGGAACATCGCCTCCTCCGGCGCCCGGGCCGGATCCTCCAGCGGACCCCCCTCATGCGAAAGATGCCACAGGTTGCGATCCCGGCTGTAGATGGATCCTTCGCTGGCCGCCACGGGCACATTGTGGGCCCGGGCATAGGCAAGGGCGTCCTCGCGCGAACGTATCGCCCATTCCCGCCAGGGCGCGATCACCTTCAAGGCCGGGTCGAGCGCCTTGTAAGTGAGCTCAAAGCGCACCTGATCGTTGCCCTTGCCGGTGCAACCATGGGCAACCGCATCCGCCCCTTCCGCCTCCGCTACGGCCACCTGCCACTTGGCGATCAAAGGCCGGGCGATCGACGTGCCCAGCAGGTATTGTCCCTCGTAGACCGCGCCCGATCGCAAGAGCGGGAAGAGGAAATCCCGGGCAAACTCATGGCGCAGATCTTCCAGAATCACCTTGCTGGCCCCACTGGCCAGGGCCTTGGCTTCCAGCCCGGCCAGCTCATCCCCCTGCCCGATGTTGGCGCAGAAGCAGACCACCTCGCAGGCGTAGTTTTCGCGCAGCCAAGGCACGATGATCGAGGTGTCCAACCCGCCCGAATACGCCAACACAACCTTGTGGACTTCAACATCGGACATCTTTTCCTCCATTTCGTCAATGCCAGGCCCACGACCTCGGGCCCTCACCCGCGCGCCCGCCGTTGACCCTCGCGAAAACAAAAAGCCCGCCCGGCCTGCGAACGGCCTGGCGGGCTTCGCGTGCAGCCTTTGCGGCGCTACGCTCGGCGCGAGCCCTCCCACCGCCAGACCGGGATCTGGCAATAGGCACGGGCGCGCAGGGAGCGGGGCGAGGCGGGGGTCATGTTGTCACGAGAGTAGGGCAGGAATCGGGCATTGTCAAGGAGCAATCCTGCCGGCCCGGCGCTCACGGGATCACCCGCAGCGCCACGACGCCGCCGGCCAGACCTATCCCGACCACGGCCCCGAATCCCCACGCGAGCGTTCGGCGCAACTCGGCCGAGCCCAGCGACCACGCCATCACGCCCTTGGCCGCCGTGTTCACCAAGGTGGCCAGCACGATCGCCGTCGCCGCCACCCGCAGGTCGAGCGCCCCCCGGCTCGCGAGTTGTGCGGTGCTCAGGGTGATCGAATCCACATCGGTAATCGCCGCCAAGCCGCTGGCCAGGTAGACGCCGGCGCTTCCCATGAACTCGTTCGCGGCGCGGACCACGACCAGCACCACGGCGAATGCCAGCCCGAAGGCGACGGCCGTTCGCAGCTTCAGGGGATTCGTGAACTCAACCTTGGACTGGCCGGAGGACTTCCCCGGCCGACCCCGCCTCCAAAGCAAGGCTGCGATCCCCAGGTCGGCCAGGAACATCAACACGATGGGCAGGACAACGAGACGGAGCAGCGCCGGCGCGATGGCGCCCACCCAGATCAAGACTCGAGGAAACATCACCGCCGAGGCGAGAAGGACCCCCTGCGCCAGGAGCGGCGAGAGATCTCGCTCCTGTTTGCTGCGGCCGGCGAAACTCAGGGTGGTGGCGGTACTGCTCACCAGCCCGCCTAGAATCCCGGTGAGGCCGATCCCGCGCTCTGCCCCGAGCACCTTCATCAGCACGTAGCCGAGGAAGCCGATCCCCGAGACGAAGACCACGATCAGCCAGATCTGGAAGGGATTGAGAACGCCAAACGGACCCAACCCCCGGTTGGGGAGAAGCGGAAGTACGACGGCTGTGATGATCGAGAATTCCAGGATGGCCCGCAGATCTTCGCCGGTCATCCCCCGGGCCATCCCGTGAAGACGGGGCCGCATGGCCAGGATAAGGGCGATGATCACTCCCAGAGCGGCGCCGAGCTCAGGCGCCCCCCAGATCATCATCGCCCCCAAGAGCGGCGTGAGAAGGGCGGCGACCTCCGTGGTGACCCCTTCATCGTGCTGCCGGATGACTTCTCCGACGTAACTGGCGATGATCAGCAGTGCGAGGGCGCCATAGCCGAGAAGGAAGAGAGCGATCCCCTCCCTCTCCGCGAAGTACGCGGCCGCCGCGCCGAGTAGAGCCATCAACGAAAACGTCCGGATCCCGGCGAACTCGCGCTCGCCGCTCCTCTGCTGGACGAACTCCCGCTCCAGACCGATCAACGCGCCCACCAGAAGCGCAGCTCCGAAGCGCCACCAGGGTTCGAGGTTGAGCCAGGCGTCCATTGCATCTCCCGACGGGCGTCTTTCTGCGGCGGCAGCGAGTATACTTCTGGCCCTTTCGCTCGTCAGACGCGCCCTGCGGAGAAGTCTATGACCCACTTCGCCGTCGCGCAGTATCGATCGATCCGCAGGGAGGCCGAGGGGAATCTCGAGAGGATCGCTGCACTCCTCGGGGAAGACGCCGCCCAGGGCGTCGAGTTGGCCGTCTTTGCGGAATGGGCCCTCACCGGCCATTTCCTGAGCGCCGACGAAGCGCGGTCAATCGCCGAGCCGATCCCCGGTCCCCGCACCAATCGGCTTGTCGAAGCGGCGCGTCAGACCGGCAGCATGGCCCTGGTGGGCACGATCGAACAAGCCTCGGACGCAAGCTCCACAACAGCGCCGTTCTACTGGGGCCGGATGGAATCCGCGCGGTCTACCGCAAGACACATCTGATCCATTTGGGCGTCGATCGCTTCCTGACCCCCGGAGACGCGCTCGCCGAGCCGTTGGAGGCGCCGCTCGGCCGCCTTGGCATCCTGATCTGCTACGACCTGCGCTTCCCCGAACCAGCCCGGGCCTTCGCTCTTCAGGGCGCACAGGCCATCCTCGTGCCCACGGCCTGGCCGGACGCCGCCACCCTCTACCCGGACCACGTCGCCCGCACCCGGGCCTCGGAAAACGGGGTGTACCTCCTGGCCGCCGATCACGTGGGTGAGGAAGAGGAATCCGCCTATCTGGGTCGGAGCCTCGCCGTCGTCCCCGACGGCGAGGTAATCGCCGAGGCGGCGAGACAGCCCTGGGCCTCATGCAGCTCACCGGCGCTTGAACCCATGTCACGCGCGATCACGGATCACATGAGACGCACGGCAGAACGTCGGTGGACATGCCCACGGCGACATCGGTCGCCGCTCCAGGGCAAGTAGGGCCCGCAATCGTCGCGGCGATGTGTTTGGCCAAGACAGGGTCCGAAGGCGCGCACATTCGGCCCTGTCATCGGCGGCATCGGCCAGGACGCCGGCCATTTGATGGGCTCGGTTCTGGCAGGAGGCCCGCTCCTAGCTCCTCCCTCAAACAGGAGGCCGCGGGATCCCATGACGACAAGGACTTGGCGGCAACGGCCCTCACACAGAAACGCCCTCATGGCGTGAAGCTAATGGCATGGGATTGGCACGTCCCTCCCAGGCCATTCTGGGAACAGAGCTGGAGGGTAGTGTCGAATGTCTCCCCGGCGGGATTGTAGGCCAGGAAGGTTACGACACTGGCCGTTCCCGTCTCGCCGGGCACGAGATCCGATTGGGAGCCGGTGCTCAAACACCAGTTGTCATAGCCGACGAACTCATCGGCCGAACCCGTCGCTGTGGTCGCATGAGCGCTGTTGTGGAGCGTGATTGCGTATGACTCCCAGGTCAATGAACCGGTGTTGGTGACGTCGAACCTGAAGCACTGATACGCTGGACCGAGACCCCAGAAATCGTAGGAGAAGGTGAAGGAAGGCGGCGGGGTGGGAGTGGGCGGGGGCGTGACGATTGGCAGCGCCGACGAGTCTCCTGTCACGGTGGCATAGCGCCCCCATAGCCAGCACGTGTCCGCCGGGTGCGACGGGTCCCGAATGATCCAGTACTGCCCGTACGCGTCACGGCCGACGACCTCGGCGGTCTGGCCCACCATCAGGACAAAGACCAAGTCGTAGACCGTCGCATTTCCGGCGCGGCAGTTGGTATTCCCCGACACGCTGACCCAGGGTGAGGGTGGCGGAGGAGTCACCGATGGCGTTGCCGTAAGGCTGGGAAGGGACATTTCCGAGGCGGTTGCTGTGGGGGAGGGGGTACCGGTGCCAGCGGCGACCAGGCTGGAAGCCAACATGCCGTCAACGGTCGCCCGAAGGTCGACTGGCGTCGGTGACTGGGGCCGCATGGGCGGGCTGCAGGACGAGAGAGCGACCAGCACAACGGCGATGATCCAGGCGATCCCCATCTTGGTGTTCATGGACACTTCCCTCCTGGTGAAGACACCCGACAATCACATGGTACGTCGCCTTTCCCCTCGATACAACATCCGCCAAGGGCCCGGTGTGACACATACGGGTATACTCCTCAGGGCCCATCCTGCACGCCATCACATTCCGGAGGCGATCGATGCCACGCCTTGCCGCCATTCAGATAGAGACGAAGCCTCTCGAATTGGCCCCCAACCTGGCCAAGGTGATTGAATGGCTCGGGCGAGCAGCTGAGGAAGGCGCGCACCTGGCCGTCTTCCCGGAGTGTGCCCTGACCGGATACTTCCTCACCCCCGACGAGTGTTTTCAAGCCGCCGAACCAGTCCCTGGACCGCGTACCGATCACATCCAGGAAGCCTGTCGCAGGACTGGTCTGCTTGCTCTCGTGGGGACCCTGGAAGTGGACGAGGCCCGTCAGCTGTTCAACACGGCTGTGCTGGTGGGTCCACAGGGGATGCTGGCGAAATACCGCAAGACGCATCTCCTGTGTCTCGGACTCGATCGCCACGTCAAGCCAGGTGACCTCCCGCTCGAACCCGTCGAGACTCCTCAGGGCAGGCTGGGTCTTCTCATCTGTTATGACCTGCGTTTCCCCGAGCCAGCGCGGGTCCTGGTCCTGGAAGGCGCCCAGGCCATCCTGCTACCGACGGCTTGGCCTTCGGCCGCCACCCTCTATCCAAACCATGTGGCCCGCACGCGCGCTGCGGAGAACGCTGTCTTTCTGGTCGCAGCCGATCATGTAGGCGAGGAGCGGGGTCGTAGCTATCTCGGGAGAAGCTTGATCGTGGGTCCGGATGGAGAGATTCTGGCCGAAGCCGGGACGAACGAGGAAACCTTGCTGATTGCCGATGTGGAGCTACGGCGAAGCGATGAGAAGCACCGCGTCTTTGTCCCGGGCGAGTATGAGGTCGATCTGTTCGGCGACCGGCGGCCCGACCTCTACGGCCCGATTACCGGCCGGCGGTAGAAGGAAGCGCCCCGCCTCTACCCATCTCCTCGCGCGGCCTCAAGCGCCAGCCAGGCTGCTCCAACCACCGGCTCATGGAGAGGGAGATGCACATCGGCCGCCGGGGCGAACGCGGTGATCTCCCCGCGCACCGCCTCCACCAACGACGGACTTCCTCCGAAGACGCCTCCCGAGAGCACGACCTCGAGATGCGTCTCATCCTTGCCCAGCGCACGGATCACGGCCACGGCGGCGCGGCTGAGCTCATGGCCGGCTGCGGCGACGATCCCTCGCGCGACGGCATCGCCCTCGTCCGCCGCCGTGAGGACCACCGGGGCCAGGGCCGCAATCTGCCCCGCCGGCCAGCCTTCCAGGTAGATACGGCTGGCAAGATCCTCCACCGAAGCCGCCCCCACCGCGTCGGGCAGCGACTCCAGCAAGCTCGTCGCGGGGCCACGGCCATCCCTCGCCCGGGTGGCCGCATTCAACCCCCGCTGAGCGATTTGGTAGCCGCTGCCCTCGTCGCCCAAGACGTGGCCCCAGCCTCCGGCGCGTACCACCCGACCGGCCCCGTCGTGCCCGACGGCGATCGAGCCCGTCCCCGCGATGACGACGACGCCGTCCCGCCGCCCCCCTGTCCCGCCCACAAGCGCGATTTCGGAATCGTGAACCAACCGCAGACGCACTC
>Ga0214474_1000659_pt1 | contig 16685 bp, 15 predicted proteins | sample RVTome_2_FD_187335 | JGI IMG/M metagenome (GOLD analysis project Ga0214474, IMG submission 187335) | Soil microbial communities from uranium-contaminated site in the Upper Colorado River Basin, Wyoming, United States - RVT95D214 HiSeq ...
GTTAGCGACATGGCGATCTCAGCACTACTATCTGTCATCCTGAGGAGCAAAGCGACGAAGGATCTCGACTATGTGGTTCCGCCATGGTTCGACAAGCTCACCACGAGCGGAAACCACATTTTTAGCTTTTTGTTTTTGATTTTCGTTGAGATTGCCACGCGGAGTTTATCCTGAGTGAGATTCTTCATTCGCGGAGTTTACACTGAGCCATATGAGATTCTTCGCTTCGCTCAGAATGACAGAAAAAGCGAAGTGCTCCTTCAGAATGACATTAATGAAGGGCTCGCAATGACAGAAATGTGTGGGCGTGTCTTTAGACCAGTTCGCAATAGACCATCGAACTTCGCGCTTCCCCATCACGTCTAAAAATGTAGGGACGGGTCTTTAGACCCGTCCGCCATGGACCAATGAATAAATGTAAAGGGCTCGCAATTGCAGAAATGTAGTTGTGACCTTTTAAGGTCGCATCGGCGAGGCTAAAGCCTCGCCGCTACATCTCGGAAGTGAAACGTTATGGCTTCTGGTTGAGAATATCAAGTTGCTCAATTATAATGCTCGAGATGATTATAGATTTCCATACCCATGTGGTGCCGCCGGGAATAAAGGAAAGGCGCGATAAATACCTCGGCCGTGATGCCTGCTTTTCCTCGCTCTATGCCGAACCCAAAGCTAAGCTGATTACGGCTGAAGAGCTGGTCACGGCCATGGACGAATATGAAATCGACAAGTCGGTGGTACTAAACCTGGGCTGGACGAGCCACGAGCTTTGTGTTGAGACCAACGATTACATTCTAGAGTCCATAGACCGTTTCCCAAAGAGGCTCATCGGCTTCTGCACCGTACAGCCCTTAGCCGGCGACAAAGCCATCAAAGAGCTGCAGCGATGTGCCAGAAATGGTGCCAAGGGTATCGGCGAAATGAGGCCGGATGTCCAGGGATTCGACTTAAAGGACAGCTCGGTGATGAAACCTCTAATAGAGGCGGTCATGGAACATGGCTTGATTTTTCTGACCCATACCTCCGAGCCGGTGGGACATCAATACTTCGGCAAAGGGAAGATTACGCCCGAACTCATTTATCCATTCATCGTCAATTTCCCCGATTTGAAACTGGTCTGCGCCCATTGGGGCGGCGGCTTACCCTTTTATGCCCTGATGCCTGAGGTAGGCAAGTCCTTTAACAATGTCTACTTCGATACGGCTGCCACTCCATTCCTGTACAAGCCTCAGATTTTCAAGCACGTAGCTGATATTATAGGTTCCGACAAAATCCTTTTCGGCAGTGATTACCCGCTTCTGTCGCCTAAACGGATAATTGACCAACTCGAGTCAATTGAGCTTAGCCCGGGAGACAGGGCTAAGATTCTGGGAGGAAATGCACAAAAACTGTTGGCCGTTCTATAACTCCAAACTGTCATTGCGAGGAGCTATTTCATGACCCCAGACTGTCATTGCCAGGAGCCCTTCCCCGGAAGGGCGACGTGGCAATCTCTGCATAGCAACTAGAAAAGGCTTTAAACCATGAGCGTATTTTAAGAGGTGCCAAGTGAAATGAGCGACCAGACAATCCGGTCCTTTATTGCCATCGAATTGCCTGAGGCGGTTAAAACAGGCCTACAGCAGCTTCAAACCGAGCTGACGTTGGCTCAGTACAGCTTTGTGAAATGTGTGTCACCCGAAGGCATTCATCTCACCTTGAAATTTCTGGGCAATATATCGGCCCAGAAAGTAACCGAAATAACCGGGGTTATGGAACAGGCTAGCCAGGGAGTTAACCCCTTTCAGCTACGGCTCACTGAAGTCGGCGCCTTTCCTACTATGAGACGGCCGCGTGTGGTTTGGGTTGGTATAAAGGGCGATGTGGATAAACTCGTGGACTGGCAGCAGCGTTTAGACAACGGCCTGGTCCCGCTGGGCTTCGCCAAAGAAGCGCGCCCTTTTACGCCGCACTTGACCTTAGCCCGCTTACGGGAAAATTGTTCGCCCGGTGACACATTAAAATTCGGAGAGATGCTCACCAGTTCACACGTTGAGGTCGACTATCATTTTACGGTAAATAGCCTTAATCTGATGAGAAGCCAGCTTTTCCCCACCGGCGCTGTCTACAGCCGTTTGGCCGAAGTCAAACTGCAAAGCTAAGGTCACACCTACATTTCGTCTGTCATTGCGAGCCCCGATGTAATCGGGGCGTGGCAATCTCAGTTATCCGCTCTGTCATCCTGAGGAGCGACGCGACGAAGGATCTCGGAGATGGGAGGTACATGTAGGGACAGGTTTTTAAACCTGTCCGCCCCGGAACCCTGTTGTCGCACCCAGAGCACGATGCTATAATATCAAGCCTGTCTGGAATCGAAATCTAGGCACAAACATCGATGGATTCCCGAGTAGCTCAGTGGTAGAGCGGGCGGCTGTTAACCGCTTGGTCGTAGGTTCGAATCCTACCTCGGGAGCCAATATTTTTTATCCAGGCTACTCCTATTTACATCGCGAATTCTGAGAAGGATCTTAATCCGTCCCGAAGGTACTTCCGAAATCCTTCCCTGAAAATGTTCCTTACATCAATGTTAGTACCAAATACCTTGATTCCTTGCTCAAGTTTCTTACGAGCCTCATCAGCCCCTGGTCCAGAGTTGACGATATGAATATGACGATAGACCGTAGGATTACTCAAAGTAGAATCAACTATAGCCAACAAGTCCTCATCCAGTCCACTAGTCCCGATAATCAGGAATTTCTGACAGCTGGATAAGAATTCCTTCGCTACCTCTACGTGGCTATCGGGGCATACCGCATCACTGACACCTTTCCCGGCAAGTGGCGCGGTGAGAAGAGGATATACATGATCCCTACCATAAGTACCGTAATCCCTTACAGGAAGCCCCATATCGCTGACAAGTATTTCATTTTCAGGAATCTTGCAAAATATATCAAATCCTTCTAAAGCATTATCCCATGATACCTTAGTGCTTCCAGGCATGCCTTTGAACCAATTTATTGAGCCGTGAAGCTTCACTACTTTTGCAGGGCGGTCGGCAGCCACATAGTCAGAAATATTATCAAATTTGAATTTAGGGTCAAACCATTGAAGAGCTTGTTCAAGAAGGTTATCGTAGTTCAGAACAATAAACAGCACGTCATGCGGATGCTCTGCGAGCAATTCCTTGGCAAGCTCTATATATGAGCTCGGCATGTGAGTGTACCTATAGCTCGCAGAGTAAAGGAGGTCTCTCAGATAGGCGGGGATATGCTTGAATTGCAAACGGATTCGAGGGTCACGATGTTCTGCGCATCTTCTCAACTCCTTTTCAATGCTAACCTGCCCTGATGAGATAAGCGATGCCAAAGACTGCGCAAGGATTTTGGCACCGGGATATTTGTCAATAACATCCCAATATCCGGGGTGGTTCTCAATATCGAACAGTTCTTTAGCTAGCGGAGGCCGAAACCCAGAATCAATATATGGTGAGGCTCCACCTTTTATGTCATAAGATGCACCTGCACCAAGGATCACGCATGCCTTCGGATACTTATCCATTACTTGAAACTCTATGATATAAGATTGAGACAGCCCAATAGTATAATTCTGCCCTAAATTATTGTACCACTCTCGGAACTGGCATTGTAGATTTGCGGGCTAATGGGAGTTCTTCAACTTTCTTTCAAGTCTCTTTGTCTATTCCCTCTAGAGGAGCTAGAGGCTATGATCAATAACAACAATCCGATTAATATAAAGAAGAGGCCAAGAAAAAATACACGAGCTGGCATAATGCTTGGAAAATACAACTGTAAAGTTGATACTACTAATCCGATAAACGTAGTGGTGAATCCTCCAATGGCAGTTTTCTTACGGATATCTTGTCTATATACAATGCCAGCCCAAGCTATCCCGATAATACCACCAAGAACTAGTAGCCAACTGAGCCAATCTTGTCTCCCTTGAGCTAGACTTGCCCCAAGACCAAAACCTATAAAAGCTATGCCTATACTTACTTGATAGCGATATAATGAGGCTCTCTCGTGGTGTTCAAGTTGCTTTTCTATATTCTGCAATCTTGTCAAAATTTGCTCATTGCTAGTTGTATTATCCATGCTTTTGTTAATTGCCTTTAGCAAATTAATTATAAATTCTCGGCACATATTCAGACCTGTTACCTGTATTCAGAATCTAGTTTAATTATACACCTGCCCAAACCAAAGCAGAAAACCCGTCGCTAAGGCCCGTCAAGCCGCCCCCGCCGCAGTATCCTGTATACGGCCTGCCGCCCGAGTCAATTATATTAGTTAAAGAAGCCTACGGTTTGTAAAAGGATTCTTACTAATTGCCGGATTTCGCACGCCACGGATAAAGTGCAAGGAAAACCACGGCGAAGACGGCATTAACGATGAGTAGCGGCCCCTCCTGGCTGAAGGTAACTAAACCCCGCATGATTGCGCACGCGGCGACGACTGTAATCAGAATAGTCACCACTATGGCAAACTCTACCCACATAATGTGCTTCAGCGGGCCCCGAACTGCCGCGACTATGACAAAGGCACCGGTGGCAACGAAGCAGACGCCAAGCAACGCCAGAACGTATGACACCCAGGCAGGCGCCTTCTCAAAACCACCCATTTCACTTAATTGGCTAGGGAGAAAGATGTACGCCAGACCTACCAAAATCGCTATCGCCGCCCAAATAATCATGGCTACCTTTAGACCTTTTATCATGGCTCACCTCCTGTAATAAGATTGGAGCTATTCTATCCAAGTCCTTAATCGCTGTCCACCAGGCTTGTAATACCTGGTCGCAGGTTCGAATCCTACCTCGGGAGCCACTTCACAAATGCGCTTCCCTACTACGGCACGGCATTTTCAGAATTATTAGCATTGCCTTACTAAGGTACTGGGCGTGTATCTTGACAGCTTGGCATTCGTAGCCGTATGATATTGCACCGAGACAAAGAGTTGATAGCAGGTTAAAGAAAGTCGAATACCAGGTATATTGAGAAGCCAAGTCGGCAAAAGGATATTGTATGCCACGTAAAGTTAAAGCAGCAGCCAAGAGAGACAGATTAATAATATTTATCGAATGGCTGGCAGCTCGGCCTCTATTGACCGAGTTGACATTAACGGCAATTACCGTCTTATTCGGCATGCAAGTGCTGAGAGTATTGATACCTGGCATTTACTGGACCCTGGGCAACGGTGCGAGTTGGGATGCAATTCAGCTGGGGTTAGTCGTGTCGGCCATCCTGGTTGCCGGCTTTCTGGCTGGTCCGCTGGGCTGGGCTGTGGGCAATCGCCGTTTGATCATTTTTACAGTTGCCGGACTGGGTCTAGTGAGACTATTCATGCAGGTCTCGTGGGATGCACCGTTTATTAATTTGATACTAGCCATAATCGGGACGGTTTTATTCGTTATCTTTCTGCCGGCGTCCTTTGAGGATGCGCGACTCCGTGGCAGCCCGTCTGTCTCCCGCTATATATTAGGACTTCTAGGCGGCCTGGTCCTGGATACGGCTATCAATGGTTCTTTTGGTACATATGACATGGTCTGGCAGGCGAAGTTGTTACCGGTTTTGCTGACGTTGCTACTATTCGTTTTCCAACTTGTGCTGCTAGTAGGCTTTGCACCATCAATCTACCAGGTATCGAAAAAGTCGCCGGCTACTGCAACGGATAGAATTTCCCCCGCCCGCTCATTCACCTGGCTGGCCATCGGACCCTTCCTGTTCCTGGAACTGGTAGTCTTCCAGAACATACCACGTGTGGCAACGCTAACTAATTGGTCGTTGCCAATGGCATTTGGACTGACGTTGATAGCGCAACTGGCGGGCCTCGCCGCCGCTATCTTTGTTATCAGTAAAAAGTGGCGAATGTTATGGCCCTGGGCTTTTGGTGCCGGTATCATACTGACAGCAGCTCTGGTGTTCGCCTATCGACAGCCTGCTGAGCTGATAGCCCTGTTGTTTTTTGTGGGGCAGGTGCTGGTATCGTCGATTATTACGATGGTTTTCGATGGCATCGCTTCCAGTTCGGGCAAAACAAAACACTCCTCTCTCTGGATTGCCAATGGCATTGGCCTGATTCTGTTTGTTCTGCTAATCGGCGCCTACTATGCCGTTTACAATTTTAATCTTCCCTACCGCAATCCAGTCATGGAACTAATAGCCGGTGGCATTATGGCTGCCTGTGCCATAGGCGCGGTAATCTTCGGGCAACAAAAGATGAAGGTGGACGCCAAGTTATGGCCGGTGTCGATACTTGCCCTCATTCTTCTGGCATTGCCGCTGGCTCAAATAATCACCTGGCGCACGCCGACTGCCGTCACTGGCATGGGATTCCCCGTAACCGTAATGACATATAACGTGCACAATGGCTTCAACGCCCAGGGCAAACTCGATATAGATGAAATCGCTAAAGTCATTGAAAATAACAAGCCCGATATAGTCGCTCTACAAGAAGTATCCAGAGGCTGGGCAGTCAATGGCCGACTAGACATGCTGGCATGGCTATCATATCGGCTAAATATGCCATATGTCTTTGGACCGACAGCTGACCCCTTCTGGGGCAATGCGATACTTAGCCGTTATCCAATAGTGGCATTTTCAAGGGAAAACTTACCAACGTCTGAGTTATTAATTCGGCGCGGTTTTACGATGGCGCTGATAGACCTGGGCAACGACCAACGAATCAAGATTATGGCTACGCAATTCGGCAACGTTGACAACAACGTTGAAGTGAACTCTGATATTCACCAGCTTCAGGCTCAGGTAATCATTGATTTCTGGGGAGGGACTGACGATACAATACTTCTGGGCGACCTCGGCGCTCAACCTGCAAGCCGGGAAATAATGAGCTTGTACCAGGCTAATTTTAAAGACGCCACCAGGGGGTGGAACGCCACGAACACTTTTCCTTCAAACAATCCGGCGGAAAGGATAGATTACATACTGACGTCGCCCGACCTCGCTTATGGTGATGTCGGTACGCCGTCAAGCACTGCCTCAACTCATCTACCCGTAGTCGCCGTGATATATAGATAAACACAACGAGGTTGGATTATGGAGATAATTGAACTACTTAAGTTAATGGTAGAAAAAAGGGCCTCTGACCTGCACGTCAGAGTTCCCAGCCGCCCGGTGCTGCGAGTCGATGGTGAGCTTATACCTCTCGCGAACTTACCGCAGGCCACAATGGAAGATATTGAGACTGCTTTTGATTATATTACCACTCCCGAGCAGAGAAATCGCTTCCACCTGGAAAAAGAGCTTGACTTCGCTTACAGCGTCCCGGGATTGGCTCGTTTCAGGGTGAGTGTAATGCGGCAAAGGGGAACCATAAGCCTTGCCTTCCGCCTGGTGCCATTTAAGGTCTTTACCATAGATGAACTGGCCCTGCCGCAAATTTGTAAGGACCTTATTCTCAAACCTAGAGGACTTATCCTGGTTACGGGCCCGACAGGAAGCGGCAAGTCCACCACTATGGCTGCTATGCTTAATTTCCTAAACGAAAATATGGCCCGCAATGTAATCACCATCGAGGACCCTATTGAGTACCTGCACCCGAATATCAAATGCTTGATTGCTCAGCGGGACCTTGGCGACGATACAAAGGCATTTGATACTGCCTTAATCCATGCCCTGCGCCACGACCCCGATGTCATCGTAGTCGGTGAGTTGAGAGATCTGGAGACCGTTCAGACGGCAATGAGGGCTGCTGAAACCGGTCACGTCGTGATGGGCACATTGCATACCACAGACGCTCCGCAGACTGTCGACCGCGTAATTGACATATTCCCACCCAATCAGCAATCGCAAATCAGACTGCAGTTCTCACAGGTAGTAGTCGCCGTATTATCTCAAACCCTTTTACCGCGAGCCTCGGGCCGAGGTAGGATAGCGGCTTTTGAGATTATGACCGGCAATTCAGCAGTTAAAAACCTTGTTCGGGAAGGCAAAACGTTCGAGCTACACAGCGTAATGCAACTCAGCTCTGCAGAAGGTATGCAAACCCTTGACCAGGCGCTGGCCGAGCTGGTAAAAAGGAAAATAGTCACTTTGGAAGAAGCTAAAATGAAGAGCAGTCACCCGGACCGCCTGAAAAAACTGATTGACTATCAACAGTATAGTCCTGCTTCGGCCAAGCGTTAACTGAAATATCATACCACATCAAAATGCCTGCCCAAGCGGCATTTTATCAGTTTTTTACATTGTGCTTTAAATAGTTAAGCCTATTTAACCAGTTGTGCTGCCACCAGCTCAGCAATATCTTGAGCCTTAAGCGATTCTTCTACTCCTTTCGCTTTTATGGCATCTTCAAACATCTGCAGGCAATAAGGGCAAGCTGACGCTACTATGTCAGCCTTGGTATCGATGACATCTTCGAGCCGCTCCTCGCTTATCCGTTTGCCAATACGCTCTTCCATCCAGTAGCGCCCGCCTCCGCCGCCGCAGCAGAATCCATTACGTTTGGTCCTCTTCATTTCCAACAGTCTGGCCGGCGACATGCCCGACAATAGCTGTCTGGGAGCCTCGTAAATATCGTTGTGCCGACCCAGATAGCAGGAATCATGATATGTTAGTTTACTGCCGCCCATTGAAGCCGGTTTAATCTTGCCCTGCTTCATTAAATCGGCGATAAACTGGGTATGATGGATGACCTCGAATTCGCCGCCAAACTGAGGGTATTCGTTCTTAATAGTGTTAAAACAATGCGGGCAGCTGGTGACTATCTTCATTATATTGTATTTCTTAAATGTCTCTATGTTTTTAGCCGCCTGCATCTGGAAAAGATATTCGTTTCCCAGCCTTCTTGCCGGCTCGCCACAGCAGGTCTCCTCGGTGCCGAGGATGGCAAACTTAGCGTCAGCAGCTTTCAATATTTTGCCCACGGCAATGGCTATCTTCATGCTTCTATCTTCCAGAGATGAGGCACAACCTACATAATAGACGAAGTCGACATTGCTATCGTCAGATAAAAGCTTTATATCCAGCCCGCTGGCCCAGTCTGTCCGCGTGAGCGTAGTGCCCCGACAACTATGGCCTCTTGTCTCTATGCACCTCAATGCAGCTTCACCGGTCTCGGGCATGGTGGCTTTTTCCAAAACCAGGTTGCGGCGCATGTCAATAATCTTATCAATATGTTCAATATAGACGGGACATATTTCCTGACAGGCACGGCAGGTGGTGCATGCCCAAAGCTCATCTTCGAGTATCACTTCCCCAGCTACAGCCTTAACGGCGCCGCCGTCAGTAGGAGTGGCCACTGGAGCAGCTATCTTGGCAGCCAGTAAGGCACCACGCCTCTCCAACAAGTGAGCTTTCAGGTCTTGTATTACCTTCCGTGGCGATAAAGGCTTACCTGTGAGGTAGGCCGGACATCTGTCCTGGCACCGGCCACAGTTAGTACAGGCATCTAAATCAAGCAACTGTTTCCAGGTGAAGTCCTGTATCTTAGCCGCACCAAAAGTCTCCGCCTCTTCTATATTAATGGGCGCCAGCGCTCCTTTCGGGCGGGAAGATTTAAAAAACACATTAATCGGCGACACAATAATATGAGTCAGATTATCGAAGGAGAAACATACGTAGAAAATAGCTCCCAACGCCAGGGCAGCATGAAACCACCATAGGCCGATGTATGTAGATAACGCGACAGCCTGAGGCAAACCGGCAAAAAGGCTGGCTACAAAATAACCGCCGAAAGACCACATGGACCACTCCGGATGACTATAAAACTCAGGTTGTGTCAAACCGTCAGGAGTTGCCGCCAGCATTCTGAACCCTTCAATAAAGTAACCGGTGATTACGACAACAAAAATCAAGATTAGAACAACACCGTTATCCAGCACCGTTTTCAGTCTTTCCGGCTTCTGGATATACCGGCGAATTACTGCCATGATAGCGCCAACCAGCATGAATACCCCACCCACATCCAAAGCAAAGCCAAGGCCTAAATAAACATTGCCTGATATAAAGTGGTATACGTAGTGGTCTATAACATCGAGACCTGTCCCAATCAGCAGAATGGCACCACCCGCGAAGATAAGAAAATGCATTATTCCAGGATAAGCTTCACGGAAGAACCGTCTGTGAAAAAGACCGTCAATGAATCCGACAACTATAAAATTCCAAATTCTCTTGCCTAAATTGTCCCACCGTTTGTCCGGCTTTCCGACTCTCCATAAGCGCGTGCGATTATATATCGCATAAATAAAAATTCCCAGAGCGGCTGCACCAAGTGTATACAATATAGGAATCCCAAAAGATATGTCCCAGAAGATTTCACGAAATGCTTGCATGTTTATCGGTCCCTCCTCGTACGTAGTTTAACGGAACTTAAGTTAAAGTTGTTTCAGTAATTCAAGACTATGTTTGCTCGCCAGGGCAAACAACTGCTCCACAGAACTAGCAGGACTAGTCGCCCCGCCGATGTAAACTTCTAAACCATCTCCAAAAGCATGATAATCGGTGCCGCCGGTAGTAATAAGGTCATATTGCTTGGCAATCCTGGCTAACCTGGCAATAATCTCCGGGCCATAATCACGATAATAAACTTCCAGGCCAACCAAACCAGCTGCCTTCAATTTCGGAACAAGCTCATCCAGGTCAGCGATATCCGCCGGGTGCGCCAGCACAGGCAAACCTCGAGCCTCTAAAATCAGCTTCACTACTTCAACAGGGAGCAATTTGTACCGTTCCACATAAGCCGGACCATTGTGGCCGATGTATTTGTCAAAAGCTTCCTTCTCGGAGCTGACGTAGCCTTTCTCAAGCAAAGCCCGAGCTATATGAGGTCGGCACACAGAGCCGTCCTGGACCAGCTCGCTCACGCGTTGCCAGTCAATCTTCATGCCCAGCTTACCTAGTTTAGCAATCATCTTTTGTGCTCGCCCACGTCGTGAATCTTGCAATTTTTGTAAGGTGGCAGCCAACTTCTTGTCGGTATAGTCAATGAAATAGCCTAAGATATGTACTTCACCCCGAGCCACGTCCGTATTAATCTCGACGCCCGGGATAACCGTCAGGGAATGAGAGCCCGACGCCGCAGTCAGAGCCGGCACCACGCCGTCTATCGTGTCATGGTCGGTGATAGCAATAACATCAAGGCCAACTTTTATCGCCAGAGATACGATTTCTTTGGGCTCCAGTCGCCCGTCAGATGCAGTAGTATGCAGATGCAGGTCAGCTTTCACTATTATTCTTTCAGGTGTATTCGCTTTATGCTTACAGCCCTTCCCGTAGCCTCGTCTACCTCGACTATTATAGCATCAAACTTCACAGCTCCTTCACTTACAAAGAACCTGTGAGGCATTCCCGTGAGAAAGCTCCTTATTGCTGATTGAGTATCCACACCGATAACCGAATCAGCAGGTCCAACCATGCCCACATCGGTAACGTAAGCGGTGCCCTTAGGCAGGATATCAGCATCAGCCGTTGCTACATGAGTATGCGTACCAAGCACGGCGCTTACTCTACCATCCAGATACCTGCCCATAGCCACCTTCTCCGAGGTAGCCTCGGCATGAAAATCGACTATAATGACCTTAGATTTTGTCTGGCTGTCCGAAAGCAAGCAGTCTATTGTCCTGAAGGGGCAATCATATTGGCCGATGAAAACACGGCCCATGAGATTAATTATCAGAGCGCCCTTCATTTCCAGAAAACCGCGACCTGGCGCCGTCGGCGGGAAATTCAAAGGGCGAATAATCGGTAAATCACCATCCAGATGCGGAATAATTTCCTTCTTAGCCCACACGTGGTTACCGGTAGTTATCACGTCAACGCCGCAATCGCACAGCTCTTTGGCTGTGTCAGGCGTAATACCGATACCGCCGGCAGAATTTTCACCATTTGCTATAACAAGGCTAAGGTCATAATCATTAATCAGGCCTGGCAAAAATCGCTGCAACGCCCTTCTGCCAGGCCTTCCGACTACATCGCCTATCATCAATATACGCAATATAGTTCCCTCTACCGACATTGATATTGCTTATTTTTTATTTAGCATAGTCTACTGCCCGAGTCTCCCGCATTACAGTTACTTTTATCTGCCCCGGATACGCCAGAGTATCCTCTATTTTCTTAACTATATCTCTAGCTAATCTCATAGCTCCAAGGTCGTCTATCTGCTCCGGCTTGACCAAAATACGCACTTCACGTCCGGCTTGAATGGCAAAAGCTTTTTCAACTCCCGGGAAACTATTAGCTACATCCTCAAGAGCTTCAATACGTTTCAGATACTGCTCCAGTGATTCACGTCGAGCTCCTACTCTTGACCCGCTTATGGCATCAGCGGTAGCAATTATAAAACCGAGCGCACTGGTAGTTGTAGCTTCGCCATGGTGTTCAGATACCGCTTGAGCCACGTCAGCCGATTTGTCCCACTGCTTAACCAGGTCGGCACCTATCGAAGCATGTGGCCCTTCTACTTGATGGTCCACAGCCTTACCGATATCATGAAGGAGGCCGGCCTTCTTAGCCAGAGCGGCATCAGTACCGATCTCAGCCGCCAGCATCCCAGATAAATAAGCAACCTCGAGGCTGTGAGTCAATACATTTTGCCCATAGCTACTTCTAAACTTTAGTTTACCGATTAATTTGATTAGCTCCGGATGCAATCCCATGACGCCAACTTCACGTACCGCCCGCTCCCCCTCGTTGCGAATTGCAGCCTCAACTTCGTTCTTCGCCTTCTCTACAACTTCTTCTATACGAGCCGGATGAATTCGCCCATCGAGGATAAGGTTGTTCAAAGCCACTCTAGCCACCTCGCGCCTAAGCGGGTCGAAACTAGAGATGGTCACGGCTTCAGGTGTGTCGTCAATTATCAGGTCGACGCCGGTAGCTTGCTCCAAAGCTCTGATATTGCGGCCCTCACGCCCAATCAGCCGCCCTTTCATCTCGTCGCTCGGTAGAGCAACCACAGAAACAGTGGTCTCTGATACTACGTCGGTAGCACAGCGCTGGATGGAGGTAGACAATATGTCGCGAGACTTCTCGTCAATTTCATCCTTTATCCGTGTTTCCCAATCCCGAACGCGTCGCGAAGCTTCGCCACGAATCTCTTCCTCAATAGCCAGAAGCAATTCCTGCTTGGCTTCATCACTTGAAATACCGGAGATTAGTTCTAGTCGTTGAAGCTGCTTAGCCTTTATTTCATCGAGTTGGACCTTGATAGCCTCGATTTCCCTCTCCCGGTTCGACAAACCATGTTCTCGGCGGTCCAAACTCTCCAGTTTGCGTTCTAGCTTCTCTTCCTTCTGGGTGAAACGCCTTTCGAGTCTCTGTAACTCAAAACGCCGCTCTCTGCTATCGGCTTCGGCAGCAGCTCTAACTTTTACAGCCTCTTCTCTGGCCTTCCGGAGCATATCCTCATGTGCTGCCGATGCCTCTTCTAATAATTTCTTGGCTTCATTTTGAGTTCTACGGAGCTGCTGATTAGCTAATATCTGTCTGGTAAAATAGCCTAAAAGTAGAAATAAAATAAGAGCAAGCCCTACTGCGAGCCAAAGATATATCGTTGACTGACCAACCATTTAACTGCCTCACTTTCCTAAAACACCACTTAAACATGATGTATAAATATCCTAAATTATTACTCTAATAGTAATCCTTCGCCAAGCTGGTGTCAAACAAATGTCCTATTCGAATTTATTACCAGGAGCCGCTTCGTTTCTCCTGCCACAAACGCGCTACAGCACATTTAACAGTCCCATAATTAAAACCGCGCCGCCGCAGATAACCATATAAGCGGCGGCGGAAATCGTCGTAATCGGAACTGGACAGGCGACGTGCCTTTCTTAATCCGGCCTCATAAACGTAATTCTCATCATCAAGGTCCTTGATTACCTCATTAGCCGTCTCGGCAGCCACACCCTTTTGTCTGAGCTCAAGCTTAATTAATCTTCCACTTCTAGGGCTGAACGACAGGCGATTATTCCTCCAATATTCGGAGAAGGCTACATCGTCAATGAGCCGACGCTCTTTTAACTTAAAAATGACATCTCCAACGACCTTGTCCTTAAAACCTCGACGTCGCAGTCGCTGTTTTACTTCATTTTCACTGCGGGGACGATAGCTGAGATAATGCAAAGCCGCATCATAACAACTCTTAAAAAGGTTAGCCTCTTTTAGCTCCTCAATCTGTTCCGCCGACAGGTGCCGGCCAACTTCAAGTCGGTTGGTTACTGCCAGCTCATCATCGATAGTAAAGGAAAATAAGCCGTCGATAAAGACGTTTACCTGTTTTTTCGCATCACTTGACCGCAGAGCCGTAATAGTCCCCACTTGAACTTCCTCTGCTCTGGGTAATAGGAATATAGAAGAGCCGGTGGTATTATTCTGAGACTTCTTTTACTTCGACGTTTGGACCTGGCAAAGTGGTTGCCGCAGTTCTTATCTCTTGCTCAATTTTAGAAGCCAGTTCCTGATGTTGCATCAGGTAATCCCTGGCATTTTCCCGTCCCTGGCCCAACTTCAGGTCGCCGTAAGTGAAAAAAGTACCCGCTTTTTTAACAATTCCCAGAGCCACTCCTAAATCGATAATGTCACCTTCCTTGCTTATACCACACTTACCCCGTTTAAACATTATGTCAAATTCAGCCGACCGGAAAGGAGGTGCTGTTTTATTCTTTACTATCCTGGCCCGGACCCGGGTACCAATTACCTCAGAACCCTGTTTGATAGAATCGATTCGTCTTAAATCAATCCTCACCGAGCTATAGAATTTTAACGCCCTACCGCCCGGAGTAACCTCGGGGCTGCCAAAAATTATGCCCACCTTTTCTCGCAACTGGTTAATGAAGACCACTGCAGTATGCGATTTGCTAATGGCCGCTACCAATTTCCTTAACGCCTGAGACATTAAGCGTGCCTGCAAGCCCACATGGATATCACCCATCTCTCCCTCTATCTCAGCCCGAGGTACCAGTGCAGCTACACTGTCAATCACTATCACGTCAACAGCCCCACTCCTCACCAGTTCTTCAGTAATCCCCAAAGCCTCCTCTCCATCGTCAGGCTGTGATATACGCAAATCGTCTATTTTGACCCCGCAATTAGCTGCGTATGTAGTATCGAGAGCATGCTCAGCATCTACGTAAACGGCAATGCCACCTAGTTTTTGGGCCTCAGCAATGATATGCTGGCCAAGAGTGGTCTTACCCGAAGCCTCAGCGCCAAAAATTTCAGTAACACGACCTCGAGGAATGCCGCCTATGCCTAAAGCCAAATCCAAACCCAACGAACCGGTTGGAATAGCTTCAGTCGTCATTCTCGCTGATATCTCGCCCAACTTCATAATCGAACCTTGACCAAACTGTTTTTCAATCCGATTTATGGCCAGTTCCAGTGCCTTTTCTTTCTCCGAAGCCATCTCTTTCCTCCTATTACAGCCGAACGAATCATAGCATACGTATTATACCAGCACAACCTGTTCTGATACGGTTTAATTTACAGCGGCGGAACAGGCGGCAGGCACCGCTTATGTGCGCTCTGGCTTATCTTAAAATCAATCTTTTTCTTAATTTTCGGCTCAGCTTTACCTGTGATTAAGTAACGGTCCAATTCGTCATAGGTCAGGCCGAGCTCTGCCTCATCCGTCTGTCCATGCCACAAACCTGCCGAAGGTGGCTTGCCGATGATGTCTTTGGGGATATTTAAATGCTCAGCCAGCTCTCGTACTTGCCATTTTGTCAGGTTGCCCAAAGGTAAGAGGTCTGAGCCGCCGTCACCGTGCTTGGTGAAGTAACCGACCGATAACTCGCTTCTGTTGCTGGAACCTACCACCAGATAATTTAGACGGTTGGCCAAATAGTAAAGTGTGACCATCCGCAGCCTGGGTTTGATATTATTTTCCGCAAGCTTCTTCGTGGTTACATCATAACCTTCATCCGGCAGAGAACTAATCAAGGAATCGAACACTTCATCAAGACCCACGATTTTAAGGGGAATATGAAACTTATCAGCGACAAGTTCTGCATGCACTCTATCGATGTCTATACTATGACAGGGCATGATTACCCCCAAAGTTGCCTCAGGAAAAGCACGCTTACACAGTACTACGGCTACTGAAGAATCGATGCCACCACTCATCCCCAGGACTACCCCTTTGCCGCCGGCTGACGTAACCGTATCACCAATCCATGAAATCAGCTTTTGTGCGAGTTTTTGCATTGAAGCCTGCATCCTAGCTGCCCCCGCTCTTCTTTTCCTCGGCCGGCGGAACAGCGAACTGCCTCAGCTTGGCCGCCACATCTTTCAATTTTTTCTGCCCGACAAATTCTCGTAGCGGCGCCAGGTCCTTGGTGCAATTAAAAGCGAACTGTGCAGGGTCACAATGCCAGTCCAACTTATCTGCCGATACTTCATACTTCTCAACGCCCATGGTTTCCTCCATCGATAGTTGAATTCTGTTAATACCGGGTTAGTCCCTATTATACTACACCCCAGACGAAACCAGAGCACTACATGAAGGATATTTTTAATCATTGACTTTTAAGTAGCAATTAGTTTGACGCAGCAATGATTCTTAGGTAAACTTACTAATCGGAGGGCAAAATGCCCATTTACGAATATCTGTGCCCTGAATGTGCCTGTAAATTTGAATTGTTACGCTCTGTAAACAAAGCCAACGAAGGTGCTTCGTGTCCTAAATGTCGGCACGCTTCTAAACGGGTTTTTTCTCGCTTCGCTTCGTTTTCCAAG
>Ga0214474_1000660_pt1 | contig 16657 bp, 21 predicted proteins | sample RVTome_2_FD_187335 | JGI IMG/M metagenome (GOLD analysis project Ga0214474, IMG submission 187335) | Soil microbial communities from uranium-contaminated site in the Upper Colorado River Basin, Wyoming, United States - RVT95D214 HiSeq ...
TTTTGGCAGAGCAATTGCGAAGAGATTTGCGGCAGAGGGAGCGAAAGTACTAATTACTGCGCGCTCAAAAAACCAACTTGATGAGACAGTTGGACAAATCCATGCCTTGGGCGGTGAAGCTATTGCTGTTGCAGGTGATGTTTCCAACCGTGAGGATGTTTCACGGGTTGTCAGCACAGCTGAAGAACGGTTTGGACAGGTAACATTGATGGTGAACAACGCTGGCGTCTCAGGGCCATTTGGGCCAATCTGGTTTGTCGATCCTGACGCCTGGTGGGATACCCAGGCTGTGCACGTTCGCGGCATGCTTCTATACACCAGGGCAGTGCTTCCTGGCATGATTAAATGCAGGGCTGGGCGCATTATCACTGTCTCCGCCCTTGCGGCGACAAGGGTTGAACAAAACATGTCCGCCTATGCCGTTGCGAAATCCGCCCAAGTGCGTTTCACCGAGCACTTAGAGTTAGAGGTCAAAGAATATGGCATCAAGGCTTTTGCCATTGAACCGGGCTTTGTCTTCACCGATCTGGCGAAAGGGACCCTCGCTAATCCAGACGCCCAGCGCTGGAGGCCTGGGATGGTAGATCGAATAAGCCGACTGAAAGAGGAATCTGACCCAACCATTGGTTTGGAGAAGTGCGCAGAACTTTGCTACAATCTCGCATCCGGCCAGTGTGACGCCCTCTCAGGCCAGTATATCGACGTCAGAGAAGATTTAGATGAGAAGCTGCGTCAGGCCAAATCCCTGTCTGGGTCAGGCTAACCTGAACGCCCCAGGATCGTTCATGTATACACGGACAGCTAAGACATCACCCCTTACTTAGCCCTCCTCTCTTGAAGGGGAGGGTGGGGCGTGGGAAGCAAAAGGAGAACACTATGGCTATTGGTGACCGAATAGAAAGCTTGGAGAAACGTGTAGAGGAACTGACGAATCAGATCGGTATATTGGAAGATACGCTTGCCATCAGAAACCTTCAGCACAAATACGGTTACTATATGGACAAGGCTTTTTACGAGGCCATCATAGATCTTTTTTCGGAAGACTGCGAGATCCATTTCCTGGCCGGCATTTACAAGGGTAAGGCCGGTGCAAGAAGGCTCTTCCTGGATAGGTTTCGGGCTAAATTTGCAGGTGGAACCGACGGTCCCAAACCAGGGGTGCTTATGGAACATCCGCAATTACAGGACATTATTGACGTCGCCTCCGATCGGAACACAGCGAGAGCCAGATTCCGGTATTTCATGCAGGCTGGAACACATTACACGACCGGCCAAGCACATCAATGGTGGGAAGGCGGCCTTTATGAGAATGTCTACGTGAAGGAGAATGGAGTCTGGAAGATCAGAGTGCTGATCCCCAAAATGGTTTACATTGGTGAATATGAACATGGCTGGGCTTATACGAGGCCTCAATATGTCCCATTTGCGACCAAGACTTACCCGGAAGATCCCATAGGGCCCGACGAGCTATGTCCGGAGGAGCGAGTTCTATGGCCGGATACGGATGTTTTACCTTTTCATTATCCCCACCCTGTCACTGGCGAGAAAATTGGAATGAAGGACTGAATCACTTTCACACATTTTTATAGTCATTAAATAAGTCATTTTCAGCATTTGATGAAAACTTCCGAATTAACGAAAATATTTTTCATATTTGTTTGCTCAAGCGAGGGACAAATGCTATCATTGATATAAAATATATCATTTGGAGGTTTTGAAATGGTCTCGCCGGTCTTGATCAGAGTGGATAAAGGACTAAAGGATAAATTCCAAAGATTAAGCAGAATAGAGCAAAAATCCATTAATGAAAAGGTCCGGGAACTTATGGAAGAGTATGTAAAGGAACACGACATGGAGGCTGCCATGAGAAGCCTATGGGATGAGATCGGGCAGTCCCTGAAAAAGAAGGGATACAAGAGATCGGATGTCAGTAAAATGATTAAAGATGTCCGTACGGGCCGATGAAGGTCGTTATTGATACAAACGTCTTTGTTTCCTCTTTTTTCGGAGGTAATCCGCGGCGAACCGTTGACTATTGGTTTTCGGGGAGACTTATTCTTTGTGTTTCCAGAGCAATCCTTAAAGAATATTTTGATGTCCTGGGCCGCTTTCAATTTGATCGGGAGGACCTTGTTATAAGACTGATCACTTCTTTTGAGAAAGGTCTGAACATTCTTTTCGTGGATACACCAAAGGACCAGAATTGGATCAAGGATGACCCTGAAGATAATAAATTTATCGCCTGCGCCATTTCGCTTCATGCTGAATACATCGTGTCCGGTGATCCACACTTAAAAAGAGTGGGGGAGGTCGAAGGAGTGAAAATTGTGTCTCCCCGGGAAATGCTGGGATTGATCGAACCCGAATAGTCATCGAACGGAGCCAAGATGTCTAAAAACTCTCCCTTTCTAAAGAAACTTTGTTTGCCAACAATAACTCAATGTGATCAATTAGGCGTGAAAGGGGCGAATTTTATGCATGGGATAAAAGAAATAATACAGGAAGCCGAGTCCCTTCCCGTTGAGGAAAGGGCAATGGTCATCGATTCTTTACTCCGATCACTTAATCCGCTATCCACAACTCCGCTCCGCTGCAGTGGTCGGAGATGAAAGCAAATTGGAGCCCACGGACGGATTTGAACCGCCAACCCGCTGATTACAAAACTAAATCTAATAATTTTTCTAACCCCTTGATTCTTGGTCTGGCTTCCCGCTAAACCTTGATAATATTGGGTTAGAAGGCTCTCAATCTAATTCAGGTTATTCTATTTATTTCAGTCTTTTTGAGTCTGTTCAGTTACAATTTAGTCATAGTCGAAAATTGATTTTTAGTCAATTATACATCCGCTTCCCTCACCAGTCTTTAGAGAAATTATTTCATCCTCCTCACATACCCTCCCTCCATAGTCTGTTTACCATGACGGGATTGAGGACCATCCAAAAGGATTAATGGTCAGGAGATGGGGTTGAGGTATTCCAAAAATTCTTGATTGACAGGTTATTTTTAAAGGTGTAGAGTACTTCCTTGTATCAGGGATTTGATAGTACCATCGTAACGTGCAAATTTGGTAGTCAATAGTCTTTGGATATGTGGTGATAGGGAGAAACATGAAGCCTCATATCATGTTCCACCGCTTACTTGGAGCTTTTTGTGGTTTCATAGGTGGTGGTATCATTGCAGGAATTTTAACCATCTTAGTAATTTTGGTCACAGATTCAACGCTGGGAATGAATACGATTTTACCTGTGGTTATATGTGGTGCCATGGCGGGATCAGTTCTCGGTTACTTCTTCCCAGTAATCGGAAAAGCATTTGCTGAATTTCTCAAAAGTTTTCTGGGCGGCTGATGCTTTACTTCTTCCGGTAATCTTCAAAGTCTAAGTCATCCCTTGACTCAAGAGTAGTTGTACTCCCCCATTTAGACTCTCTCCAAGTCACTCCATCTCTCCCATCCAATTAAGGTTATGCCTCTTTGAAATTGTGTTGATAACGAAAGCAGGCTAAATTTGTTCTAAACGATTACAAAATTGTCAATTTGACCATAACCTCTTAATTAAATCCAGGCAACTTCAATCATTTATAGTTTCTAATATTTGGCACACAATATGCTACTCCAAAGGGTAGCGGTTAAATCCGCTCATCTCAAAGACTTCCTCCTTTCTGAACACCTTTGGGGGGTGGATTAGGTAAACCCCCCAATAAAACACTTCTCTCCTCCAATAAATGTCCCACTTCCAATTCTCATTGACATCTTTTTCCTAATTTAATACACTTCAATCAGGCTGAAGCTATCCATCATTAACCTCTAACCCATAAGGTGGAGATATGGTTTGGAGATAAATTTAGACCCCATTTCTGAAGAAGGAGATGGGGTTTTTTGTATTATTCCCCAAAGAGTCCTTATGAAACAAAAAGACTTTATTGTAATAAGAAGTAATTTACGAAAGAGAGGTGAAATAAATCTAATCCTAACCAAAGAAAAACTTGAGGAATTATACTACGAACGAAAGAAATCGCTTGAGGACATCGCACAAGAATATGGAACTTCAAGACAAAATATATTGAAGGTCATGAAGAAACACGGACTTATTAGAAGGACACGATCAACAGCAAGAATTGAAGCGATGAATAAAGGAAAATTCCTTAAATTGATGCAATATGAAATTAACGAGAAGTTTTTTAGTGAATGGTCGCCTGAAATGGCTTGGGCATTAGGCCTTTTTCTTACAGATGGTAACATAAACGGAAACAATGTCAAACTTGCTTTAGTTGACATAGACCTTTTGGAAAAAATTAAAAAACTACTTAATTTATCAAAACCAATCATTACGTCAAAACAATCCTATGACAAATCAAAATTGATATATTATTTAGCATTCAGTAGTAAGAGGATGAGAGAAGATTTAAATAAATTAGGATTTATTGAGAAGAAAAGCCTTAAACTGGTATTCCCTGAAGTTCCAGAAGAGTATATAAGGCATTTTATAAGAGGGTGTTGGGATGGAGATGGAAGCATTTTTTTAGACCAAAATAAATTAGTTGCGAGTTATGTTTCAGGGTCTAAAAAGTTTATCGAAAGACTTGTTCATGAACTATTTAAGATTGGAATATCTAAAAAAACAAAACCTTATCATTTAGACCATAGAGGGGAAGGCGATCTCTATATGGAAAAAATTTTCTTACCTATGACAGATGAGTTTTGGTCGAAGTATCCAAATGGTAAGTTCCCAATGACAATACATATGAAGAACATAAATGCGTACTATATAAAAATCCAGACAAGAGAAAATGTTGAGAAATTGTTTCACTATTTTTACGATGGCGTTGATGAATCAATCTATCTCTCTCGGAAATATAATACTTTTGTAAAAGGTTTAAAATTAGAAGGAAAAGCAGAAACAGAACAATTAACTCTTGGTTTACCATTTTAGACAGTAAGGAACAACGCTGAGAATCTACTTGTAATCCATAATAGGAAATTGGCTGAACGATATATAAAGAACTGGCAGGAACATGAGAGGCATTCAGAGGTCTATACAAGGAGAGGCCGATAGGGTGGGGAAAGAATATGAACAAGGACTTAGAAAGACAATTTGATAGGGCTATGAGTTCCATATATGAAAGAGCCTTGATTGAATGTAGATACAAAGCCACTCGATTCTTACAGATGATTCATGAAAATGGTGGTTTTCAAGCTGCAAAAACACTCTTACATACACCAGGGTTACAATATGGGTTTGAAGCTTTATGGGAGTATGGAAGACTTGACCTCACGATGGAAGCTCTTGTTCTTAAACCACCTTGGAATGAGTTTTTTACCGATGATGAAAAAGAAATTGCAAGAAAAAGGTTAACAGATTGCGGTTATACTCCACAGGAGTGAATTATGATTACCCTCACCAGTTTGCTTGTAGAGAAGGGGATATTCACAAAGGAGGAGTATTTGGAGATAGTGAGGGTGGTGGAACGGAAAATCAAGAAGGAGAAATGAAAGAATGAAGGAATCAAAAGGAACCACAAGGATTGGTTTTGAAAATAAAAATGGGCAGGTTGTGATCAGGAAGACATCGAAGTTGGGCACCGATCACAACCAATATGTTTATATCTTGCGGTGCAAGCATTGTAGGACTGTTTACGGTGCTAATGGATCGGACATCTGGCAAAGACGCTGTCCAAAGCCAAAGTCGGTCTGCCGTGCTGGTGGAGGAAGACCGGGGATAGGTTGATGTGGAGAAAGGGATATTCAGCAAGGAGGAGTTTTTGGAGATGGTGAGGGTGGTGGATATGGAGATGAAGAGAAGAAAAAAGGAGGAATTAGTTAATGATAGTCTATGTGGTTTTCTGTAAGGACTGTGAACATAAAAGGGGTGAATTAATGGGTATGTTGGTTGAGAGAAGGAAAGATATGAGAGGGGAGACCCAATGGGAATCTGGTGCAAAATGGGCAAGGCAGGCTTTTGGACATTTGGTGAAAGATAAAAAGAACATCTTTGTTTTCCCAAAAGAAATGGAAATAAATGATGAGAGATTGCTTGTGGAGAAAGGTATATTCACCAAGGAGGAGTTCTTGGAGATGGTGAAGGTGGTAGATCTAGAAATATAGAGAAAAAGGAGGTAAGAGGGTTTGGATAGAAAAAGAATTGAAGATGCCCAGAAAATATTGAATTGGGCGATTGAGAATTTGAATTTGAGTATCAAATGTATGGTGATCAATTATAGGAATGAAAATTATAAAGTTCAATTTTTTACATGGGAGAATAAACTAATCAGGGGAGTGGGATTAAATATTCCTAAAGAGTGGATTGAGGATACCAATCCAACTAAGAATGATATCCATGATAAACTAAAAAGTTTGTTAATAGACTTGGAACAGGAAGCAAGAAAAGAGATGAAGTATTTGAATATAAACGTATCAAAAGGAAAAGAGAAATTAGAGGGACGTAAGTGAAAATGCAACTTCCACCCGTTGCAATGGAGCGCATGCGAGGCGAGAAAGTGTTTCCTTCACGTTGACCTCACAGATAGGGCGGCTAAACATCGTGACATAATCGAAATCCCAGGCCGGACCTGCTTACGCCGAAGTGGCTACACGCAGGCAGGTCTGCAACAAGCCCGGACTTCAACTCTGCCTGTTTTGCGTCGTCGGCCACCACAAACTCAGGTTGTACTTCAGGATTATCCCTGTCCTCTCCATAGACCATGAACACTTCAAACAACGTCACACAGTTTGAACACTTTTTGAAGGAAGATCAGGTCAAGCTCCACAGCGTTCGAGATGCTTGTGTTGCCATCAAAGCTTTTAAGTTCATATTTTTCTTCAAAGGCAATTTCAAGACCTAGAAGATCAACCGAAGACCGTGGAATCAAAGTCACAACAGCACCGGAGTCAATCAACATCAGGACATCCGGAACCGTGAGGCCGCTTTCAGGATGGCGAAGCGAGACTCTGGCGATTGGTGCAGGCGGCGAAAAGGAATCATCGTAACCCGGCATCTTTGTGTTCCTCAATCACCTCTTTCTCGAAGTCAGAAGCTTGTTCGGGGCGAACAAGACGGGGACTTCCAACATAATATAATGGCTGCAAATCTACACCTGGGATAACGATATAAACTCTTGTCTTTTCAGGAAGTTGAACATTCTCGGGGAGTTTGATTACGCCATTTTCAACAGTAGCCTCAAACGTTGTAATCTTCATATTCTTTCTCCAATTTCAGCCCAAATCCTTGTAGCTGACATATCTTATAGGGCAAGAATTCAAATATTAGTTTTCGATGGTACTCTAAAATTTTTATAGCAGGAAACGGACTGGCCGTCAACTGCTTTTAATGAATACTCAGACTTGCCTTCGTCCCGCCATGCGGGACTATGCGCAGGCAGGTAAGGTCCGCTTGCTATCTTCAGATGTTTCTTCTGGATGTGGCTCCTCAAATTCATGGAATCGAATACTTAGAAAAGAGTTAAGCAAGATTTGGTCGTACCCCCATCAGTTCAAGTGGTGACAACTGCAAATTAAAAAGGAAGGCCTGGTCTTTTGGTATGGTTACTTCCCGCCTTCGCAGAAAACCACGCCTTTTAGCCATTGATGAATGTGAGAAAGGTAATCCTCCGAAGTTTTAGCATAGGGGGGTCTTGCTTCGGCGGATTCCGCCTCCAGAGGCAGTTGAGGCCATACCTACGTGTTGTAGCACAATTCGGCGCACAAGCACAGTTATAGCCGTGGGGCTCCACGTTTCGGGGGTGGAACGGAGCGGCTGAACGAGTCTCGAACAGGCATTCAGCGGATGATCTTGCCAGCCCAAAGATCTTCCAGAAATACTTTCCAGGGAAGGATTTCAATCTTGCTTTCAAATAGTCACGGCTTAGGATTGCAGGTTACCAGAATCCGACAGCGGGTCTAGCGAGACGTCATCCTGAATTATTATACAGTGGCAGCTTGAGCCGTTACCATATGGGCAGAGATATAGTGCCAGGTATCAATAACAAGATATTGATACCAGCCTATCAATCACTCGAAAGGAACGGCTTGCTAATTGGCCTCATAGATATTGACATGGCATGACATTATGCTTACAATGTACATATGATTGAGATTCGATTCGAATGGGACGAGAGGAAGAGTCGAGAAAACAGGAGGAAACATGGTGTATCTTTTGATGAGGCGCAAACTATCTTTTTAGACGAGAATGCCATTCGATATTATGACCCGGATCATTCGGAGGATGAAGATCGATTTATCATGCTCGGCATGAGCTTCAAACTAAGAGTGTTAGTGGTATGTCACTGCTATCGATTGGATGACAAAGTCATCCGCATCCTCTCGGCTCGAAAGGCAAACAAAAAAGAAGCAGCCGCTTACTGGAGGTGACGCAATGAGACGGCATTACGATTTCTCAAGGATGAAGGGAGAGAAGAACCCTTACATTAAACATCTGAAACAACCGGTTACGATCCGGCTCGATAAAGCTTCGGTGGAGTATTTTAAGACCATGGCGACCAAACTTGGAATGCCTTACCAAAACCTTATCAATCTCTACTTGCGAGATTGTGCGATAAATCATAAAAAGCTCGCGCTCAAGTGGGCACCCTAAGAATGGCGGAACAAGAGGTTTTACCCAACGTTTTCAAGCACAGGTGAGCCTCCATGTTGTCAATTGGAAGAAAGATTGGGACTTAAGTTATTCAAGTAATTTGGATGAAACTTCTCAAATCTAAGGAATTGTGGACTTGTGAATGAGTTAAGCAAAACCTCATCAGATACGTGTCAGTTAGGTCAAGAAGTGGCCGTATAGAAGAGAAGAGAGGCGTCCGTAAAACCATAAAAAGAGAATGTTTCAAATCAAAATGGGTTTGCCCAATGCCAAACCCATTCATTTTTATGGAGCCCACGGACGGATTTGAACCGCCAACCCGCTGATTACAAATCAGCAGCTCTACCATTGAGCTACGTGGGCAGAAATAAAAAAGTACGAACCTGTTTCGTCCTTTTTTATTACCATATTCCTATTCACTGGTCAACCTGATGCTTTAAGCTAAAAGCTGAAAGCTCAAAGTTCAAGGTAAAACCTTTCGATTCTGTTTAAGACTTGATCTTGATATTATTTCGGTCCGGCAAGAAGGACGACCACCGTCCATCCGAAGAGAATAATCAAGAAGATTATAAACTGTCTCACCAATTTGGGGTCCATAGGCCCTCCTTTTTTCTTCAAGGTTTGAGATATATCTGGCAAGAAGCAGCAGAATCGAACACAAAGTTTAATTTAATGAAAGCTTAAATTGCATTTTCCCTCAAAATATTATATTCAGAACATAACCAACTAGAGATCATTATGAAAAATTTCGAAATATTTTTCAAGGAAGAAAAATAAGTAGAAGAAAAGGGGGAGGAAAATGGGGTTAGCACTGGCTTTGATTGTGATGGGTATCCTGATTCTTTTGGATCGAATGGGCATGGGATATGGATTGAGAGAGGGATGGCCGTGGATTGTCATCGCCCTTGGGATAGGAGGCCTTTTTCGTAACAGAAATAATCTCCCGGCCTGGATCACAACAATCATCGGGATCTTCATCTTAAGTGCGAAGTACTATTCTATCCATTTCAGATTTCCTTTATTGATCAAGACTTACTTTCTCCCAGTTCTTCTGATCGTGGTCGGATTGCTCTGGCTTTGGAAATATAAGAAAGATTGATTCTTTGATTGCGGGATTCGGATTTCGGAATGTGGAATTACAATTTAAGATCACAAATCCAACATTGGCAAGGGAATGGCACAGGCTTTTCAGAAAGTAAGAGTTCCAAATCAAAAAATCCGCAATCTCTGCCTACTGGCAGGCAGGCGCATTTCTTATTCCACCCTTAGATCACTACGCTGGAATGAGACCAGCCACTACCAGAATGGTGAGATCCTCCTCTCCTGTATTGGTCAGTTCATGAAAAATGCCAATGGGGAGGGGGATTGCATCTCCAGACTTCACTTCACATACCTCATCACCCACCTGCATGAGACCCCGACCGCTTTGAATAATATAGATCTCTTCCATAGGGTCCTCATGGCCGGCGAGTTTCTTACCAGGGGCAACTAAGGCATGGGCGAGAAACATGAGGGTTTGAAGGTGACGAGTGTCTAAAATCATGTGAGCAATACCACCCCCATGGGCCCAATAACGGGTTGCTTTCACTTCAGGGTGTTCCAAGTTATGTCGTATCATTAGTATTGTCCTTTCTCACAACTCATCTTTCACTCACACTATTTTAATTGACAATTGAGAGGGAAATCAAAATTAAAATTATCGTACCATTTTAGCCCATTGAAAAAGACTGTCTAATCCCCCTTCATCCCCCTTTGTCAAAAGGGGGAAACATTTCTCCTCCCTTTGGAAAAGGGAGGTGGGGAGGGATTTATGATAATCATCATATGAAAAGAGGAGGCTTGAATATAGAAGCCTATTGGGTTATGTAATCACGAGTTAAAATTTTCTTCAGGGGTGACTTATGCCAAAGGTAACTGAAGAGGTTTATCACATTCCAGGGCAGGACGAATTGATGCCGGATTCTCACACTTATGTGCTGGGTAAGCTATCCTCTCAGAACCTCTCCCTCATTGATCCAGGCTTAGTAGGTAAAGGGAGTTATAAAATTCATTCTATTCAAAAAGCTGGAATTGAATTATCGGCTATTAAAAGAATTATCATGACCCATACGCATCTGGATCACATCGGGTGCCTGGCTGAAATCCAAAAGCAACTTCCCTGGGCTGAACTATGGGTTCATCGTTTAGAAGCTGATCTCCTGGAACAGGGAGATGAGAGGGCTGTTTATGGGATGGATATGTTCCGAGGATTTTGTCAAGAACATTTTGGCCTCAAACCAGGTGCCTTTACATTTCAGGTAAATCGAAAACTTGATGGAGGTGAAACCCTGGATTTTGGCGACACGGTCTGGGAGATTATCCATATCCCTGGTCACTCTTTGGGAAGCATCGGCCTTTATCATCGATCCATGAAAATCCTCATCCCAGGTGATGTGGTGTATGCCGATTATGCGATTGGTCGCTTCGACCTTTATGGTGCCGATGCCTCTGAACTTAAAAAAACCCTGATAGGATTGGCAGAATTGGGAGTGGATATCCTTTTACCCGGTCACAACCAAATCGTTAAAGGTATTCCCAAAGGCTATATCCTAAAGACAGCAAAACAATGGGAATCCTTTCTGAGGTAATGAAATAAACCAAGTTGCTCAGAAAATAAATTGCAAATTCCCCCATCCCCCCTTTGCTAAAGGGGGATGAGGGGGGATTTAGGATTTCCGTGGTTCGTCGGTCAGGTAGCCATCAGGAAACATTATTCATTAGGTTAATTTTATCCTCAAACCCTCCACAACTTCCTGAGCCTCTGCAACAGTTCGTTCAATAACTTCTTTGCAGGTAGGCAAATCTTTTATCAAACCAATGGCCTGGCTTATCGGTAAGACCCCGGTTTCTAAATCGCCGTTGTCAATAGCGGCTTTTAATCCTGAAAGACTAACTGCTTGGCGAGCAAGGTCCTGAACACTTCGCTGTTTGAGCCCTCCCAAGAAAAGTTTAAAAAAGGGAACATCAATCATGCGTTTAATCTGGAGGGCACTCGAGAAGGCCTGAAGGGACGAGGGTTTTTTCTCTGCCAACTTTATGGCTGCTGGAGTCTTGAGCCATCTTCCAGGCAAACCATCTATCTTCTCAGAACAAATAGTATCCTCCACCGTTGCTTTAAGAGAAAACTCTTTTGCTTTTTGGTGCATACCACATTCCTTAGTCAGCATGAAGCGGGTGCCCATGGAGATCCCTTCGGCTCCCAAAACCAGAGCGGCTGCCAATCCCCTACCGTCGCAAAAACCACCGGCCGCAATGATTGGAAGTTTTGTTTGACGGGCGATCAAAGGAATGAGTATCAATGTGCCTGCATCTGCTCCATGAGCTGCTGCCTCATGACCTGTCACCACAAGACCATCTGCTCCATCCATCTCTGCACGACGAGCATGTTTCTCTATGGCCACCGTTGCCAAAACCTTGCCTCCATATTCGTGGGCTGCCTTAATGATCCAATCCCCTTTACCCAATGCGAAATTTATTATCGGAATTTTTTCTTCAAGGGCTATCTCAATATTTTCTTTGGCGTTTGGAAATATCAAGGTGGCATTGACCCCGAAGGGCTTATCCGTGAGAGATTTTACCTCTCTGATCACATCTTTCATCTGGTTGGGAGTGTAAACGACGGAATTCAACATGCCGATACCCCCGGCATTCGAAACAGCCGCTACCAGTTTTGGCAAGCTCACGAAGGCCATTCCTGCGAGCATGATAGGATGTTTGATGCCTAAAAGTTCAGTTATCCTTGTCTTCATTGTTTTCTCCCCCTATTGGATGGGTATCAGAAAGTGGAGTATCAGCAGTTGGGATTATCCCAGATTTGGGATGTTTTTGCAATTTAAATGAGGGGCTAACACACGCGTGTAAATAATACTTGTAGTTTAGTGTTGAATATGATAACTATTTCCAAACCCTTTATGGTTTCAAAAAGGAGGTGGGAAGGTGCCGTCCTATAAAGTGGTATTTTTAGGGTTAGCGGTGATTGGACCTGAAGAAGAGACTCGTTTGCTAAGGGGCCTTCAGAAAAAATTTAATCTAACCCCCGGAAAGGCTGAAAGCTTGCTCCAGAGAGTACCCGTTGTGGTAAAAAAGGGTATTTCAAAAGAGGAGGCGGAAAAGTATGTGAAAGCCTTTGAAGAAATCGGGGGAAGAATCAAGATGGAGGAGGAGATTTCTCTCCTGGAAATTACACAGGAGTATGAGCCTAAATCGACACCTGAACCTCAACCTGGTCCCAGGAAAGAACCGGCCCATAGCTTTACTTATGGCCCTGAGCCTGAGAGGAAGCCTTACCCAAAGGAAATGGTGACTTGTCCCCAATGTGGATTTGAACAACCCGAAACCGATGAATGTGTCAAGTGCGGCATCATCATTTCTAAATATGTCCAGTATCAAGAGATGGCCCGTTCGGTTAAAGGACAGATCCGAGAAATTTCTGAAGAAGAATATACCCCCTGGGAGAGTGGGGAAGGATTCATCAATGCTTTTTATAGAACAATAAGGGATTCGCTCTTTTCTCCCAGTCAATTCTTTAAGAAAATTTCTATTGGTGAAGGATACTGGTCTCCCCTGATTTATGGGTTGATCACCGGGATTATAGGAAATGCCTGTGCCATCTTATGGGTTTGGCTGTTCATGGCGCAATGGATTCCTATGGATAGGATCCCTTTTCATTATAGTCTTTCAATTCTCAAAGTTATCGCTCCATTACCGTTCCAGCAAGCCATCGCCATTTTCATTGGAAGTGCCGTCATCCACCTCTGCCTTATGATTGTTAGAGGGAATAACCATGGGTTTAAGACGACCTTCCGCGCCATTGCCTATTCCTATAGTGGGTATCTCTTTGGGGTCATCCCATTTATCGGTCTTCCGATCGGAACCATTTATGTTTTAATCCTGACCATCATTGGAGTGAAAGAAGGCCACGAGATCTCAACCGGAAAGGCAGTTTTGACTGTCCTCCTTCCTGTTATTGTGATCTTTGGACTCATTTTTCTTGCCATATTTCTTGTGATGATGTTTGTAGGTTCCATGGGATTCTTCGGTGGAGTGCGTGCATAAATATGGAATGGGGTTGGTCCACCGATCAGAGATGTTTCCGTTCCGCCCAACATCCCTGATCGGTGTCCCATAGATATAATTTTACAAAGTGCTAAAGTGTTACGTTTTTGCTAAAAGGGGTCAATAGGTACCCCTTTTTTTGTTTTATGTATTGCCACCTGAATAAGATTGATGGTGGGAGAGATAGAAGCTAAGTCTTTCGATTCATAAATTTGATAAAGAATTTATTCACTCAGGACTTAGTGCTGAGTGAGCCATTTCGATGTTATTTATAAGGTAAATACGTTACTGTATTTGCGAATCGAAGCACTAAGGCAGGTCTTTTTAAGGAGAGAGGATGGGTAAGAAGCGAAAAGAAGGAGAGAAGAAAAGAGGTCGTGAAGAAAGGCATTTGGACCTTTCGGTTGAACAGATCCTTGAATTGATGAAGGGAGAAGATCGACCTCTTCTATTGAGAGAGATTCTCCAAAGTTTGGGTTTCCAAAAAGAGCAGAGGAAGAGATTAAGGGAATTCCTCGGGGACCTGGCAGGTGAGGGAAAGGTTGTCCAGATTCGTGGAAACCGATATGGTCTGCCATCCAAGATGAATCTGATCGTGGGCAGGGTCAAAGCCCATCCCAATGGATATGGCTTCGTCATTCCTGAAGAAGAGGGAGAGGAAGATATTTTTATCAGTCCCAGGAATCTCAAAGAGGCGATGCATGGGGATCGCGTCGTCGCAAGAGTAGAGTCAATCCGGAGGAAAGGGAAAGAGGGCAGTGTCATCCGGATTCTGGAAAGAAAGACGCGTAAAGTCGTCGGTAAATTTATGAAGGGCAAAAATTATGACTATATCATCCCCGAGGACGAGCGAATCCTCCAGGAGATCTTCATCCCGGAAGGAGAGACGAAGAGGGCGAGGCCCAATCAGATTGTGGTGACAGAGATTATCCGGTATCCAACAGAGAGGTCGAGGCCGGAGGGGAGAGTCACTCACATTTTGGGATATCCTGATGATCCAGAGATTGAACCCCAGATCATTATTCACAAACACGACCTTCCCCATCGATTTACATCTGCTGCCTTGAAAGAGGCACAAAATCTTCCTTCCACACCATCTTCACATCATTACAAGGATCGAGTCGATCTGAGAAAGATTCCTACCTTCACCATCGACGGTGAAAATGCAAAAGATTTCGATGACGCCGTTTCCGTCGAGAAGGAAAAGGATGGTGTGAAGCTCTATGTTTCCATCTCCGATGTCAGCCACTATGTCAATGAAGGAGGGCCTTTGGACGAAGAGGCGTATCTCCGGGGGACAAGCGTCTATTTCCCAGACCGAGCGATTCCAATGTTTCCACCTGAACTCTCGAATGAGATCTGCTGTCTTCATCCCAAAGTAGATCGGCTTACAGTTACAGTCGAGCTGAGATACGATGGAAATGGGGAGAGAAGGGGCGTTCATTTTTATCCAAGTGTGATCCGAAGCGATGAGAGGTTGACTTACACCTTAGTTAGGAAAATTTTGGTGGATGGGAATGAAGAATTAAGGCGGAAGTTTAGACACCTTCTCCCATCCTTAGAACTTATGGCCGATCTCTGTCAAAAGCTTCGTCAAAGGAGAAAAGAAAGAGGAGCCCTTGATTTCGATCTTCCAGAACCTGAGGTCATTCTCAATCTCCAAGGGGAAACAGAGGATATCATTCGAGCAGATAGGAACTTGGCCCATCAGATCATTGAAGAATTCATGATCTCTGCCAATGAGGCGGTCGCCCATTTTATGGAGGGAAAAGGGTTTCCTTTCATTTATCGAATTCACGAGCCTCCCAAAAAAGATTCGGTCGATGAATTTAGAAGGTTTATTTCTCATTTAGGATTTAAGATGAGAAAAGATATAGACCGTTCCCCGAAGGAATTTCAGAGAGTCCTTTCTGATGTCAAGGGGAGACTTGAAGAAAGGTTGATAAACGAAATTCTCCTGAGATCGATGAAGTGGGCCAAATATTCGGTAAAAAATTTAGGGCACTTTGGCCTGGCTTCGGATGCCTACACCCATTTCACATCTCCCATTAGAAGGTATCCTGATCTGATTGTCCATCGACTTTTAAAAAGGGTTCTATCTAAGGAGGAAGTCAAAATTCCGGAAGAGGTTTTAGCTCATAAGGCAGATCATCTTTCTCAGAGGGAGAGGGTGGCTATGGAGGCTGAAAGGGAGATTCTGGACCGATACAGGGTTCGCTTTATGAAGGATAAGATCGGTGAGGAATGTGAAGGGATCATCAGTGGCGTGACCTCTTTTGGCTTCTTTGTAGAACTGAAGGATATTTTTGTTGAAGGTTTGGTGAGGGTGACGAGCCTTCATGATGATTATTATCAGTATCATGAAAAAAGGTACTGCCTTGTTGGTGAGAGGACTCATAAGGCATTCAGAATTGGCGATGAAATCAGGGTGAGAGTGGATCGAGTGGATGTGGAAAGAAGGCATATTGATTTTGGACTTCTCGAAAAGATAGATAGGGAGATGGGGTGAAAAAAATCGGGTCATGGGAAGATGGGGTGACAAGGGGTTGAAAAGGGAACAAGATCATGAGATCACCCCGGAAGAACTTCATGAGATTTGACTTTATCACCTAAATGAGATCAGATTGCTCACCGATAAACTGGTGCAATGGACGAAAGAATGCCAAGGCAACACTATAAATTAAAAATGGGGACTCAGAGGCTGTTCCTATTCTATTATTTGCTTTCCGTTCATATTAAAATTCAGTATTTTACCGCGTAGATAGTATCCAAATTTCTATTGATTTCTTCCTGTACTCGTTGGCTGACTGATCTCCACCATAATGAAAGATTTCTTTTGATAATCGTCATCTGCAATATTCCTCCAAGAACATTCTTCATCCCTGGTGGTTAATTTGCTGTGGTGCTTGACATACTACTTCTGTTTTTATATGTTTAATTTATTACAAAGCGAGTTTTTATCGCTTCACTCTTAT